>Ga0256404_1002771_pt1 | contig 37657 bp, 38 predicted proteins | sample RumenRJG_01DNA_FD_185990 | JGI IMG/M metagenome (GOLD analysis project Ga0256404, IMG submission 185990) | Bovine rumen microbial communities from Lethbridge, Alberta, Canada - RJG_01 | ecosystem: Host-associated > Mammals > Digestive system > Stomach > Rumen | place: Canada: Alberta | collected...
TCTAGGGCGTCAAATAAAACAGCACAGCTTTTTCGCTTGTGTCTATCGATTCAGTACGAGAACAAGGAATCGTCTACTGTTTCAGCTAATGAAGAGAAAAAGTGTCTAGTGAAATTAGGAAAAGTCACGCTGATTTTTACAGAGCATTTGTAACAGCATTACAGACTATTTGTAACAGCATTACAAAGCATTTGTAACAGCATTACAAAGCATTTGTAACAGCATTACAGACTTTTTGTAATGGTGTTACAAGCCGTCTGCAACAAGTCAATGTAAAATCACTGTATCTCGGGGCAGACCGCTTGCGTTTATCAACATTGTAAAACCGCCGAAACTTGAATTATTAAGTAATCGTATAAAAATAAGTGGGTATGATTTTAACTAAACACGAAGAAACGAAGAAAGGAAGATGATTTCAAGAGAACGAAAAACTTCGTATCTTCGTATCTTCGTGTTCCATTAATTATTTGTACCAAGTTATTTGTTTGTCATCACTAACTGAGTCCACTTTAAAAAGTCCCAACATGTCGCGGACGAAGGCGCAGCCACTCCCCTCCCTTGTAGGGGAGGGGCAGGGGTGGGGTCAGTATCTTATTCGCTATCAGGATATTACAGACCCCACCCCGCCCAAAGGGCACCCCTCCCCGTAAGGGCAGGGTTCAAGAGGGGAGTGACTGGCGCGACAGTTCGAAGACTATACTGACTTTTTAAAGTGGACTCAATTTTTAATGGTTTTTGCACTGTAAACATCCAAAGATTTCCCGTTTTTTTAGTGTTTTGAGCAAAAAAACAGCAATAAATGTACTTTGTTGTCATAAAACGTTTTATTGTTATCATTCATAACCACCTATCAATGAACATGTTATATCACCAATAACAACAAAACAACAAATATGACATAAAAAAGTGTTATGCGTCAATTTGGGGTAAAAAATCCAGTCCCATTTTATGTTACTATAGAGCGAGAATCGCGGGGACAGGAACAATGATACGCTGAATCAAACGACCTGTCCCTGATGATCCCCGGATTGACATAAAGTCATAAACAATGTACTTTATTAAAAACCGAGCTGACAATAAATCTTAACCAATAGATTTTATCGCTTTTCGGTCTGAAATAAAATCTGCTCATATTTCTGCCTCCACTCAGCCCTAGCGAGCATTCCTAACGACATATCTTCCCTTTCCACGCCTTTTTTGTCCCTTCCGCACGAGCAAGTTGCCTCCCCTATGCCCCCCGCGTCTCAACTTATCCTTTCAAATGTCCTGCCTCCATACTCCGTGACCCTATAACATGCAAAAATCGTCTTGGTCGCCCCCGCCCGCGTGTCATTTCTCTCAAATTCTCCGCACTTTCATCATCTTTTTGCGCCTTTTTGCTTCAGATTGACAGAAATTTTGTACTTTTGCAGACGCAATCCGAAAGGAACGCATGACTTATTGAAACAACGAAGCGTTATGCTCGACTTGCTAATGGAAATGTGAGAAACTTCTATTGTAATGCAAGGACAGTGATAATGGTTCGCGCGTATAGCGTGGACTGGTTACTGCATCTACATTACAAGGGCACTTCTCACAGCCTCCATTAGAAGACGTGGTAAATCAGCTCCACGCTTCATAACAATTAAAGGCTCTTGTGGCGGCTGGAGGGCAGGTGTCATAGAAATGAATAATCAGCTTAATTTTAATGCTGTTATGGCATGGACAGCATTCGGTGCTCAGGACTATTCTGGCTTGGAACAGTACGGCGGACAAGTTTATAACTATTTCGTTCACAATCCAAGTGAGATTCTGAAATTGGAAAATCCACTCTTAATCGGAAAGGTATTTCAGGTTTGTCTTGGCTTCCAAGAGCCGGACGAGGATATTCAAGAGGTTAGGGCAGAAAACGCTTTTCTCTGCTTTTCTCAAGCTTTAAATTCGGAGAAATCAAATATTCGTGACGAAGCTTCTGCAAGGTTAATGATACTTCTCATTCGAGACCAAAAACATTTGAAGAGTAAGGTGGAACATGCATGTCAAAATGAGCACGCTAATCCATATAGTTTCTTCGGCATGATTGATGATGGACTTCCGAGTGATATGCCTATGGCCACTAATACAAAGATGCTTTTCACAGCATACTATCTCTATGATAGTATAATAGATAAAGCAAATGTAATTAGTGAGTTTGTAAATGTTGGAGAGAGGAACGCATTTGAGAATGTAAAAAAACATGTTCTTGATAACTGTCGTCAGTTGCAAAACACTTCCTCAGAGAGAAAAGCAGAGCTGGGAGGCATCGTGTTTGAAAAGATTTGCAAAAGGCTGAAAAAAGACATAGAACTATATTCAAATAACATTTAATCTTAAAAACTGATGAGCCGACAGATAAAACGGCAAGAACACAATGGAACTATCAATAAAGCAAATCAGTGAAGGCGGCACTTTCATGGCTGATTTCAAGAAAGTGGTCGTGGAAAGATGTCATTATGTCAACGCTGTTGACGAACGTGTCGAAAAGACCGATATTCTTTCGAATGCTATGGCAAATATTTTGCGCGTATCAAACAACGGGACAATCTTTATCCAAGTCTTTGATAATGATTTTGGACGAGAATTTCCTCTTGCTCAATTCAGAATCACATCGGCTTTCTATCACAAAGATGAACGAGCAGAAGTTTCACAGACTTCCATGATGCGAGGCAATGAGATTATCGAAGAGATGCCCATTACTCATAGCGGACTTGAAGATGGTAAAATCAATATGTTTATGATATCAAAACAGCAGGGGAAAACGATAGCATTCCTCATAGTCAATCCAAGGAATACTGATGACTATTATTATCGCATCATGTTTGAATCATAATAAAAACAAGCAATTGCAGTGCGGAAAGCCGCGCCGACATTCTCGCCCTCGGCTTCCCGCCCTTGCGTTTTTTTGTCTAACCGTTCTCTTTATTTGTCCTCCTTCTGCAGCGTCTCAAGAAACTCTTTCAGCCTGAGTACCATCAGTTGGGGGAATGTGATGTCGCGCAGGATGCTGAAGTGGGAATCGTCCGAGACGATGTAGGTGGCTCCGGCTGCAAAGGCGCAGTCCACAAACTTGTTGTCATCGGGGTCGGCGGTTATCAGCCCCCAGCGGAACTGTGGGTATATCAGTTCCACGTTCTTACTTTTCAGCAGCAGGTCGGCAACGTTTTCGGCTATCTCCGGCGTCATCTTCTGGCTGATGATTTCGATGTATTCGTCTAATATCTCGTTTGAAATACACAGCGTATAGCGTCGCTGTTGGAAGCTTCGCCAAATGGGATAGAACTGGCCACGCCTCGACAGTGAGGAGATCAGACCGTTGGTGTCGAGTACAATCTTCTTACTTGGCATACTTGTACGGAGTGCGAAGATGTTCTTTGAGTATGGCCTCGTTCTTCTCGTTGTCCCACTTGCCCTCGTCCCAGAGCTTATCGACAGCCTCGTCAATCTTGCGAGCGTAATAATCGCAAACCACCTGGCGCAGCTCTTCCACCTGCTCCTCAGTCTTGAAGTGTCCCAGCAGTCTCAGGAAATCCATCTGTGCTGCATTCAGTCCTGTTACCTGTTCCATATTTATAACATTTATTGTACTAACGCGTGCAAAGGTACGAAAAAGTTTCCAAAGATATTCCTTTTCGCCTCACCTTTTTTATATATATTAAGGCGAAAAGCGGTCGGGAAGTCGCACCGACATCCTCGGCCTCGGCTTCCCGCCCTGCGTTTTCCCCTACACGTCGATACGAATCGAACTGTCCCCAGCCCCAGAAGAGACGGAAGGATGGATGATGGCTGACTGGCAGAAACTTGCGGACGACTTTATCCGCGAGTTCGATGCCGTCAGCCTGATGCGCAGGGACAGGGACGAGGACGAACACACTCACCTTGCCAACATCCAGTATGTCGTGTCGCTTCATCACGACAGCAAGGGCCAGATTCTCCAACTCCATATCAACGCCCGCTCGACCTCTGGTCGCTTCGCTCGTCGAAGAAACGTATCGATATGGAGGGCAACACGAACAACGAATATATGATTGGCAAGCGGGCCACGATGGCTGGGAACAGAATCAATGAGCAGCGGGGATGGATTCAGTCGATGACCAAGCGCGAATGGAACATCTACGAGATTACCAATGCCTGCATCGAAGCCCTGAAGTCGATAGACTCGTTCGATTTCAACACCTACGAGGCAAAGCTGAGGGCCAGGGGCTATGGTGTGAAGGTAATGCGCGACAATATCGGCAAGGTCTGCGGCTACTCTATGAAGAAGGGCAACTCCACATCGCTACATCAGAACCAGTGAAGCAGCAGCCTGTCATGGTTCATCACGACATTGATGTTGAAGGCAAGCACTATCCGATTGACATACCTGAAAAGGCCAACGACATTCTGATGAAAGAGGCAACTCTGCCTGATGACGTTCTTTGGTCACCGTTTTCCACATCTCAAAAAGGATGCAAAGATACAGCAATTTTAAAACCTGATTCTCACCTCTACGCCGCTGTCCTTCAGCTGCGACGGGATCTCCTTGAGGTCGGTCTGCCCGTAGTGATAGGGGAACAGCACCTTAGGTTTGACAGTCTTGGCAGCCCTGACCAATTGACCTGTTGTCATGGTATAGGGCTGGTTGCAAGGCATAAAGGCAATGTCGATGTCCTTGATAGCCTGCATCTCCTGGATGTCTTCCGTGTCACCAGCGATGTAAATGCGTAGGCCGTCGATGGTCAGGATATAGCCGTTGTCGCGACCCTTGGGGTGGAATTGGGTACGCCCCTCTGAGATGTTATAGGCTGGAACGGCCTCGACGGTGAGGTCAGGAGCTATCTGCATCGTATCTCCATTCCTCATCACCTGGCCATAGCCCAGCATGCCTGCACAGCGTTGGTTAGTAATCAACTGCGTCTTGTCGCCCGTCAGCTGCTTGATAGCCTCCTTGTCGAAATGGTCGAAGTGTTCATGTGTCAAGAGAATGTAGTCGGCCTTCGGCATCGCGGTATAGTCAATAGAACGATTGCCGAGCTTTGTCACGGGGTCGATCACGATTTCGCGACCATCGTAATCGATGCGGATGCTGGCATGAACCAAGGCATGGATTTTCACCGTCTTGCCACTCTGGGTCTTGAACACATCCTGCTCGTAGGTGTCGATTGTCAGAGGCTTTCCGGCTTCTTTCCAGGCAAGGATGCCTCCTTTCAGGTTCACCGCCTTGTAGCCTTCGGCAGCCAGTCTTCCAGCAGCACTGGCCGAACGCCGTCCGCTTCTGCAATACACTGCGATTGTCTTGTCGGCAGACACCGCCGCTTTCACCTTCTGAATGAAATCGCTCTGTGCCTGGTCGATGTTCACGGCTCCCTCAATGTGGCCATCGCTGAATTCATCAGCCGTGCGCACATCGAGCACCACTACGTGAGGCGCCTCCATCAACTTCGCGAATCCATTCACATCGGTATCTTCATAACCCGCCTGTGCACAGGCAGCGTTCAGGCCTAAAGCGGCCAAGAAACAAGCAATCATCTTTTTCATCTTCATTCTATTTTTGTATGTATTTCATTCCGTCCTTAATGTGCAAGGCTGATGCCGAAGTGGCGGGACGCCCGCTGAGGTCGTAGGCCTTGGCAGGTCGCTCTGGTGTATAGAGGGCATCATGAATGGCATCGGAGGCCGTGAGCTTGAGGTCGATGTAGTCGATATCAGGCATCCAGTTCGAGGGATTCGACAGACGAACGGTATTGCGGCCCTTCTGCAGGTGGATGGACACCTTCTTCTTGCCTACGGTGCCCCAGCCGCCAGAGTTGCAACTGACAGTTTTTACTTTCTCGCCGTTGACGGTGACGGTGATGCTGCGGTTCTCGCCAGAGATGAAGCCGATAGTAAGGTCGTACTCGCCGCCATCGAAGCTGTAGACATCGCGCCACTGCAAGTCGTTCTGCTCGCTAAAACCGAGCCATCCGGCCTTGTAGCCTGCTGAGCAGATGTCGGAGGCCTCGTAGATACCTGTCTTCTCGGCCTGGTTGTTCTTGATTTCCTGATAGTCGCTGATGAAGGCTGTCTCGGCCTCGAAATGGGTGCGCTCAAGACGAGTGTCGGCCTCGGCCACGTAGATGCGGGTGCCATGGGCAGGTACGGTGACCTCGTACTGGGCAGTGAACTCGCCGAGGTCTTTCTTCAGGAACACGTCGCGCAGACGTACGGTGCCGGAAAGGTCCAGGTCGGCAAAACCGACCTGCACAGTCTTGGCCTCGTCATTAGGGTTGTAGACGGCAAAGGCGCGTTTTGTGCCAAGGAGCGTCTCGACATCCTTCACGAGGATGTAGCAGCCGTCGGTCTTGGCGACGAGATAGGCCTGCAGACAGAGCGGGTCCTGATTGAGGGCGATGAGCTCCTTGTTCTTCAGCAGGTTGAGCGTGGTGCTTTTGATGTTGGTAAGGTTACAGCCGATGAGCAAGGGCGACGACATGATGCACCACATGCCGAAGTGGGTCTTGTCCTCCTCGGTGGTCATCGAGCGGCCAACCTCAAGCATATCCATGTCGTTGTAGTGGCCGTCGTAACAGTAGGCAGAGAGGTAGAGGTTCTCAGCGATGATGCCCTTCACCGATTCCCACCCGTCGTAGATGTCGCCTGTGGTGCGCCAGGAGAAGGCGGCATTGTTAATCCACGTGCCAGGATAGGCCCAGCGGCAGGCGTTCATGCGCACGTCGGTACGGCCGGTATTGCGGATGGCCTGAGCGATGGCGGTGTAGCGCTGCTGCTCGTCGAGCACGAGATGGTCTTCGTTGTGGTAGTAGGAGCCGCCGCAGAAGTCGACCTTGATGAAGTCGAAGCCGCAGTCGTTGAAGAAGTAGTCGGCATCCTGCTGGTCGTGCTCGTAGAGCCCCACGCCCTTGCCAGTGGCGTCACCGTTGAACATGCTGCCACAGGTATTGCGTCCGGCATCGCTGTAGATGCCTGCCTTCAGCCCCTTGGAGTGGATGTAGTCGGCCACGGGCTTCAAGCCGTTGGGGAAGCGGGTGCTGTGAATGAGCAGATGGCCGTCGGTCTTGTCGCGGCCTCCGAAGTATCCGTCGTCGATGTTGATGTGGTCGAAGCCCACATCCTTCAGTCCCTTCGACACCATCGCGTCGGCCTGACGCTTGATTGTGTTCTCGTTGATGTTCACACCGAAGGTGTTCCACGAACTCCAGCCCATCGTGGGGCCGTTCTGTGCCAATACATTGACGGGCGCAATCGTCAGGATTGCACCCGTCAGCCATAATAACAGGTTTGTTTTCATTATATTATTTCTGTTCACGTTCAATCCATGCGAGGGTATCGCCCTTGCGCACCTTGGCACCCTGCTTGGCGCTGACCTCGACAAGCTTGCCACCGAGGGCTGCGGGAATGGGCACGATCTCGCCCCACTTCTCCACAAGGTAGCAGAAGGTCTGACCTTCCTCGTACTTCTGTCCGATGAACGGCTCGATGCATGGAGCACACTCGCCGTCGCCGTTGAACTCGTAGAATATCTGTCCGGCAGAGGGGCAGACAAGGGCGTCGGCCTTGGCGTGCTTGAAGGCAGCTATCTCGGCGGCAGAACCACCGAGCACACTCATCTTGGCGTCCATCGCTTTCTGGATATCGGCAAGCAGTTGCTTCTTGGCCTGTCCGCTCTTGAAGGGGCGGTACTGCTCGGGGTGCATGGCCAACTCAAAGAGTTCCTCGTTGTCCTTGCCATAGTCCCAGCCATTCTCGTCCATCTCCTTCTTAAAGCCTTCGAGGGCATTGGGCAGCAGTGTATGCGGGTCGACATCGGTGAACTCGCGGTTCTGCGTCTTGGCCAGCTCGACGAGCTCGGGAGCAATGGTGCCAGGCACCTTACCACTCTTACCAAGGATCATGCCCCAGATGGCATCGTCCATCATCACATAGCGACCCTTGCCCTGTTCCATGGTGAGGAGGTTCATCAGAGCGATGTTCTTGGTGTACTGTGAGAACGGCGTCACCAGTGGGGGATAGCCCACACGCGGCCATACGTACTCGACCTCGTTGAACAGCTTCACCAGCATGTCGTCCATGGTCAGCGTAGGCTCGCCCTTCTTCTCGCGCAGTTTGTTGATCATGGTCTGGATGGGGCCAAGGTCGGCCATCATAGATCCCATCATACCACCGGGCAGACCGCTGCCGAGCAGCAGGCTGGACATGTGCTTGTTGGCGGGATTAATGAAATAGCCCAGCCAGTCGTCGATGAACTCCTGCGTCAGGGTGCGTGCCTGCATATACGCGCTCATATTAATATCTTCCACCTCGAAGCCTTCGTTCTTCAGCATCGACTGCACGGAGATGATGTCGGGATGAACCTTACCCCAAGAGAGCGGCTCAATGGCGGTATCGATGATGTCGGCACCGTTGTTGCAGACCTCCAGGATGCTGGCCATAGACAGGCCAGGGCCTGAATGGCCATGATACTGTATGATAATGTCGGGGTGCTTCGTCTTGATGCTCTTCGTCAGGGCACCGAGCATGGCGGGCTGTCCTATGCCAGCCATATCCTTCAGGCAGATTTCCTCGGCACCGGCGGCAATCACCTCGTCGGCAATGGCACTGTAGTACTCAACGGTATGAACGGGAGAGGTGGTGATACAGAGCGTGGCCTGCGGAATCATGCCGGCAGCCTTGGCCCACTTGATGGAGGGGATGATATTACGCGTGTCGTTCAGACCACAGAAGATGCGGGGAATGTCGACACCCTGGGCGTGCTTTACCTTATACATCAGCTCGCGCACATCGTCGGGTACGGGATACATGCGCAGGGCGTTGAGGCCACGATCAAGCATGTGGGTCTGTATACCCACCTCGTTGAAAGGCTTACAGAAGGCACGGACGGCATCATTGGGATTCTCACCGGCCATGAGGTTCACCTGTTCGAAGGCGCCACCGTTGGTTTCCACGCGGGCAAAGCACCCCATATCGATAATTACCGGGGCAATACGCTCCAACTGGTCCTTACGCGGCTGGAACTTGCCACTCGACTGCCACATGTCACGATAGACGAGACTGAACTTAATCTTCTTTTTTCCCATAATAATAGTTTTTGGTTACTTAAGTTATTCGATAATTTGTGCAAAGATAGTAAATTTTTGTTTCCCAACTATCGAATGTGGTCATTTTTTTTGTTTAATAGTTATTAAAATGCTAACTTTGCACACAAAAACAGACAAGAACATGAAAAAAACTGCACCATTGGCAACTGTCATTGCCATTTTACTGGCAGTGGCATGCAGCAGTAGGGACGGCAAAAGCCAGCAGGCCGACAACATTGAGATACCCACATTCATCACCGGCGACTCGGTAGTCTTCGGACTGGCATGCGACGGATGTACCGACACCATACTTGTAGTGCTTCGCAACATCTACGGCAATCCCGACACGTTCAACATCCTTGAAGCCACACGCAGTCACCAGATATTCGGCATGCCGAGGATAGGCGACCGCATAGCACTGCTCACCGACAGCGACTCGACGGTAGCAAGGATGGCTATCGACATTGACCAGCTGCGGGGACAATGGTGCTTTCTGGCCACACCTACACTGCGCAAGAGAGCCGGCATCACCGAACAGATGCGGCAGCAGTTCCTGCAGCAGATGCCCGACTCGGTGCGCGACTCGCTCTTTGCACCCAGGGAACTGGGTTTCATGCTAAAGGGTGACGGCACGGCACGATCGATAGGCTGGAGGTTTGAAGCAGACGAAGGACCGGCAGAATATCCGCAGGTGAAGCACTACGGACAATGGAGACTCCACAACGGAAGACTGATCCTCACAGAGATGGGCTTGGACTCGCTGGGAAACCGCACCATACTCGACCACGACACCGCAAGCCTCGTCATGCTAAGACGCGACACCCTGGTGCTGCGATTCAACAACGAGGAAAAAGGCTACTACCGGAAAGAGATTACTGAGGACTGAACCGATGACGAAGAGACTACTGATGCTGCTTACGGCCTTTATACTCGCCCTGCCCGTCCTGCCCGCAAACTGGAAGGACGAAGGCAAGCGGCGCATTGACCACCTCTGCGAGCTGTACAACAATGACAAGAACGACTCGCTCATTGCCCAGGCCGACAAAGACATGGACTTCCACCTTAAGCACAATCTCACGGACTACTACTACGAGACGTGGATGCACAAGGTGAACACCTACGTCTTCACAGGAAAGGTGAACGTGGCGCTAAAGGAAGTGAAGCAGATGCACGACGATGCCACACTGCGCAATAACAAATACGGACAGGCGCTGGCCTACTACGCCATGGGAAACACCTACAACAACATGGGCTATCTGGACGAGGCCATCAGCAACTATGACAACAGTCTGCGGCTTATCGGGGAGGCAAACATCAGTCCTACCTGCGTCAACGACATCTATTCCTACTACTGCGACGCACTGAACGACAAAAAGGAATACCAGCGCATGCAGGTGGTCACCAAACAATGGAAAGTCTATTTAGACGAACTGAAAGCAGGCGGCGATACAAAGGAGCGTAGCATGAACATCTGGCAGGCCTATTACTATCTGGCTTGCGCCCAATGTCACCTGGGGCTGGACATGCTCGATGCTGCCGCAAGGGACATAGAGGAAGCCGACAAGCGCTCGGCTACCGACGGGAACTTCGTCTACATGAGCGTGCTCTACCTGCGCGGACAATTATATCTACAAAACAAAGAATACAAGAAAGCACTGGAATGCAGCAACGAGGGCCTGGCACTTACGCTCGAATACGACGACAAGTCGTCGCTGCTCATCGCATGGGAACAGCGTGCGGAGATTATGAAGGCCCTCGGACTCTATCAGGAGGCAGCGGAGATGTACCAGAAAGCCTATGAGCTGAGCGACTCGGTGTATAAGAAAGACGCCCGAACCCAGATCAACGAGCTGAACACCCTGTTCCATGTCAGTGAGCTCGAGATGGAGAAGGAACGCGCCAAGACGCGTATCATCATCACCACAGCACTCGTCATTGCCGCTGCACTGGCAATACTCATGGCCTACTGGCTATGGACGAGCCGACGGCTGAAACGCAAGAACCAGGAACTGTCGATAGCTCGCGACCAGGCACAGGAGTCGTCGCGCATGAAGTCGCAGTTTATCAAGAACATCTCGCACGAGATACGTACGCCACTGAATATCGTATCGGGATTTGCGCAGATACTGTCAACGCCCGACATGGAGCTGTCGGCAGAGATAAGACGCGAATCGAGCATGAAAATCCAGGAAAGCACCAACCGCATCACCTCGCTCATCAACCAGCTGCTGGCTCTATCAGAATCGTCGAGCAGACATTACATAGACCGCACTGACACGATTGGAGTGAACCAGCTTTGCAGGGAGGCTATCGCAAAAAGCGGCGTCGGAGAGGACAGCACACACAGGTTCACCTTCACTACCGACTTCGAAGAACAACGGGAGCTCACCACATCGACCGACAATGCCGTCCTGGCACTATGCTCACTGCTCGACAACGCGATGAAGTTTACCCCACAGGGTGGAAAAATCGACATGCATTGCGGACGCTCGGCTACAGGACAACTGGCCATCAGCGTGGAGGACAACGGCTGTGGCATCCCCGCAGAGAAGGCAGAGAGCATCTTCAAGGAGTTCGTGCAGCTTGACGAATATAAAGAGGGTGTGGGAGCTGGGCTCACGCTGGCACGCAATATTGCCCGACAGCTGGGAGGCGATATTCAACTGGACACTACCTATCAAGCGGCAATGCAGCCAGACCAGCCATCGGGCAACGGAGCGCGGTTCATCTTCACGCTACCGTTATAAGGCAGCAACATGATAGAACCTCAATAACAACACTCCTTATCCTCTTAACTCCAAAACTACAAGCAGTTGTGGCTGAGAAAGCGCTGCTCAGCCAGTTGCTCGTACTTGGTTCCCGGACGTCCGTAATTGGCGTATGGATAGATGCTGATGCCACCACGAGGAGTAAACAGTCCGACGACCTCGATATACTTGGGGTCCATCAGTCGGACGAGGTCCTTCATAATAGTGTTGACGCAGTCCTCATGGAAGTCACCATGATTGCGGAACGAGAAAAGATAGAGCTTCAGGCTCTTCGACTCGACCATGCGCTCGTCAGGGATATACATGATTTTAATCTCGGCAAAGTCGGGCTGACCCGTAATGGGACAGAGCGTAGTAAACTCAGGACAGTTGAACTGTACCCAATAATCGTTCCCTGTATGTTTATTCTGGAAGGTCTCCAACACCTCGGGGGCGTAGTTCTGAGAGTATTCCACCTTCCGGCCTAACTGCTGCAGGCCTTCGTCTTTTCGTGTATCTGACATTCTCGTAAAATATTAGTAGGTGAAATCATAGGTCACCTCAGTTCCCTTGCGGGCATCCTTCACAACCATCTGGCGGATGCTCTTGTCGGCATTCAGTTCAGTAGTCACTTCAATACTACCCGCAGCAGAGAGGGCACGCTTGATGATGCTGGTGCTACGGGTGTAGCGGAACATGGAGAGGAGCTGCATGGAGTGGCAATCGGCAAAGCCAAGCAGCAGTTGGTTGGGGTCGACAGACTGGCAACGATTGTCCATATCCGAATACTCCAGCTTCAGCTTCTCGACATACTCCACTCTATCGCTGTTCCACACGCGCTTATACTTCAGACTGTCGGCAAGATGCAGGCTATCGGGAGCAAGGCTCTGTCCGTTAAGCAGATAGGAGTAAGCCTGAATGCCACGGGTACCACTGACGGCAACGAACTTAAACGCATTGGTCATGGACACAGGCAGCCCGTTGCTGTAGTACTGCACCTGATAACCAATGGTGTCGTTGGCACTGATAAGGGTTTCGGGCTGACTGGCATTGCCGACATTGCCCGTGAGAGTAAAGCCACCACGTGAGACCGTCATCACGCCGGCATTGTCGTTGTAGGTGATATCCATCATCTCGCCTACGCCACCCTCAGGAGTCGTCAGTGCATACTTCACTGGCCGCCCAAACTCGTCGTAGGAAATGCTGGCCACATAGCCGTCGCTCGAAGTGATGGTCTTCACTAAGGGAGCATTGCCCAGTGAGCCATTGCCGCGAGTGGCATACTGCACATACTGCCACGTGCAATAAGCCTCATCAGGATGGTCGGTATCACGGATGGTGAAACGTGCCAGACGATACGCCCCCGTAGTATTCTGGGTGAAATGCACACCAAGCGAATAGATGGCACTCCCCTTGCCGCTCATCAAGTCGATGGTACACCACGACTGATCGGACAAGGCAGCAGTAATCTTCCACGGACCCAGGCATTGCATGACTAACGAGTCGCCGGTGTTGTTGGCATAAATACCCGTAGACACATTGGTGGGCTTTACAAAGTAAAAACCTGCATTGTAAGGGTCTTCATTACTAAGGCACGACGTCAACGCCATACCCATGGAAAGCGTCAGCAGTATGACTGCGACAAAACTCTTCTTCAATTCCTTCATCATTATTTTAGGATCCAATTTCTTAATTCTCTCCACCCTCCTCGTCCCAGCTGTCGAAATCGAAGAGGTCGTAGCCTTCGAGCGAGGGCTCGACGAAAGCATCCATCTGCCGACGATCCTTTTTCGTAGGCCGTCCCAAGCCACGGGCACGATTGACAAAACCACTGATGCGCGTCATTTCAAGAAGCTCATACTGGTCGGGCGTAGTAACGTTCTCGTAAATCTCCGGGAGCAACTTCGCTCCTACCCTTTGCTCAATGGTCTTCAATATCTTGAACGAGTAGGTCACAGGCGGCTTACGCACAGCAACAATATCGCCCACTTTCACCATGCGCGAGGGCTTTACATTGGTACCATTGACTGCTACGCGTCCGTTCTTGCAGGCGTCGGCAGCAATGCTGCGGGTCTTGAAAATGCGCGAGGCCCAAAGCCACTTATCTATACGAGCTTCATCCATGCGGTAGCAAATTTTTCACTCTTCACTTTTCACTCTTCCTTTCCCTTTCCCCAGCTTGTTATACTGGTTCATGGTGATGTCGATACCAGCGAGCACAAAGCTCTTGATAATCTCAACAGAGGTGTCAATGCTGGATTGAAGTTGTTGCAGTTCCTCGTCGGAATAGCGTCCCAACACCCAATCGATCTGGCCTCCCTGCGGGAAATCATTGCCAATGCCCATACGCAAACGAGCATACTGCTGGCCTATGAGCTGCTGGATGTGTCCCAGACCATTATGTCCACCATTGCTGCCGCTCGCCTTCAGACGGAAGGCACCAAGGGGCAGAGCCACATCGTCACTAACGACGAGTAGCCGTTGCTGGTCGATATTCTCCTTGTTCAGCCAGTAGCGCACGGCATTACCGCTCAGGTTCATATAGGTCGTAGGCTTCAGCAGGAACACCTTGCGTCCTTTGACTGAGGTCTCAGCCACAAAACCGTAACGGCGGTCTTCAAAAACAGCATTGGATGCTTTCGCAAAAGCATCCAACACCATCCATCCTGTATTGTGGCGGGTCCGTTCGTACTCGGCGCCCGGATTACCCAAGCCAACAATTAAGTATTTGTCCATTTCTAAAAGTCACCCCTTATTCAGTAGCGGCAGCGGCAGCCTTAGAAGCACGTGTCTCCTTCACTGAGCAGACAACCACCTGTGCAGGAGTGGCCAGTTCAAGACCCTCGAAGCTCAGCTCACCAACCTTGATGGCCTTACCCAGACCCAGATTGGTCACGTCGATATTCAGAATCTCGGGAATCTGCTTGTAAGGAGCGGTAACGTCAATCTTGCGGATTGAGAGGTTCAGCTTACCACCCTCACGCACACCCTGAGCCAGACCGTTCAGCTTCACAGGGATACCCACGGTGATGGGCTTCGTCTCGCTGATCTCATAGAAGTCGGCATGCAGCAGAGCGTCGGTAGTGGGATGGAACTGCAACTCCTTCATGATGGCCTTATGCTCCACACCGTCGATGTTCAGGTTTACGACATAGACATGGGGAGTGTAAACAGCCTTACGCAGATCGGCAAACGAAGCCGAAAAAGCCATAGCCTCGGGCAGGCCATTCTCGCCCTTCTTCTCACCATACAGATTGCAGGGCACCAGACCCTCCTTGCGCATCATCTTTGATGCCTTCTTGCCAGTAGCCTCGCGCTTCTGACCGTTGATTGCGATTTCTCTCATAACTTTTGTGTTACTCTAAATTAAGTTGTTAAATTTGAAAATTACCTTTGCTTAATTCGCCATCACACGACTATATTTTCGATGTGCTTTCCGAAAAAGCGGTGCAAAGGTACAAAATAATTATGAATTATGAATTATGAATTATGAATTTTTTCAAAAAAGAGCGCGTTTTTCTTGCTTAATAGCGGAAAAATAGCTAATTTTGCAAACGAATCGAGTGAAATAAAATGAACATCAATGATTAACAGAGAAATAATCCGCATAAAAACTGTCCAGCTAACCTACGCTTATTATCAAAACGGCAACAAGAACATCGACACTGCTGAGAAAGAGTTGTTCTTCAGTCTTTCTAAGGCATACGATCTCTATAATTATCTGCTGGCCTTGATGGTAGCTGTGACTAAGGAAGCCCGCCGCCGACTGGAAATCAACAAAAACAAAGCACGCCGTGAGGGTAAGCCCGAACCAAGTTCGAAGTTCGTGCTGAACCGTTTTGCCTTGCAGTTGGAAGGCAACAAGCAGCTACAGGAGATACTTGAAACCCAAAAGCATCCTTGGAGCGACGAGCCCGAGTTTGTGGGTAGGCTTTTTGAGCAGATTGAGCAAAGCCAGATTTACAAGGAATACATGATGAGCGAGGAAGATGACTATGCAGCCGACCGTGAGTTGTGGCGACGTCTCTACCGCACACTTGTTCAGGAGAACGAAGACCTTGACGCACTTCTTGAGGAACAGAGCCTATACTGGAACGATGACAAGGACGTGGTCGACACCTTTGTACTGAAAACCATCAAGCGCTTCGACGAGAAGAACGGGGCAAAACAGGAGCTGCTGCCCGAGTACGATACAGAGGAAGAGAAAGACTATGCCCGCAAGCTCTTCCGCGCTACCATTCTGAATGCCGACGAGTACCAGCGCTATATGAGCGAGGCTTCGCGCAACTGGGACTTCTCGCGTCTGGCCTACATGGATGTTATCATCATGCAGATTGCCATTGCCGAGATGCTTACCTTCCCCAGCATTCCTGTCTCGGTGACGATCAATGAATATGTGGAGCTGGCAAAATATTATTCTACTCCTCGCAGTGCAGGCTATATCAACGGAATGCTTGACACCATTGCCCGACACCTGATTAACACTGACCGCATGATGAAGAGCATGGATACCCCGAAACCGAAAGAGGAATAGCACATCATTGGAAACTAATAATCAAAACACACTTAATACATTATTATGACAAGTATGATTCTTGCAGCTCAGTCAGCACAAGGAGGCGGCATGAGCATGTTATTTATGATGGTTGCCATCATCGCCATTATGTATTTCTTTATGATTCGTCCGCAGCAGAAGCGACAGAAAGAGATACAGAAATTCCAGAACTCACTGGCTGAAGGCACTCCCGTCGTCACAGGTGGCGGCATCTATGGCACCGTGAAGAGCATCGACCTGGCCAAGAACACCGTCGACGTGAAGATTGCCCGCGACGTGGTCGTCACCGTGGACAAAGGCTCGGTATTTAAGGACATGGCCAACACACCGATGCAGAAATAACCTGCTGCAGAAGGACGTAGCAACTGATCTCTATCGATTTGAACACAAAAGGCGTAATCAAGATCATCAGAAATTTCCTGTTCAGCAAAACGAACAGGGAATTCCTGATTTTTTTGTTCTTTCTTGCGCTCTCAGGCACCTTTTGGCTGATGATGACGCTGAACGAGAACTACGAACAAGAAGTACTTATTCCTGTTCATTACGTCGATGTGCCCAAGAACATAGTCGTCACTTCGGGAGAGACTGACACCGTGAGGGTTACCGTCAGCGACAAGGGAATCATCCTGGCTACCTATCTCTTCGGAAATGAGATTACACCTATCCGCATCGACTTCAAGACCTACTCGCACGGCAACGGTCAGGGCATCGTTTCACAGGCCGAACTGAAAAGGATGGTCGTCAACAAGCTGGCGGCATCATCGAAGTTTGTCAATGTAAAGCCCGAACGGTTGGTCTTCTATTATAATAATGGTGAAAAGAAGCGCGTACCCATCAAGTATAGCGGTCAGGTTCTGCCTGCCGATCTGTACTATATGGCTGAAGTGAAATACGACCCTGACAGCGTCACTATTTTTGCATCACGCGAGAAGCTCGACAGCATCAACGACGTTCACACCGAAAGTCTCAACTACACCGATGTTCGCGACACCCTTAACATTCAGGCACAACTGCGCAGGATTGCCGGTGTGAAAATGGTACCTGAAGCCGTCAATATCAGCTTCAGGACCGACGTGCTTACCGAGACGAGCATCGGAAACATTCCTATCAAGGGCATCAACATGCCCGAAGGAAAAGTGCTGCGCACCTTCCCTGCCAAGGTCAGGGTGCGCTTCGTTACTGGTATCAGCCGCTATCGCCAGATGTCGCCTAACGACTTTGAGGTCATTGCCGACTACAACGAGATTGAAAAGAATCCTTCATCAAAGTGCAACATCAAGTTGAGTCGTGTACCAGAAGGAATCACCCGTGTAAAGCTCGACACCACGCAGGTGGAATACCTCATAGAGGAATGAGGAATGGAATGGCCATGAAGATAGGAATCACTGGTGGTATAGGAAGCGGGAAAAGCTTTGTCTGCAAGTTGCTGAAAGAGCGAGGTATCGTTGTCTACGACTGTGACGATGCTGCCAAACGGCTCATGCGGACCTCCCCTACCCTTAGGTGCCAACTTACCAAGCTCATCGGGCTTGACACATACGTCCATTCCGAGGACGATGTCTGGACACTCAACAAAGCTGTCGTTGCACGTTTCCTGCTGGCATCGGCAACCAATGCTAAGGCTCTTGATGCCATCGTGCATCCTGCGGTCTTCAACGATTTCGAGCAGAGCGGACTTAACTGGATGGAAAGTGCCATACTCTATGAGTCGGGAGCCGACAGACTTGTCGATCGTGTCATCGTAGTGACTGCCCCCGAAGACATACGCATCAAGCGCGTCATGCAGCGCGACAAAATCACCGAAGCCAAGGCCCGTGAGTGGATAGCACGCCAGTGGTCACAGGACGAAGTGAGCCGAAGGGCAGATTATGAGATCGTGAACGACGGTCAACAAGAACTTCAACCACAAATCTCCAAGATTCTCGCAAAACTCTCACCCTGCCCATAAACCCATAAGTCCCATAAGACCCATAAGTCCCATAAGACCCATAAGTCCCATTAGACCCATTAGACCCATTAGACCAAATAAACACTTATAACAAACAAAGAAAATGCAACAGACAATTTTAGCTATTTCAGGAAAGCCTGGTTTGTTCAAGCTCATCTCGCATGGCAAGAACAACCTTATCGTAGAAGCACTTGATGCCACCCACCGCCGTCAGCCGGCCTTTGGTACCGATCGAATCACATCACTTAACGACATCGCCATGTACACCGATTCAGAGGACATCCCCCTGATGGACGTTCTTGAGAACCTCAAGAATCTGGAGGGAGGCAAGAAAGCGAGCCTCGACATCAAGAAAGCCAGTGGCGACGAACTTCGCGAGTATTTCGGCAAGGTGCTGCCCGACTTCGACCGCGAGCGCGTTCACAACAGCGACATCAAGAAGCTCCTGCAATGGTATAACATCCTCGTGGAGAACGGTATTACCGACTTCAAAGAGAAAGAACAACCTACGGAAGAAGAAAAAGCCCAACCCGCAGAGGAAGAGAAAGCCGAGTAAGCTGGAAACCTTAAAAAGCCTGTTGTCAAGCAAGACAGCAGGCTTTTTTATGTCCTATGATGAAAGTTGGGCAACAAAAATTTGGAAGTAAAAGTTTTTTTCCGTATCTTTGCGACCATTAAACCTATTTTACTATTAGCCTATGCGCAAGGACGGTTTTCTATACCGGGCATTCCACCTGTATTATGACGGTTTCCGCAACATGACGTTGGGGCGTACGCTTTGGGCGATCATCATCGTGAAGCTCATCATCATCTTTGCCATTCTCAAGGTATTCTTCTTCCCCAACTTCATAGGCCAGCATGCCGATGAGGGACATGAAGATGAGTTCGTGGCAAACGAGCTGGTTGGCAGGATGAATGATTGAACTCGACCTCCGGTTGCTTGCAGGCAAGAAATCTCAAACCTAAAATCTCAAAACTCAAACCTAAAGTAATATGCAAAACATCCTATTAAGCATTGATGCCGGCACCATCGATTGGTCGAGGGCGCAGTTCGCTCTCACGGCAATCTACCACTGGCTCTTCGTACCTCTGACACTCGGCTTGGCCGTGATTATGGGTATCTGCGAGACCATCTACTACAAGAAACAGGACGAGTTCTGGAAACAGACAGCCAAGTTCTGGCAGAAGCTCTTCGGTGTGAACTTCGCCATGGGTGTGGCTACGGGCATCATCCTGGAATTTGAGTTCGGCACCAACTGGTCGAACTATTCCTGGTTCGTGGGCGACATCTTCGGCGCGCCGCTCGCCGTCGAGGGCATCGTGGCCTTCTTCATGGAGAGTACCTTCGTGGCCGTGATGTTCTTCGGCTGGAACAAGGTGAGCCGCGGCTTCCACCTCGCTTCCACATGGCTCACAGGTCTCGGTGCTACCATTTCCGCTTGGTGGATTCTCGTGGCCAACGCCTGGATGCAGTACCCCGTAGGCTGCGAGTTCAACCCCGATACCATGCGCAACGAGATGGTGTCGTTCATGGAAGTGGCGCTGTCACCCTTTGCTGTTGACAAGTTCTGCCACACGGTTATCTCTGCCTGGATTATCGGAGCCATATTTACAGTTGCAGTATCGAGCTGGTATCTCCTGAAGAAACGCGAGCAGAAACTGGCCGTAGAGAGCATCAAGATTGGTGCTATCGTGGGCCTCATCGCCTCTATCGGTGCTGCCGCCACTGGTCACAAGAGCGCTCAGAGCGTGGGCGAGGTGCAGCCAATGAAGCTTGCCGCTATGGAAGCATTATATAATGGTGGCACCGACCAAGGGCTTACGGCTGTGGCTTGGGTCAATCCACTCTGCCAGCCTGACTATGAGAACTTGGAGGAGGCACCACTGAAGATGGAGATGCCATACGCCCTCTCGTTCATGGCCACTAACGACATCCACGGCTACGTGCCTGGTGTAAACGACATCTTGAACGGCTATACCCGTCCCGACGGTACAAAAGAGCCTTCGGTCGACGAGAAGATTGAGCGAGGCAAACGGGCGATACAGGCTCTTGCCGAATATCGCAAGGCTAAGGCTGGAGGTGCCGACCCCGAGAATCTCAAATCTCAGCTTTCCATCCTCAAAGACAACATGCAGTACTTCGGCTACGGCTACGTGCGCGACAAGGCCGACGTCGTTCCCTTCATCCCCGTGAATTTCTGGGCATTCCGCATCATGGTGGGCTTAGGCTGCTTGTTCATCCTATTCTTTGCCGGCATTGCCATCCTGGCATTCAAGATTCCGCTACTGTCGGTCATCACACGCCGTCTGCTTGCCGCTATTGGCATGCTGCCTGAGACCGAGGCCGACGGCTACGACATCACTCGCCTACCCGCCTGGCACTATTGGCTGGCTATCGCATTGGTGCCCCTGGCCTATATCGCCTCAGAGAGTGGATGGCTCGTTGCCGAGTTCGGACGCCAACCCTGGACCATTCAGGACATGTTGCCCACATGGGTAGCCGTGAGCGACCTGCACTCGTCGAGCGTCATCATCACGTTCTTCCTCTTCCTCATCCTCTTCACGACGATGCTTGCCGTCGAGATCAACATTCTGCTTAAACAAATAAAGAAAGGACCGGAAAAGGTAATAGTGAATAGTGAAAAGTGAACAATTTGCTACCGCTGTTCCTTTTAGGGAGATATAAACACGATTATTAACAAAAAAACAAAAAAGTTGAATAGAAAGAGGTGCGGAAGCATATTTTTCACTTTTCACTATTCACTTTTACCTTAAAGTTATGACATACGAATTCTTGCAGCACTACTGGTGTTTTGTTGTATCACTATTAGGTGCATTATTAGTGTTCCTGCTCTTTGTGCAGGGAGCCAACTCCGTAGCCCGTTCCTTGGGCTATACCGAAGAGGGACGCCGTCTCGTCTATAACTCTACGGGACGCAAATGGGAGTTCACGTTCACCACCCTCGTCACTTTCGGCGGCGCCTTCTTTGCCTCGTTCCCCCTGTTCTACAGCACCTCGTTCGGCGGTGCCTACTGGCTGTGGATGATCATCCTCTTCACCTTCGTCCTGCAGGCCGTGAGCTACGAGTTCCAGAACAAGATAGGCAACTTCCTCGGCCCGAAGACATTCCAGTTCTTCCTCACGCTGAACGGCATTGTTGGCCCACTGCTTCTTGGCGGTGCCGTAGCCACCTTCTTTGAAGGGTCGAACTTCATCATCGAGAAGAACAACATGATTGACGTAGAGGCCATGACACCCATCATCAGTCGCTGGGCCAATGCCTCCCACGGACTTGATGCCTTGCTCAACCCCTGGGTATTGGTGTTTGGCTTTGCTGTGGTGTTCCTGGCCCGCGTGCTTGGCATCCTCTACGTGATGAACAATGTCGACGACGAGGACATTCGTTCGCGTGGCAGTGTGCGCCTCATCGGTGCCGCCGTGCCATTCGTCATTCTCTTTGTGGCCTACCTCGTACATCTGCTGTTGAAAGACGGCTATGCCTACAACGCCGAGGGCGTTATCTACATGGAGCCGTTCAAGTACCTGAACAACCTGCTCACCATGTGGTACTTGCTCGTTATATTACTAATAGGTGTAGTGCTCGTGCTCTTCGGCATCGGAAAGACTGTTCTCTCGAAGGACTATGTCAGTGGCATCTGGCCCGCAGGTATCGGCACGGTGCTCACCGTACTCGCACTGCTGCTTACGTCGGCATGGAACAACACGGCCTACTATCCCTCGACGGCTGACCTGCAGTCGTCGCTGACGCTGGCCAACTCATGCAGTAGTGAGTTCACCCTGCGCACCATGTTCTACGTGTCGTTCCTCGTTCCCATCGTCCTGGCCTACATAGTTTACTGCTGGTACAAGATTGACGCAAAGAAGCTCAACAAGGAAGAGATAAAGACCGACCACGCCTATTGATGCATCTATGGCTAACGATGGAGCAGTCCTTCCGCTGAAGGGCTGCTCCATCAGTTATTCTCTCACTCACAACGAGAACTATTCCCGTTGCCGACGAGCCGTATTCTCGCTGACAACGAGCCGTATTCTCGCTCCTTCTCAAAAAAAACGGGAAAAACATTTGGTAATTACGGAGTTTTTTGTACCTTTGCAGCCGTATCATGGGCTTGACTGGATTTGACGGCAAGATGAAATGGTATGTAAGCATGCGGAGTGAAGACTGTGTTCTCCATAATCAAGTCGGTCGAAAAATTAATTGGCAACAACGAGTATGCTCTCGCTGCTTAATCGAAGTACAGTAGATTACGAGCTTAATTCTCTTACAAGGTAGGAGAACGAGACGTCGCTCCAAGGATGTTGTTCCGAATCCAAGGATCAAGCGGCGCAGGTAAATCGGAAATAGTCTGTCTATGCCCCGATAGGCAGATGAAGTTTTAGGGGATAAGGGTGTAGTTGGTGGCTCAGGTCTTGCTGCACCACGAAAACGAAGGCTGAGATAAGCATGTAGAAAGCGTATGGTTTCCTTGTTCGGACGAGGGTTCGACTCCCTCCAGGTCCACTAAGGTAATATACCTTATTATTAGGGTGTCCGATTGGATGTACCCATAAAACAATAAATTGTAGGGGTTGGCACTGGTGCCAGCCCCTATTACATTAATGGATTTCTCCTCATGTTTGGCAAATACCGGGTTCAATCAATTGAACAACGTAGTTCGGAAGTCAACCAACACTCGATTGCGATACAAAGTCGACGAGTTTGTTCAACAAAGTCGACGAGTTTGTCTAACAAAGTCGACGAGTTTGTATCATGGAAGAGGCTCCATTGGTGATGACCTATACCTTTATTTCCCAATCAGGGCGAGCATGGCTTTGGCATCCTCGTCGCCCTGCGCAGCATCCTTACGCAGGTCAGCAAGAATTTCCTTTCCGCCTTTCTCATTCCGTACGGCACGCAAGAGCCATTTCTTGGCCTGCGCTTTGTCGGCAGCGACGCCCTTGCCTTTAAAATATGCCTTACCCACGGCAAACTCACCGTCGGCATTCTCTTGTTTGGCAGCTTGCATAAAGAGTTCGAAGGCCCGTTTCTTGTCCTTCTCAACTCCCTCACCATCCTTATAGCATTTGCCCAACTGGTACTGAGCCTTGGCATAGCCCTGCTTAGCCGACTTCTCATACCAGGAAAAGGCCAGCTTGTCATTCTCGGTAGTGCCCCGTCCCTTATCGTAGCAACGACCCAATCGGTACTGCGCCTTCTTGTGACCCTTCTCGGCAGCTGCCTTCAGTTTGGGGAATGCAGCTGTATAGTTCTCAGCATCATAAAGCTGCTTGCCCTCATCATAAAGCTTGTCGGCACTCTGTGCACTGGCTGTCAGGCTCAGTGCCATGAATAGCATTGTAATTAACTGTCTCATTGGCTTGATAGTTTTCGGTTCTGTGCTGCAAATTTACGTCAAAACTCCCAATCAACCAAGAGAAAGGATGCAGAATTATGAAACATTATGACTTTCAAGAAGCAATTGCACGCATTTTTTTGACTATAGAGTTGTTTTTTCGAAAAAAAACTATACCTTTGCAATAATTTTCGAAAAAAACGGTTATAACTTATATATTAATTAATGTAGAACAAACATAGAGCAACGACAAATAATGAAGAAATTCTTACTTCTGATTGCCATCTCACTGATGACAACTATTGATGTTATGGCACAATCGACCATGACCGACAAACAAATCATGGATTTTGTCACTACGGAAAAAGAAAAGGGTTCCTCGCAAAGTGATATTGTGCGAAAACTCATAGAGCGTGGTGTAGACATTCAGCAGATACAACGTATCAAAAGGAAATACCAAAGACAAATCAACCAGGCAGGCTTGGGAACCGTTGCCGACCAGGCTGTGGAGAATGCCGACAAACGCATGCGTGAGAACAACGCGAAGAAAACCGAAAGAGCCGAGGAGACCAGCTACAGGATGAAGAGCACAAAGGTGCAGATAGGCAATAAGACAAACAACACGAAAATAGACGAGACCTCACAAGAATTTCTCCTGATGGAGTCAGAGCTTGGTGGTATCATGCCAATAGATTCCATTGCCCTGCTCGAAAAAATGCTTGAAGAGCAAGCCAAGGAAAAGCGCAAGATCTTTGGCCACGACATCTTCAACAACGAAGACCTGAGCTTCGAGCCGAACATGAACATTGCCACGCCACAGGACTACAGGCTGGGGCCTGGCGATGCCGTGATTGTCGATATTTACGGAGCCTCGCAAGAGACTATCAACTCTACCGTTTCGCCCGACGGCGACATCACCATCCAAGGTTTCGGTCCCATCCAGGTGAGCGGTCTCACGGTGGCTCAGGCTAATGCTCGCCTTCGCTCCATGCTCGGTGCCCGCTACCAAAGCAGCCAGATTAAACTGACCGTAGGACAGACAAGAACCATCATGGTCAACATCATGGGTGAAGTGAACGTACCTGGTACCTATACGCTCTCGGCCTTCTCGACTGTGTTCAATGCCATCTACATGGCTGGCGGCATTACCGACTTAGGTACGCTGCGCAACATCAAGGTCTATCGTAATAACCATGAAATTTCGACTGTCGACGTCTACGACTTCATCCTCAACGGACATGCGCGAGGCAACGTGCGGTTGGCTGACAACGATGTCATTATTGTGAATCCCTATGAGTGCCTGGTCAACCTGTCGGGCCGCGTGAAGCGCCCCATGTTCTACGAGATGAAGAAGAACGAGAGCCTTGCCTCGCTTATCAAATATGGTGGTGGCTTCTTGGGCGACTCCTATAAAAAGAACGTGCGCGTCGTCCGCAAAGCCGGTGCTCAGTATTCTGTTCACACTGTGGGCGAGTTCGACATGAACAACTTCCACATGGCCGACGGTGACTCCGTGTGGGTCGACTCTATCGTAAAACGCTACTCCAACGTGGTCGAGCTGAAAGGTGCCGTGTTCCGTCCTGGCCTATACGAGGTAGGCGGCAACATCAACTCCGTGCGTACATTGCTTGAACATTCAGAAGGCGTGACCGAGGATGCCTTCACCGCGCATGCCGTCATGCACCGTATGAGGGCAGACCGTTCGCTGGAAGTGTTATCGGTCGACGTGGCCGGTATCATGGACGGAACCGCTGAAGACATCCCTCTGCGCAACGAAGACGTGCTCTACATACCCAGCCGCAAGGACATACAAGAAGAACAGACGCTGACCATTCATGGTGAGGTACAGTATCCTGGTGTGTACAAATATGCCGCGAACGAAACCATCGAAGACTTCATCCTCCAGGCAGGCGGTCTGAACGATGCCGCATCAATGGTGAAGGTCGACGTGGCCCGTCGCATCAGTGACCCACACGCCACCACAACCAGCGACACTATTGCCCACACCTACAGTATGTCACTGAAAGACGGCTTCGTCGTCGATGGTGAGCCAGGCTTCCACCTGATGCCCTTCGACGAGGTCTACGTGCGCAAAAGTCCCGGATATACTACCCAGCAGAACGTGAAGGTCGAAGGCGAGATACTCTTCGAGGGAACCTACACCCTTTCGAAAAAAGGCGAGCGATTGAGCGACATCATCAAGAAAGCTGGTGGCCTGACAAAGACAGCATACGCCCAAGGTGCCCGACTGATGCGCAAGCGTACCGAAGAAGAGCGCATGCGCGACGAGAACCTGCTAAAAATGGCCATGCGTCAGAAAGGCAGCAATAGCAAGGATTCGCTCGACATCTCGAAACTTGAGGTCAGTTCCATCTATTCAGTAGGTATAGAACTTGACAAAGCCATCAGCAACCCGGGCGGTGATGCTGATATCGTACTACGCGAAGGCGACCGTATCATCGTACCTGAATACACCAGCACCGTGAAGATCAACGGTGAAGTGATGTATCCCAACACCGTCAGTTTCAAGAAGGGAGAATCGACCAGCTACTATATCAACCAGGCGGGCGGTTACGGATCCAACGCAAAGAAAAAAAGCACCTACATTATTTATATGAACGGTAATGTAGCAAAGGCCGACCGCAAGCACAAGCCTACCCCAGGCTGCGAGATTGTGGTGCCCAGCAGGATACGAGGCAACAAGTTGTCGATGACCGAGATTCTAAGTATCGGTACCGGTACTGCATCTATCGCCACCATGCTCGCCACCTTTGCCAACCTGATAAAATAAAACGATTATGGAAGATAATAAAGACCAAAAGCCAATCGACGTCACCCAGATTATAAAGAAATTGTGGCCACACCGAAAAAAATACTATTACGTATTGCCAGCCACACTGATTATAACATATCTCTTTACTCTGTTCGTTCCGCGCTATTATAGATGCACGGTAAGTTTAGCACCGGAAACCAGCGGTAGCTCTTTTTCCGGCTCGTTGGAATCACTGGCCTCATCTTTTGGCTTGGGAGGTTCGCTGTCTAAGCTCAACTCTACTGACGCCATCTATGCAGAGATTTATCCTGAGGTAGTAGCATCAAAGGACTTCATTGTCGAATTGATGTCTGTTGACGTGAAAACCCAGGAAGGCGATGTGCAGTGCGACTACTACACTTACCTGCGTGACCACCAAAAAACAGCATGGTGGAATGTTGTGTTTTCTACAATTGGCGAGCTGTTGAGTCCGACACCGCAAGACGCACACGCTGAAACAGAAAAGATTTCCGTGTTTGACCATAGCAAGCAACAGGAAATGCTTTTTCAGGCCATACAGGGAAAGATAACATGTCGATATGACAAAAAAACAGACATTGTATCAATCACGGTAAAGGATCAGGATCCCCTTGTATGTGCTCTCATGGCAGAGGCTACTTGTAAGGAATTGCAGAAGTTCATCACTAATTATCGCACTAACAAAGCCCGCATCGACTACGAATACTACCAGAAGCTCTGCGAAAAGAGCAAGGCCGACTACGAGAAAGCGCTGCAGAAGTACGCTGCCAGTGCAGACGCCAACACCAACACCGTGCTGGCTACATATCGGGCAAAGCTGGAAAGCATGGAAAACGACATGCAGGCCAAGTATAACATCTACACAGCCATCAACAACCAGTTGCAGGCTGCCGCAGCCAAGTTGCAAGAGGCGACTCCCGCGTTTACTGTCATTGAGAGCGCTTCTATTCCACATAAGCCTGCAGGGCCTAAGAGAATGTTTACCTCCATCGCCATGATGATGATGGCTTTCTTCATTTTGACAGTTAAACTGCTGATGAAAAAAGAAGTATCGAAATAAATGGTCATCTCATTAGTTCTGCTTTTCATAACATGCCTTTCTCTATCCTTTGTTGAAGAACAACTAAGCGACAGAGACAAAAAGATGCTGTACGCTATCTTTGGAATCGCAATGATTATGATAGCAGGATTACGTGAAGTAGGCTCAACGCCTGATACCGAATCTTATGAAGCAATGTACTATGCCAAGGAAGGCGATCTTACCGCATTGCTAAGAGAGCCCTCATTTGACATAATCACAGACATTCTCCAGTCTATGTCATTGGGTATCAACGGATTGTTTTTTGCCTACGCAATCCTTGCCGTTCCCATTCAGTTAGGAGCCTTATGGAAACTCTCAAAAATACCACTCCTAACCCTTACCATCTACATTTCATATTATTACATGATTCATGACATGGTTCAGATACGCTGTGCCGTCGCATCAGGACTGTTTCTATGGGCCATTTACTTCTATGTTGAACAGAGGAAGCTTATTTCCTTGCTATTCATATTATTAGGAACCTTCTTCCATTATTCCGCTATTGCCGGACTGCTTATGTTTTTCTTTGGCAACGGTTTCCCAAAATGGCAGAAATATATTCTATATTCAATTGTCCCCATCGGCATCATCGTCTATTTTACCCACATTGACATCTTCTCAATTATCCCAGACGAATGGGGAGGACTGAAACTCATGAAGTATCGCACAATGCGTGAGAAAGGACTCGACGACGAGCTGGCAGGCTGGAAGTTTGAGAGGAATCTCCTGATATGGATGAACATTGTGTTGTATTATGCATGCATCTATTATCATGACTATTTGGTCAAGCATTTCAAATACACGACGATTGCCATCAAACTTCAAGGCATTGGTTTCTGCTTTCTCTTCTTTGTCAACGCGTTGAGCCAGGTGGTTGGCAACCGCATGAACGACTATTTCTCTGTGGCATCAGTATTGCTATGGACAGCCTCTGTATATGCATTCTCACCATATATAGTTGGCAAGATTGTCAATAACGTCATATCCACCATCAGATTTGTCACTAGCGTGCTTGCCTATGGGTTAGCGCTGTTGCTCATGTAAAAAGGAGGTACACTATGAGTCTTAAGAAAAACTTCATATACAGTAGCATTCTGACAGTATCCACCTACCTGTTTCCGCTGATTGTCTACCCGTACGTGTCAAGGACGTTGGGACTGTCGAATATCGGTATTGTTAATTTCGTGGACAATCTGGTCAACTATTTCGTTTTCCTCTCTATGATGGGCATCACAACAGTTGGTGTACGTGAGATTGCTGCTGCAAGAAACAACAAGGAGGAGTTATCCAAGACATTCATGTCACTGCTTACCTTGACAGCTATTACCACCCTGATAGCCATCATCGCTTTATGGATTGCCATGTATACAGTTCCGAAACTAATTCCCTTTCAGGATTTATTGTATGTTGGAATCATTAAGCTCATATTCAATCTATTCCTCATAGAATGGTTTTTCATGGGTATGGAAAACTTCAGATACATTACCAACCGTTCTATCTTGATAAAATGCCTTTACGTCATAAGTGTCTTCGTCTTCGTGAAAGATGCCTCTGACTATAAGATCTACTATCTCTTATCTGTATCCACTGTTGTTCTCAATGCTATAGTCAATCTCATCTACAGCAGAAAAATCGTTTGTTACACCCTGAAATCCATAAATCCCCGTCCCTTCTTCAAGGCATTTATCATCATGGGTGTCTATATATTACTGACAAATGTTTATACTTATTTAAATCCTGTATGGCTGGGCTTTGTAACAAATACGGACGAGGTAGGCTACTTCACTACCGCCACGAAGTTGCACCATATCATTATGGCCGTACTGCTTGCGTTTGCAAATATTCTATATCCCCGTGTCTCTAACCTACTTGCAGAAGGAAACGAGAAGGAGTTTTGGAATAAAATCAACATTGCCTTCGAAGCTATCTTTCTTTTTTCATTTCCCACAATAGTATTCTTGCTGGTCGCAGGACCAGATCTGTTGCACTTGTTTGTTGGCGATGGGTTCGAGGGGGCATATCTGCCTTTGAGAATTATTTCCCCACTGGTGCTTATCATTGGTATTGAGCAAATACTTGTCATTCAGATACTCCTTACCATGCACGAGGATTACACGGTTTTGCGCAACTCCTTCATCGGTGCCTTTGCTGCACTCATCTTCAATATCCTTATCACAGCCAGTATGGGGGCACCGGGGTCAGCCATTGTCTGGGTCATAGCAGAATGTTTGATTATGGCACTCTCGGCGTATGATATTTACCGAAAATACGACTATCTGATGCCCATCAAAAGAATGACAGTCTATTGTTTGTCGTATATTCCTCTCTTGCTAATAGCATTCCTTATCTTCCGAGAAGTTGGCAGCAATTATATGATGCTTGCTGTCGTGGCATTCGTCATTGTCATTTACGCCTTCCTTACAGAGGTCTTTATTCTCAAGAACGAAGTGGCAATGCTACTCATGAAGACCGTTCGCCAATCATTGAATTCACATAAAAACAAACCATAAGAGACCATGCTTTTATTCATATTTATATTAGTCATCTTACTCTACTTAAAGTGGATTCTCATTACTTTAGCGTTTCCATGGGTTTGCCTGCTGTTTCAGTTCAGAAGGCATAAAGGCTGCATGAGGAAAGTACTGGCTGTTCCAGGCTTGATGATTGAGAAGATGACCCATGACGGGGCTTCCAGATTTATCATTATCAACACTGGTCATATTCCTTCTATAACCTTACGCCGCACACTTTACCGAATGCTCGGGGCAGACATAGAACGCCAAGTAGTAGTTCACTACAAGACAGAGATTAGGGCTCCATACCGACTATCCATCGGGCAGGGAAGCATCATCGGCGACAATGTCATCTTAGACGCTCGGAACAACCTTCGAATAGGCAAGCACGTCAATCTCTCGTCAAATGTATCCATCTATACAGAACAACATGACTACAGGGATCCGATGTTTCTTTATGACAACAAAAGGAATAAAGCAGTAGAAATCAATGACAGAGCCTGGATTGGTAGCAATGTCACTATATTGCCTGGTGTCAAGATTGGCGAAGGTGCCGTTTGCTGTGCAGGCTGTGTTGTGACCAAGGACGTCGCACCTTACGACGTTGTTGCCGGTATTCCCGCCCATAAGATCAACACACGCCCACAGTTACTCCAATACGAATTTGACGGCTCTTCAGGTTGGTTTTATTAACATGACACGCTTATGAGAAAGCTCATCATACTATCTCTACTAATCATTGGGTGGGGACGTTCATGTTTTGCGAACGACACTGAGATGCCTGTCATTGCCTTCATAGGCATTCCAGACAGGGATACATCAGAGGAGAGTTTTCAATCTTTCAGTGAGTGTGGATTTTCTGTTAGTCTGTCCACCTATCCTTCCTTAGATTTATTAGTCAAGGCTTGCCGCTATGCCGACAAATACGGTGTAAAAGTGTTGGGAAGGTGTCCTGAGATGGTGAGCAATCCCACGTTGGCAGCCCAAACACTGAAACGAGAAAAGGGGTTCTTCGGTTACTATCTCCAGGATGAGCCGTCTGTTCCTGAAATCCAAGAAAGGCAGAAAGAAATAGAACGATTAAGGACTATAGATATGACCCATGTATTCTATATCAACCTTTATCCCTATTATCGTGAGAGCTGGGTGGAACCAGCCACAAAAGCCAAGACATATCCAGAATATTTGAAGGCAGCTTCTGCGACATCTTGCCAGCAACTGTCGTTCGACTTCTATCCGATTATGACCAGCGGCATTCGTCCCACATGGTATCATAATCTGGAAATGATACGCCAGGAGAGCCTCGCTTCGGGGAAACCCTTCTGGGGTTTTGTACTTTCCGTACCCCATGAGGTGCCATTTACCCCCGGCACCTACTACCCCACCCCAACGATGGGTTCGCTTCGCCTTCAGATCTATTCTAACCTGGCATACGGGGCACAAGCCATACAGTATTTCACCTATTGGACACCCAGCTCATCGAGATTCCATTATCATGACGCACCAATTGATAAGGAAGGCAAGAAGACTGTCACTTATCCACTTGTTCAGAAGATGAACAAGGAACTGAAAACCGTTTCGAAGCTTTTCCATGGTGCAAAAGTGCTGTCCGTCCACCATTTAGGTAGCATTCCCCAAGGCACAACACGTCAAACAGAAATGCCTGTCAATATTCGGTCGTTGAAGATTGCCGGTCGTCAGGGAGCTATCATTTCACAACTTGAAAAAGACGGTCACCGCTATCTGGCCATTGTCAATAAAAGCCATGAGAACACGCTGACTGTGCGCACTAAAGCCAGAAACAAGACACCCCGCCACCTGACAAAATCGCTGTCTGAAGAGCTGATGAAGTCCTCATACACTGTCAATGCTGGTGATATATTGCTTTTTAAGTTGAAATAATTTTGTTCTTTGGTTTTTAATTCGTACCTTTGCAAAGATGAAGTTCTCAGTAACCATACCGGCATACAAGTCTCAATACCTTTTAGAAGCTGTTGAGAGTGTTGTCCGTCAGACTTATACTGACTGGGAACTGATTATAGTCGATGATTGTTCTCCTGAGAATCTGGAGGCTATCGTCCGACCTTTTCTACACGATGCCCGCATCAGCTATTACCGCAACGAGAAGAACTGCGGAGCTGTCGACGTGGTGGACAACTGGAATATCTGCCTCAGCCATTGCACCGGCGACTATGTCATTTGTATGGGCGACGACGACCGTCTGCTGCCCTGCTGTATGGAGGAGTATCAAAAGTTGACAGTGCAATATCCTGGCCTGAACGTCTATCATGCAAGGACAAGGATAATTGATGAATTAGGGAATGCTGTAGAAACAATAGAAGAATGGCCTTCCTACGAAACCTGCCAAGAGATGCTTAACGGTCAATGGAGGGACAATCGCAAACAATTCATTGGTGATTTCTTATTTTCCCGTCAGTGGCTGACTGACAACAAAGGCTACGTCAAATTCCCATTAGCCTATTGTAGTGATTGGGCGACAGCCAATCTTGCTGCGAAAGAAAAAGGCATAGCCAATAGTCAAACCATCCTGTTTGAATACAGAAGTCATAGTAATACCATCTCACGTTTACAGAATCTGAGGTTGACGTTCAGCGCCTGCGACGAGGCTTACAGGTGGTACCGGCAGAGATTCGGCGAACAGCTCCCCGACGCTTTCATGCCATTTTTCACAAAACACATCAAAAACTTTGTCTTTTTAGATGTGATGAACAGGCCTCTTCGTGAAATACCTTATTGGTTATTTATTTCACATCAAGTATTTATTTCGAAATACGAAATCATCAAAGCATGCTTGAAAGGCATAGCTGCAAAAGCCTTTATAAACCCTAAATGAATTATTATTTCCAAATTATATGAACATTCTCTTAGATTTGATACCATTACAATTTAATGGAGGCATTGGAGGGGCTGCCAGCTTTACCAAAGCTGTTTGTGATGAAATATGTCTAAGAAGTAGTTCTGAAGACAGATTGTTTGCTGTATACGATTCATCTTTAGGCATTGGCAAGCAATACAACTATCAAGAATATGCCCAAGAACATGACATTCAATTACTTGATCTGACTACAGCAACCATTAGTCAGTATATTACCAAACATACTATCAACACGTTTTTCTTACCCATAGGACAATTCTATGAGAAATATTCATTGGACCAAATAAACTGCAAGGTTGTCATGGGTATACACGACATCTGGGATGTTGAACGAGCAGACAGTCACATAGAACTAGTTATTCACGACAGGATAGCCGAAACCAGATGGCGATGGGCAAAACGAATAATTAATACAATGAGCGGACGTTTCAACCGTCAGCAACAAGCTATCTACAACCATATTATGCCCTTATATTCGGCCCCCAATACCGTTGCTTTTACGGTGTCCGAGTATACACGTAACGCTTTGGAATATTATTTCCCACAACTGGTTGACAAGAAAATACACATTTGTTATGCTCCAACTAGAAAAGCAACAATGCTGTCCGAGGTTGAAAACAAAGCATTACGGAATATTATCGCAGAGGGTAGAACATATCTTTTGATGCTGGCAGCCAATCGACGCTTCAAGAACGCTCATACGCTTACCAAGGTTTTCAAAAGGCTGCAATCTGATTATCCAGACCTATATTTGATAACTACGAAATACGGCCATTCCATCCATTCGCACCATATCGATATTCCTTTCTTGTCGGATTCCGACCTTGAACATGCCTATCGACATGCCTACGCATTAGTCTTCGGCTCCTTTTTCGAAGGGTTTGGCTACCCTCCTATAGAGGCCATGCGTCACGGGACACCCTGTGTAGCTTCCAACGTCACCAGTATTCCAGAGATACTTGGTGATGCAGGTATCTACTTCTCACCCTTCTACCCCGCTGACATGTATCGTGCCATCAAGGTGGTCTTGAATGATCGGAACTGCCGAAAAGAACAGATAGAACGTCGTTTTGCAGAAGTATTACACCGTCAACAAAATGACTTAGAAAAACTGATAGTCGAATTATTCCACTAAGGGAAACCAAATGATTATGAAAGCAAGAGTTATAGCATATTACCTCCCACAGTTCCACCCCATTCCAGAGAACGATGAGGCGTGGGGACCTGGCTTCACGGAATGGACAAACGTGGCAAAAGCGAAACCTCTTTTCAAAGGGCACTATCAACCACGCATCCCAGCCGATTTAGGTTTCTACGACCTTCGTCTGCCCGAAGTTCGTGAGCAGCAGGCACAGATGGCCCGCGAGGCCGGCATCGAAGGATTCTGCTATTACCACTACTGGATGGGGAACGGGAAACAGCTATTGCAGCGTCCTTTCGAGGAAGTGCTACATAGCGGCAAGCCTGATTTCCCTTTCTGTCTCTGCTGGGCCAATCACGAGTGGACGACAAAAACCTGGAAGAATGGCGGAAAGGAAAAAATGATTGCCCCTATGGTATATCCTGGAGACGAAGATTATATAGCTCACTTCAACTATGTGCTGCCGGCATTCAAAGACAAACGGTATATTACTGTTGATGGCAAGCCTATTTTCAGTATCTACGATCCCTATCACTTCAAAGAAGTTGATCACTTCATGGAGTTATGGCAGAAATTAGCAATAGAGAATGGGTTGCCGGGTGTTCATTTTTCAGCGATGATAAGCAACACGACCACCATACGAAGGAGGGGAGACGGTTCTTTAGAACGTGTGGTTCCCAACCTCCAAAGCAGCCAGAGGGTTTATCAAGACATTCTCTCATTAGGATTCGACAGCATCACCAGCTATGGAAAGTCACGTGGCGAGATGCTGGCATTGGGAAAATATCGGCGTATCATTACCCGTTTCCTTCACAATCACCTGCCGTTCCTTCCCGTCATGAGTTATAACTATCAGAAGACTGTTGCCAACTTCTTTTCACCAGAAGATTCATGGGAAAATGTCTTTCCCACGGTCATTCCACAATGGGATCGCTCACCACGTGTGGGCAGCATGGACGGTATCTACAAGAATGCCACACCAGATAACTTCAAAAAGCATCTGGCAAATGCTATCAGCATTGTCAGCAACAAGCAACCTGAGCACCGTCTGATTTTCCTGAAGTCCTGGAACGAGTGGGCAGAAGGGAACTACGTGGAGCCTGATGAGAAATACGGACATCAGTATTTAGAGGCAATCAGAGCAACTCTTTCTTAATAAAAGAATGCCATTATGAAAAAAATACTATTAGTATTCGGCACACGCCCAGAGGCTATTAAAATGTGTCCATTGGTAAAAGCCTTCCAGAAAGATACGGAGTTTTTTGATGCCAAGGTGTGTGTAACTGGACAACATCGGGAGATGTTAGATCAGGTTCTTGACATTTTTGATGTCAAACCAGACTTCGACCTGAACATTATGAGAAAAGGTCAAGATCTTTATGATATTACAGCAAGGGTGCTCACAGGAATGCGTGAAGTCTTAAATGAATGTAAACCAGACCTCGTATTAGTCCATGGTGACACGACTACATCCACTGCTTCAGCCTTAGCAGCTTTCTACCAACAGATTCCTGTTGGTCATGTTGAGGCAGGCTTACGTACCTATAATATATATAGCCCCTGGCCTGAAGAGATGAACCGTCAGCTGACTGGCCGCATTGCCACCTACAATTTCTCCCCAACGCCCCTTTCCCAGAACAATTTGAAAGAGGAAAAGGTACATGGTCATATTTGCGTGACAGGAAATACCGTTATAGATGCTCTCCAAATGGTAGTTAACAGGTTAAAGAACGACAAGGCTTTAGCAGATCAACAAGACAAAGTGTTAGCCGAAGCCGGTTATGATACTAACCGTCTTGCCGATGGAAAGAAATTGGTATTGATAACCGGGCACAGACGTGAGAATTTTGGTGATGGTTTTATTCGCATGGTTACTGCCATGAAAGATCTGTCTGAAAAGTATCCTCATGTGGATTTTGTATATCCGATGCACCTCAACCCCAATGTGCGGAAGCCCATTCATCAGGTTTTCTGTCCAAAAGAGCCTGATCCACAAATTGTAAATCGTAAATTAGTAAATAGAAAATATCCAAACTTCTTCTTCATTGAACCACTGCAATATCTGGAGTTCGTATATCTGATGGAGAAAAGTTGCATTGTCCTCACTGATTCTGGAGGCATCCAAGAAGAAGCCCCTGGACTTGGCAAGCCAGTATTAGTGATGCGCGACACAACTGAACGTCCTGAAGCATTAGAGAGTGGTACTGTCCATTTAGTAGGCACTAACCACCAGTTGATAGTGAATGAAGTGAGCACCTTACTCGACGACCCTGTTGCTTACAATAAGATGTCGAAGGCCGTCAACCCCTATGGCGACGGTAAGGCTTGTCAAAGAATCGTAGATTATATCAAAAAGCAATTATTATGAGAATTGGACTTTTACTTCCCTTAAACATTTCGATAGCTCCATACCTGAAGATCTATACAAAAATATTGGATCGACTTCCAGAAGTTGAATACGACATCATCTACTGTGATAAACGTGGGAAAAAAGAACCTGCCAAGCATCGGTTTAACCTAAAAACCAAGGACAACGTCAGTAAATTACAGAAACTGACATACTATTTCTTGTATTCACGTTATCTATTGCATGTACTAAAAAAAGAAAAGTATGACAAGCTCATAGTTTTTGGTCCGCAGATCGCCATTTTCATACAACCTTATCTTTGCAAGCACTACAAAGATAAATTTATTATGGACTATCGCGACCTTTCCATTGACCGTATCTTCAAGAAACGATACAAGAAAATAGTGGACGCAAGCGCATGTAATGTCATTTCCTCTCCTGGATTCAAAGAATATCTTCCTGAAAAAGACTATATTCTCAGTCACAACTTCGACATTGATATCGTAGAGAGAGCCATTACCGATGTGCGCACCGAGCCATACACACTGACAAAGAAAGACGGGAAATACCACGTGATGACCATTGGCGGCATTCGCCACGTGGAACAGAACTGTGAGATTATCAAGGCACTGGCTAATAACGACAAATTTCAGGTAACGTTTGCAGGATGGGGATTTGGTGTTCCTGCATTACAGAAATATGTTGAAGACAACCACATCAAGAACGTGGAGTTCACAGGCTTCTACAACAAACAAGATGAACCGGAAATCATAGCCCAGGCGACCTACCTTAACATCTACTATTCCCTGGAGCCCAATCCACGAACTGCTATCTCTAACCGTTTTTACAACTCTATCATTTACCGCAAGCCCATGATTACCACCATCGGCACTATTCAGGGGAAATATGCAGCAGACTACAACGTAGGATTAGCAATCAAGAACGCAGACGACCTGCCGCATGATTTGGAGCAATACTATCAGAACTTTGATTTCAAGAGTTATGAGGAGCAACGTTTGAAACTCCTAACATTATTCAGAGAAGACTATCAGGTCTTTCAAAACGCTCTAATTAAGTTCACAAAATCCGGCTCAGTTGCAATAGTCCGTGGATGAACTGACACACCATCCTACCAAATATCATCGTAAGACGATACATATATGAGATAAAATGTGTACCTTTGCGGCATGGCTAAGACAAATGACACATTTGATA
>Ga0256404_1002773_pt1 | contig 37633 bp, 33 predicted proteins | sample RumenRJG_01DNA_FD_185990 | JGI IMG/M metagenome (GOLD analysis project Ga0256404, IMG submission 185990) | Bovine rumen microbial communities from Lethbridge, Alberta, Canada - RJG_01 | ecosystem: Host-associated > Mammals > Digestive system > Stomach > Rumen | place: Canada: Alberta | collected...
AAATTCGCTGCGTTAAGCAAATCTAATTGAAAATAAATTAAGTGAACTGAGTTGTTGGTTTCTTAGTTCGCCCCAAATTGGTTGTTTTTCGCCGCCGTTTGAGTGGCTGTTATGGCCGCCGCTAACACCATGCCCAAGAGAGTAGCCAAATTTAGATGTTACAACAAACTCAACTTTGCATACCATGTTCTCTATGGTTATTTCAAAAGCCTTTATAGTCTTCGGCTTCCTCGGAATGAGAAAATCTTCATTAGATAGTTCAGAAAATATTATTGAAGAAGGACAAATGCACTGTAGTTCTGAAAAAGAAAAAATTGCTTTAGTATATTTTACTCCATTTTCATAATCTTTAATAATACAATCTATAGGATGTTTATAATTTTGTGGAAACCAAATATTATCTTTCAAATTAATTGGCAATCTTGTAAAAAAAAGATACTTTCCTTTATCGAAGCTGGAAGCTATAACTATATTTGTGTTTTCCAGTTCAAGTATATATTCATTGGTATGTATCGTAATATACCCATCGTACAAATCATACGCAATACACCTTCCACTTTTAGTATTAATATAGCCCGAGTGATTAACCTCTGAATACTTCATGAGTAAAGCTATTTCTCCCTTGTACTATAGAGTAGTAGTTTTTAGTGACCCTCTCCAAAGTCATAACTATCCTTTCCATATTTTTTGCGAATTCGATTATTGCCTCTTAATCATTTGCACATTCCTCTTTTTGCACATCAATTGAATGATTATCTTTTTCTACAGGGAAATTCATAAAAACTCTTCTTTTCATCAATTCTTCCAAAAGAATGTTTTTATTTTTTGCAAACTTTTGTTTATATTATAGCACAGCCATCAGATTAAAAAAGTGAAAATGACTTCGATTTCACATCATTTCACAAACAGTTTTCAAATTCAGCTCCCTTAATCAATTCGTCCAAATATTCCCCATTCAACCTCACCAAGCAATACAATTCTCCCCACGACCCATTTTCTGTTTTAAAAGTATTCATTTCTTCCCAAATTCTATTATTTCCCTAATTTCCCAACTAAATTCACACAAATCTCTTGCCGTCTCATTGTTAACTTGTTATAACTCATTTTTCATTCGCGAACCAAAAGTTCACATAATACCTTCTAAAATTGCCACCACTTATACAAAACTCACCGAAAATCCAATTCGGACTTTCGGTGAGTTTTTTATTCCGTGCGACCATCGCCGCCTTACACTATTCTTTTTACTTCCAGGTTACTTCAATCGGTTGATTTTAATTACCTAAAACACCTTTTAATAATCTCAATCACCACGTCCTGCTGCTCAGGGGTCATTTTGTTATCGCTGGGCAGGCACAGACCGCGGCGGAAAATATCTGCCCCTGCATCCACTGCACCGGTTTCTTTAATGTACGCATTGCTCCGGGCCCGACCGTTACCGTTGCGGGTAACAAAGGGGTTCATACGGTAAATGGGCTGCATGTGCATGGGCTTCCAAATGGGACGGCCTTCCGCGTTAAAAGCCGCAATGGCTTCCAAAATTTCCGTAGGGCAGCTTTTCCCCGGTTCGCTAACGTACAGTGCGTCCTTTTCGCCCCGTTCCGTCTGGCACATGGCTTCTTCATCAATGATGAGGCAGCTGAGCCAGTAGTTGGGTTCCGAATTGGCAAAATCAACAGGGTTCATCTGCACCGGCAGATCTTTCAGCCCTTCTTTATACCGTTCATAAATGGCTTTCTTCTGTGCAATATGTTCTTCCAGATATGGGAACTGACCGCGAACCACCCCGGCAACGATATTGCTCATGCGGTAGTTGAAGCCCATTTCCTCGTGCTGGTACCAGGCAGCGTCTTCCCGGCTCTGGGTGCTCCATTTACGGATCTTGTTAGCGTCCTCCAGACTGTCAGTCAGGTACATACCGCCGGAGCTGCCGGTGATAATCTTGTTTCCATTAAAGGAAATCACACTCTCCGTGCCAAACATACCGGTCTGTACACCCTTATAGGTAGCGCCAAAAGATTCCGCAGCATCCTCCACGATCAGGGCGCCGTGCTTTTCCGCAATGGTCCGGATTTCATCGATTTTGCCAGGGGTGCCGTACAGGTGGGCTACTACGATCAGCTTTACTTCCTGATAAATTTCAAACGCTTTTTCCAAAGCAACCGGGTCCATGTTCCAGGTATCGTATTCCGTGTCAATGAAAACCGCCTCTCCCCCTTCGTAAGCTACCGGATTTACCGTAGCGTCAAAGGTCATGTCGGAGCAGAACGGGGGTTGATTGTAAAACCATGTTTGTTTGCCATTATGCTATCTTTCTTTTCTTAATTTAGTTTTTTTAGTAATGCCTGTATCAATATGTTATAGCACGAACCATATTTCAACTCACATCATATCCCACCGTCTCCTGATCCAGTCCATGGCATCCTGATACCGGGCAGTCCGGTGATACAACAGAAAATACCCGGCGACAGAAAATACAGTACAAACCAACAACCGGAGCAATAGACCCAACACCCCGGAAACCGTTATCAGATTACAAATATATATGCTTGGGAGTGCGAGCAACAGGGTAACCATAAAGTACCGGGCATGATCACCAAAAAACTCACCTAATTTACCGTTGCGATAATATTGCCGGAACAGGATACGGGCACTGAAAATGAAGTCGATAAAAAACAAGGAAATCAATGTAGCCAGAATAATACCCAGCACGCCAAAGTATTTGGCCAGTATGATATTCAGGCATATATTCACCAGCGCTTCGGCCAATGCATAATAACGTGCCTTCCACCAGAGGCCGGCGCCTTCAAAATACACCCAGCGCATATCCCCCATTTTCAAAACATAAAAATAGGCGGTGAGGGCAACCACTTCCGGGAACTGCAACATGAGGCCTTCCCCGACCCAGAGCCGCACAAAGGGCTGGTACAGGCAGAGAAAACAGATGGAAGCCCAGCCTGCCAGCAGCATATAGATAAAGTTAAAACGGCGCATATCCGTATAATTTTTTTCAGGAGTCTCTACCGCGATACTGTTCCCCACGCTGGCCATCATGGCCGCACACAAAACGCCACTGAGAGAAATCACCGCGTTGTGAATACACAGGTAATTGCTGTAAATGGCCGCCATGGTCAGCCCCAGAAAAGCGGTGATACAGATGCTGTCAATACCGTTACGGCTGACGATCCGCAGTTTGCCAATCAGGATTCCGTACACCTGCGGTTTCAAGGCTGTAGCCTGTTCCCGACTGATATTGCCCAAACATTTATATTGCGGATACTGCCGTTCTACGCACCAGGCCACCAGCAGGTTTCTGATTACCGTAAAAAGGAGGGAGGCCAGCAGATACAGATAAAAATTATCCGAAAGTAACAGCACGGCAACCTGCAGGGCGGACCTGCCAAGTAAAACGACGGTATCGATCCGGCTCAGCATATCGTTCCGCTGCAGGGCGGAAGGAATGGCTGTTTTATATCCGTATAAAAGATAACTGACGGAAGCATTTACCAGAAAAATACCGTACCAGATATATAAATCCAGATTGCCCGGAATAACGGAATCTTTAATCAGATTCGGCAAGAAAGGCATGATCAGAATGCCGCCCGCAAGAATGGCACAGCCGATGATGCGGTATAACTTTTTATAGGTTCCCAGATACGCGCAGACAGTCTTCGTATCCCCTTCCGCCACAGGACGGTACAGACTGTAAACAATGGCTGTCCCGAAGCCAAAATCCGCCAGATTCAGCACCTGTAAAACAGAAGCAAACAGGCTGTTCAACCCCAGATATTCGGCCCCAAACCGATAGATCACAAGGGTTCTGACGATAAACGGAACCAGCAGCGAAAACAACCGGTAAATATAACCGAACACAGCGTTCCGCCCTACGTTACGGGTTCTATTAAATTGCTGATGCAATTGCTTTTCCCCATCCATATTCAATCACTCAACGATGTTCCAGCGTTTGCCCCACAAATTACATACTAAATCAAAAGCAGGCGGGCAGTATTTTAACAGCACAAACAAAATCTTACAGCGCCATGTAAAATTTTTCGGAATCCCTTTTACATCTTGTATCGTCGTCCGGCAGAAAACATAATCGGGATCTGCCACATCTTCCTTTTTCTTAATGCAATAGGATAACGCAATGTTTTGCAGACGGAGTTCCAGTTTATCTTGCGGATATCCCCAGACAGCCAGATCATGATACTGTTGCATGGACATAGCAAACCAGTCCCGCAACGCTCTTTTCGTCTTCAGGGTGGTGATACTGCCTTCGTGATAACATCGGAAATATAATCCCTTATCCAGAAAATACACCGCATCCGCCAACAGAATCGCCTTATATGTAGTACCTACATCTTCATAAAGCAAACCGTCCGGATATGAAATCGTATCGAATATTTTTTTCTTATATAGTTTATTCCATGCAGTATGTCCAACTTTAGTAAACAGCAAATCAAGGGCTTCCAGCTGTGTTTTCATTCCGGATTCCCTACCTGTTTCTCTCTGGGATAACATACTGGATCCATCCTTGTTAAAACTCTGATAACGAAACATTACCAAATCCACCTGATATCGCACCGCGCACTCATAAGGTAACTTACAGAAATCTTCATGGACCCAGTCATCACTATCCACAAACATCAGGTAATCCGCAGAGGCTTGCGCAATTCCTGTATTGCGGGCAGCAGAAAGTCCCCGGTTTTCCGGATGATGGATTACCCGGAACCGGGGATCTTTTTCTGCATATGCTTCACAAATGACACCGCACCTATCCGGAGAGGCGTCATCGACTAGTAAAATTTCTATATTCTGCAGACTCTGCCTGCACAGGCTGTCAAGACAGCGGGAAAGAACGTCTTCCACTTTGTAAACCGGCACGATGACACTGATCAACGGTCGCCTCATATTGTTTTCCCTCATATAATTGCACATATTTTACGATAATTATACCACATATTTATTGTAAAGGAAGTACTGTTAACAATGGGAAATTTCAACCACTAAAATACCGGGAACAACAGCCCTTGAAGCTTAAAAATCAATTGCAAAAAGGCGTCTGCACCTTTTGGGTACAGACGCCTTACTTCATTATTATGTGTACATTGAAAAACGCTTTTGCTGTTACTTCAGGGAACTATCCCCCGCCCTTTCCTGCAGGGCAGCGATGTCACAGCTTATTTTTCTCTGGCCTCTCCCCGGAGGGCGGCAATGTTGCAGCTTAACTCCGCAATTACATCGGTAAGGCCTGCCAGCTTGTTTTCCATGCGGACCAGCAGGAACCAGCTTAAGACCACGGGGAAGCCAAAGTCTTTAATGAAACCGAATACTTCCGTCACATCCATGTTACTCTCCATTCCTTCGCCGTTTGCCGGCGGCGCCAATCGTTAGGAAAGAATCGATCTTTCACGCTACAGAATCCTTTTCCCATACAAGCGCCCCTTATTCCACTACCGGGTCCAGGGTAATGGTGCGCAGACGTCCTTGCACCGCTTCCACAATGTCGCCGCCGGAGGTGTTGAAAATGTTGTTGTTCACCACTACGTCCATGGCGGCATCGATTTCCGCTTTGGTAATGCCTGCCTTGGGTTCCTCGATGTTCAGGATCACCTTTTTGCCGGCGGCGTTTTTAAAGATCAAGTCCAGATCGGTATCAGAGCTCATAGTTATTTCCTCCTTCTTTCAATTACTCATTGGTCAGTGTGGCCCGCTCCACTACGTTGAGGCCGGTGATCTCGTTGTCGAAGAGGCCTCCCAGGGCGGTGCCTACCGCCAGCATGCCGGCAGGGGTCGCATCGGGTTTCACATTGTTGTAGATATAGCTTTTGGACACCGGGTTGCCGTTGGCGTCCTGACCCCGGGCAATGGAAACGCTGAGGGTCCGTTTGGTTACATTCATAACTGCTGCCATAGTGCTTCAACTCCTTCTCATATCTTTTATCATTTCATTTCTGCGATTTTCGGCAGATGCCGCCTTCACCGCATACGGCTTCACAAAGGCGGCCACGGTCTGCCGTTTTGATCAACATTCCACCATTACTACTTTTTCCGGTTCATGCTGGGGTTCCACAAAACCCTTTTCCCGCAGGTACTGATAGAACAACGCCTTGCCCCGGAGCAGTTCGCCGCCGGGAACCAGTTCGTTCAAACGGTCCCGGTCCGGTAAAAACCACAGGTCCCAGCGAAAGTCCGGATCCCCGTCACCGGGGCCGTAGCAGTCTTCAAAAGCGGCTTCGCAGTGGGTCATCACCGTTTCTTCCGTAATGGGAAGTTCCAGTTCCTCACACAGAATGGATACGATATCCGCCATCACTTCGATCTGGTCGACGGTAGGGGGCGCTGTGCCAAAGTTAATGACCGCGCTGTTGGGGGTGGCATAAAACATGTTCTCCCAGGCCTCTGTGGCCTCATAGCCCGAACAGCCTTTCGGCAGCCAGCAGCGGGCCTCCGCGCCGCAGCACAGGGCAATACCGATGGCGCCGGTGTTCCGGCCGAAGGTGTGGGCCTTATACTCGTCCAGCGCCTTACAGTTCACATACACCGTGCCGTCCCTGTCAATACACAGGTGGTAGTCGTCGTACACCTGGCCGTAATGACCGGCGGTCCAGTGGAGGTAAATGTGGTCAATTTCATCCCGGGCCTGCCGTGCCATATTCCGCAGTGTCCCTTCCGTAACCGGTATGGGATTTTGTACAAGCATGTATTCATCTCCTTTATCCGGGAAACGCCTTTCCTTCGTCCGCGCCTTTGCCGGCGACGGCGCAGACCGTCAGATGTGGCGTTTCCCTTTATCGTATTACGGAAACCCCTGCCTGTGCACCGGCAGAACATTTCCAACCCTGAAGGGGCAGTTCCGGAATTACCCCCTCACTTATATAAACAAATGAGCACCCAAAAAACGGAACGAAAACCCAAAAATTCTTAAAAACACTTTTTCGCAACGCAAAAGTGTTACAAATGTTACAAAATCCCCTAAAGTCATCCTTGAAGCTTTAGGGGATCGACGCCCGGCCCGACAAAAAAGCCGGAGCGGTCCCCAAAGGAACAACTCCGGCAATCGAGCAAACTCATTAAATTTCTTTTTCTTTACCTTTTCTTTTTCAGATCTTCAAACTCATCGAGCATTCGCTCCTCATTGACGGTCAGCATTTGAAACAACCCACTTTCCAGGTATTGGGCCTTTGTTTTATACCTGCATTGTGAACATTGAGGTTCATCCCCGTCCGTCCATACAGTCCTGTCCTTCCCTCTGTCCAAACCTTCGCCGGTCTGTATCGGCGTTCCCCGCCCCTCTTCGGGGCACAGATGCCAAATGCTGACATGGAACAACTCAGCAATTTTTTGTATCTCGGCCACAGTCGGTTTCTTTTCGCCTTTCTCCAGGCGGATAATGGTTCTCTTCGAACTTCCCAGGGCCTCTGCAAGATCCTGCTGGGTCCACCTTAACTTCTTCCTTAATTCCTTGATCTGCAGGGCCACACAATGACAATGGTCCAAGATAAAACGCCTCCCCTCAGTTATATTTTATACAGGCCCGGAAAAATTTGTAATGCGATGCACTTTGTCCGCACGCAGGGTCTGTATAGTTTAGTACTATAACACACTTTACTTATTTTTACAACAACTAATTACAATAAACATTTTTTCTGTAACAAATGTAACAAAAATTGCAAAATGTTTTTGAACAAAAGTGCCAAATCCGGCACTTCTTTTACGAAAAAAGTGTCAGATTTGGAACCTTGCATAAAATAAGTGCCAAAACTGGAATTTTTTACGTTAAAAAATGTCAATTTTGACACTTTTCACAACTTTCCGAAAACATTGCCACGGGCCTTTTTTTATGCTATCGTACTAGACGTGCGCACAGAAAAACAGGAAAGCGAGGAACGCAATATTGATTCAAAAAATTACACCCAGGCCGCCAATGAAAGGACAGGTTGGGCAGCCGGCAGCCCACGTAACCGCAGCCACTTGCCTGAAAGAAAAAAACCGTATTGCATGGGGCGAAATGATCCGGCAGGCAAGACAGGGCAGCCCGGCCGCACTGGAACAGTGCATCGCCTATGCAACACCCTTTGTAGAAGGGTATTGCAACAGCCGCTTTTTTACCAGCCAGCTGGGGAAAGATGAAATCCGAAGCATCGGCCTTCTGGCACTAACGGAATTTTTCAAAAGCTCCATTGCGCTGCCGAAAGACCCGGAAGTACCCTTTCTGTTAATACGCATTTTGCGCAACACCATCCTTAACCGTATATACAGGCAAAAAGCCTGTACCCGGCTGGAACAGCCCACCACGCTGCTTGATCTTGCAGCTTTCAACGAAGAAAAACAAGGCTTTATGGAAACTCTTTGGGCAGACAGGAACCAGGAACCGGAACATAAACTGCTGCAGAAAGAACAGGCCCGGGAAGTCCACCAGGCCCTGAAAAAGCTGGGCGAACCGGAACAGACCATTCTGCACGGCCTTTTCTTTCTGGAAAAAAGCACAAAAGAAATCGCTGCAGAACTGAAATGCAGTACCAGCGCTGTATGGAAAGGAAAAGGCAGAGGGCTGAAACGCCTTCGTGAATTGCTGGACGACTGCCAGATCTTCCGCAATGGCGCGTTAGGCTGCTAACGCCAGAAAGACGGAAGCGAGGAACTGATTTTCGGGAAGGCTGCGAAACCGCATGCCTTCCTGCGCTTCCGGCAATATTTTTTAACAGGGGGAAATACATGAATACACAGATCGTCAATCAGCTTTTAAAGCTGCTCACCGAGATATCAGAACTTGCCCGGGAACTGTACCGGGCCCTTCAGGAAGGGCTCCCGCTCTTTTCCCTTTTGCCGGAAAAGGCCGCCATCGATCTGACCACGGTCCACCGGAAACCGGCGGAAGCAAAAGAACCCGTTACCTGTTACGCTACTGTAACGGAATGTAACGCAACCGTAACGCCCGGTAACGCGGAAACCGTTACCGGTAACGCTGCCGCAAGGGAATGTAACGCTGCCGCAAAAAAAGAAAAAGAAAACGAGAAAAGAAAGAACCAAAGAAAAGAGATAAAGAAAAATAAAAAAACAAAAGACGATACGTCTATTGGGCCGGCAAAGGAAACAGGGGAACGAAATGCAGCAGAGACAACGGCAACACCGGAAGCCAAACCCGATAACGGAAATAACCCACCGGCTGCAGAACAGCCCCCAACGAAAAGCAATAAAATAATCCCCACAGCCAAACTGCCGGAAGCCTACCGGAATGTGATTGAAGCCTGGAACCAGCTGCCCCTGAAAACAAAACTGAAGGGCCTGTACCCCCTGGTGATCAAACAACTGGGCTACCTGTTTGAACACTATGGGGAAGAAACGGTACACAAGGCCATCGACCGGGTCAGGGAAAGCCAGTTCCTGCTGGGCCAGTCGAAAAACAGCACAGGCTGGGTGGTGAGCCTGACCTGGCTGCTGGAACCGGAACACCTGGAAAAAGTGTTATCAGGCCAGTACGCAGAATGGTCCACGGGCGACAGCACCCGGCTGTTCCAGCCGGGTGATGAAGCCACGCCCTTTGGGGACGGCTTTTACGGAACGGTGGTGTACTGACCATGGAAGATTACATAAAAGACGGCGTGCTCCACTGCGGCGTATGCCACAAGCCCAAATTCGTGCTACGAAAGCTGTTGGGCAAAGAACGTGCCTTCCCCATTCCCTGCGCCTGTCAGGCGGTCGAAAACCGGAAGCGGGAAGAAGCACAGCGTAAACAGGACAAGCTGCTGAAAGCGGAATACTGCCGCCGCCACGCCATACCCTACCCCCACATGTACCACTGGGACTTTGACCACGATGACGGTGGCAGCCCCAAAATTACCGATTACGCCAAAGACTACGCCCTGCACTTTACGGAAATGAAACGGCAGGGGCTGGGGCTGTTCCTGTTCGGGGCCGGCGGAACCGGCAAAACCTTCACCGCCCTGCAGATCGTAAACGCCCTGTGTGACGAAGGCTACCACTGTCTGGTGATCACCTTTCTGGACATCGTTACGGACCTATTGTCACTAAACCGGGAAAACCGGCGGGAATACATACGGGAGATCTGCAGTCACGACCTTCTGGTATTCGACGACTACGGCACGGAGCCGGGCACCTACTTTTCCGACATGAACGTGCTGAAGATCATCACCACCTGCTACCAGAAACGGATCCCCATGATCGTGACCACCTCCCTGCCGCCGGACGTGCTGAACAAAGAAAGCAACGCCACACGGAAGCTGGCACTTTCCCGGCTGAAGGAACGGTGCTACTGCCTGACCCTGGCCAACACCAAACGGAAGACAGAACAGGCCAGAACCCGGTGGGCAAGGTTTCGTGATCTGCTGGGGATCGAGGAAGAATGAATTAAAAAAACTGCTGTGTGACAGTTTTGCCGCACAGCAGGACACTTAGTATATTTTTTTAAATTGTGGATTTTTTACAGCACCGCCACACCCATGGAGTCAGCAAGCTTGCGAATGGCAGCTTCCGGAAGTTGGCTGTACTTTTTGATTTTTGCGAGCGGTTCGCCATCACGTATCATATCTGTCGCTACTCGCTCATTAACTTCCGCTTTTCCGCGATCCTCGCCAATTTTTATATAATCGTCAATAATCTTACACATATTCCAACTACCTCCTTCCACAGCCTTTTCGTAATACAGCTTCTCATACCGGTCATCGTGCTCCATCACACTTAACAGCATCAACAGCTCCTGCACATGACGGATCGTTTCTTCTGAAGCTATATACGCACCCGTTTTCCGTTTCTGCACAAAATAATCCGCTACAATACGGAAATCACTTTTGAACCTTCTGACCTGATCTTCTTCAAGCCACGCCACTTCAAACACGTTGATTTTTGTGTCAGTAACGTAAGGCCTGAACACCTCCGGCACATTCACCGCTTCATACAACGTCTTCGCTTCCGTCCAACGCCTTTCGCACCCAAAGTAAAGCACCAGAGTAATGACAGGGTATGGTGGCTTATCCACATTTTCCTTCAGACACTGGGCCCGGTACTCCGCCCCGTCGTAGCCTAACACTCGCAGCACCATTAGGGGATCTGGCGCCGTCTGGTTCTCAAAGCCTACGCAGGCAATACGAATATCGTTTTTCTTCCACCGCTTAGCCACGTCCCGCTCCATATCGTGCAGTTTCTTTTCCGCACGGTAGGCGGAACGGCCTGGCATGTCTTCCAGTTCTTCCGGTTTGATCACCTCTTCGCCGTCAAAGAGGAAACCGTTCACAATATCGGCGAAGACGTCCGGGTAATCTTCCAGGATCTTCTCCGCAATATCTTTTTCACCCATGCAACGCATGCTCCTTTCAAAAAAATTAAGAGCACGCAATGCCTGAACATATACCCAATTTTGTTACTACTTGCACTTTCATTATAGAAAAAGAAAATTTAAATTGCAAGAAGCAGGGAATAATTTCATGAAAAGTTGACAATTGAAGCCACCACTGTTAGTTATAGTTTCACAGCATCGGCAAGCAACAATTCATAAATTTGAAAATGTTCTCCAAACTTTAATTCCGTCATATGCCTTCCGCAATATCGATGGCAAGGATATTTGTATATCTATGATATTTACAACTCAATCCCCTCAATAAAATCCTTAGCTTGTTGGTATACCGGATTGTCCAAATTAGAATATTTTTCAAAAACTTCATTTACCCATTCCGGTCCATGTCCACCAATCTCTTTAACAAAACCTTCCAGTTCTCCAACAGGCACTATGTATATGTAATGTTTTCTCAATACGCGATCCATTTGTTCAAAAGCAGACGTAGCATCTCCTGCAGGAATGGATTGCCGTCCCCCATGCTTAATGCCATCCCATTTTGAAATTGTCTTAACAACCTCTTTTATGTGCTTAATTTCAGTTGTTGATAGTTCTGTATTATTTGACGCATCAAATATTCTGACAATATCATTTTTAGCATTAAATCGATTGATTTTCTCTTTTGAACTATGTAAATTGGATACAAAAGTATTGTAATTCGTTTTTAAGAGTTCCCAATTTATGCCACATACCTCTGCTATAGCTTTAATAACATTTTCATCATTTAAAACATCTATATCGAGAATAAGCCGCACATCAACATTTAATGCCCGTAGAGCACTAGCTATTCTTGCCACCCTCTGTTTTCCACCACAGTGTATAAACAAAGTTTCTGAATACTTACCCGCTGTTTGTTTTAAATGATTCTCTATCACGGAATAGAACTTACAATCGGAATCACTCTCACATAAAACAACAGTCTTGTGAAACAAGCTTGACATAATATTAGAATATTTAAGCAATGGGTCTCCAAAAACACTTTTAATTTTCTGATTATCCAATATCGAAAAAGAATTTGTGTCCCCACTACGCGTTATACGAACTATCTTGAGTCTATCTTCGCAAACATCTAATAGTCCTTTGATAAATTCTTCGCTATGGGTAGAAATAAACGCTTGTTGATTACTTTTTAATGTTTCCCCAATAATCTGCCCCATAATTTTGGCTTGTGGTGGATGTAAAAATGACTCCGGTTCGTCAATCAAGTAAGTGCAATAGTAATCCAACATAAGGTATAGAAGTATCCCAGTAAAACTTTTGATACCATCCCCTTGTGTGTCAACCTGCTTATATGATTCAAGGATTTTTGCATATTCATCTTGTCGTTGTGTTTCATTATCATACGACCCATTTAGACGAATTGTTTTTCCAATACAAAGCGGTATTGTTGCTCCATGTAAAAAATTAGGTATTACATCGTCACCAAACGCTTTATGAAAATTATCAGATAGCCATTTTCCATATTTATAATCAAAGGAAGCGTAATGAATCGGATTTGTCCATGTGTCGTTTCTATTAATATTTGGAGCCGGCCAGCAAATACTTAACCGTGCTTCTGTTGTAAGTTGTGAAACAAATAAATTTCTATATTTTCCATAATTATACGTATCATGAAACAGTTTCTCTTCACCATTTTTAGAATAGCTTATATTCAGATTTTGAATATTATAATATAAGTATGATCCATCATCATTTTTATCAGACAATTTATTTAATAATGCTAATAATGTACCATCTTTTTTTATAGTCTTAACATCAGTAACAACAATAGCAGGAGAATTCTGTGCACATTTTTCATAAATATCTTTCAAAGCCTGACTTTTTCCTACATTGTTGGGACCAACAAAGATAACAATATCATTTTCTGCAATGGGTAAAATATCACCATTATTAAACTTAAGCTCAGATATATATGCACGTATTCTTTTTTCCATTTTTTCTAACACCCTTCTACTATAAACATTCAAATTATTACTTCAGCCCAGCGTATTATAATTATATCATATCCGCGTCCATACTTGCGCAAAAAGTCCATCTTACCAACAATTCAATAATACGGAGTAATGGAAAAACGTTTTCCAAGGTTGCGAGGCCAACGGCCTTTCTTAACATCACACAGATCACCCTAACTAAATATTTTTCATTATTTCGTTGTTTTGCATCCGTTCGTAATGGATGCAATTTTTTATTCCTTATGAACATCACTCATATCATTCTATAATTCTGCAACAAATCCACCACTTTCACAAATCGCCGAAAATCCGGTCAGGATTTTCGGCGATTATATCACTCATATTCACGCTGCTACTGCCTGACCCTGGCCAACACCAAACGGAAGACAGAACAGGCCAGAACACGGTGGGCAAGGTTCCGTGGTCTGCTGGGGATCGAGGAAGAAAATACATCTATTCCCCCACCCTGAAATATCGCTGCCACTGCATCTTTTTATCCACGTAGAACCCAACCCGTACTGCGGTAATGTGATACCCTGACGGTATTTCACGCTCGAACACCCGGTACTTACCACAGCGCATGGTTCCGGTCAGTTCATTTTTCCCACCGGCCCGGAAGCCAAGGTTGTCAAATTTGTACTTCCTGCGTTTTTCCGGCAGCTTTGCGGATTCGTTGGTATGAATATGGAACACGATCTCCGTCCGTTTGTCCAAAGGAGAGCCGACCAGCCAGTAGAGCCTGCCGTTGAACTGGTAAACATAAACATCGAATTTCGGTTCCCAGGCTTTCAGGATGCCCCGGTTCACAATCTCGCCCAGGTCTGTATCCGCAATGTCCGGTCCGGTTACCGGGCCGGCTACATTTGCTACCCGGTTCCCCTTTAGGTAGCACAAGGTACGCACAGGGGCATAGTATTTGAATTTTACCAGTACCTCACAGGGTTCGCCAGAAGGAACTGCTGCAGAAGCACAAAAGGAATCTCCGTCAACTTCCGTGTGAGCCGTATATTCTTTCCCGGTCACCTCCCCCCGCAGAATCATCTGATACGGCGGGGTATCCCGGTAATACGCACGGCAATATCCCTGCAGGGAAAGGTTGTGTTCTGCTGCATCCACCCGGGTGAGAGCGAAATCAAACTGCTGCAGCAAGGCATAAGAAGAAAGAGGCAGTGCTGCTTTCACCATATGGCATCCCACCGCCCCGGCCAGCAGGAACAAAACGGACAGGATCAGCTTCCAACAGGGCAGCTTATCCTCATTGCAGAAACGTGCCAGCAGTTTATAAACCCCAATACCCAGACAGGCTCCCAGTACATTGTTGAAAACGTCATCCAGTTCCCCTAACCCCAGACCGTCCACATACTGGATCACTTCCACCGCAGAAGAAACAGCAAGGGCAAGCAGGACGGCCACCAGACCGTAACGCTTAACCTTACAACTGTCCAGCACATGAGACAGAAAATATCCCAGAGGCATAAACAGGGCAATGTTTAACAGAATCTCCCTGGCAAAGCCCGGCCTTCCTTTCATCCATTCCCTATAGGACCAGAACAGATCCAGCTGGCAGGATTGGGTCAGGGTGAACGTTCTGGTGTACAGTGTAATGTAGAAGATGAACAAAAGGAAAATGCAGAGGAACAGGAACGGCAGGGATTTTTTGTGTAGAAACGTTTTCATACCCTGCACCTTCCTTCACTGTTTAAACTTCTGCCGCTGTTTTTACGGACTGACATAAAAAAATCTTCTATGACTTTATTTTATCATAGAAGACTTTTACTTTAAATCCGAACTCAATTATAATTATGCAATTTTCTATTTGCAAAACACGATTCTTTTGTTGTAATATTTTACATGGCGAATTGCGCCACTAAATCACCTAATGCAATAAAGAAAAGCATATTTTTTCTGGGCAGTAAATTTATTGCGGCAAGATATGCTTTTGACAGGAGCGGATGGCGAAAACGATATGCGCTATTCCGGTTAATATAAATGTCAGATGATTTGTGTATTATATAAATTTTCTACAACATAAGACCGAACAAAAAAAGAGAATACCTTCCTATGAAAGTGTTTGTTACCGGCGGAGCCGGGGTTGTTGGCTCAAATTTCATAGCGTACATGATGGACACACATCCGGACTACAGGGTCTGCTGTGTTGACAAATTGACATATGCCGGTAACTTGTCATCTTTGCAGTCGGTGATGGGAAAACCAGAATCACTGATTACGTGTGTGCCAGACCGGCAGGGACATGACCGGTATTATGCGGTAGATTTGTAAAGTTGAATTGTTTAACCTGCCTTTTAATATCGTTTCGGTAATAATTGGTTAAGGGAGGTACGAAAATGCCGACTGTTTCCAACCGGAAAGGGACCGGATCTGAAACAATTTATTCTCAATTTAAACATTTAATTAAAAAAATAGACAATAAAATTTACCAGTCTAAATGCAAACCGCTAGTAAGCAAACTGTTTTATTATTTACCGGTGAAGAAAAACAGAATCTGTTGTTGTAATTTCGCGGGAAAGGGATATGGCGATAATCCGAAATACATTGCAGAAGAAATACACCTGCGCGATTCGTCGTATCAATTATTTTGGCTTGTGAATGACAAGTCAAAGTCTGAATTTCCCGAATACATTCACACAGTCAACATTAATTCTGTTAAAGCGTTATATATAAGGGCGACTTCTAAAATCTGGATTAATAATATCAGAAACGATCACCCGGTAAGAAAGAAAAAAAGCCAGCTGTATTTACAGACATGGCACGCGGCAGGACTTGGCTGGAAACGCGTGGAAGCAGATGCGGAAGAGCGGCTTAATAAAGGTTACGTTGCCCAGGCGAAACATGACGGACAGATTACTGATGGTATTTTGGCTTGTGGTAAACGGCAGGAGGAACTGTTCAAAAGAGCATTTTGGCTGAATGAGAAGGCGGAAATTTTAAAATATGGTCTACCTAAGAACGATTATTTGGTAAATAACGTCAATAATACAAAAACATACAGCGTATTAAGAAAAAAATATGGATTGGAAGAACACGTATTTTATGTTCTTTATGCGCCGACATTCAGGGATGATCATTCACTTGAGGGTTATAAACTTAGTTTTGATGAAATAATAAAAACCTTAAAAAACAAATTGCAAAAAGAAGTAAAAATTGTGGTCCGCCTGCATCCGAATGTATCCTTTCAGAGTAAATTTTTAAAATATAATAAGTCAATTATTAACGGAACGTTTTTTCCTGACGTCCAGGAACTGTCTTTAGCGTGCGATTGTCTGATTACAGATTACTCTTCGATTGCTGCTGATTTTCTGTTAATGCATAAACCCGTATTTATTTGTGCGTTAGACTTGCAGGAGTATATGGAAAAAAGAGGTCTTTTACCTGCTTATTTTGATTCGCCCTTTCCAATGACGCAAACGAATGAACAGTTAATTGCATCAATCAAACAGTTTAATATTAAGGAATACATCAGGAAAGCGGATGAGTGGTTTTTAAAGAATCCGTTATATGATGACGGGCATGCCGCGGAAAAAACAGTACAATGGATTTTTGCCCGTGTCAGAAAAAAGTAAAAGCCTGAAAGCGATAGCTATCGCCGCTGTACCGGTTTATCTAAAAGATAGGGCGGATTATAATTTGGGGTTATAGTAGGACAGTATCGCAAGATCTTCTTGTGTTGTAATTTTCAGGTTCTGCTGACTTCCCTTGGACAAGGATACTTTTTCCCCCAGCTGCAGAAGAAGTGCTGCAGGAGAATCTGTAAAAAGGTTGAGTTCAATTGCTTTTTTATAGCATGCAGCTGCCAGATCCGCTTTAATTGATACAGGGGTTTGCCCTTTAAACAGTTTTTCGCGGGGAAAAACCCCTTCCGCGAAATCTCCGTTGCCGCTGATAAACATCGTATCAAAACAGGGGACCGCTGCCAGAGCTGCCCCGCAAAGCCGGGCCATTTTAATATTGTTTTCCAGCAGTTCTTCGGTTATGCATGGGCGGACCGCGTCATGGATAACAAGAACATCCTGTTCATCAAACTGGTTGCAGCAAAAGGCTATGCCGTTATAAATCGAGGCGAAACGTGTATCTCCGCCTTGTACAACGTCCGTAAGTTTGCTTAAATCATGGGTTGTTTTCAGTATTTTATTGTATGTTTCCCATTCTTTCGAGCAGACGAGGACGATTCTGTCGATACAGTCCGCATATTGAAATATGCGAAGCGTATGCAAAATGACCGGTTCATTATTAACCTTGACATACTGTTTGGGAATCTTTGCCCCAAAACGGTTTCCGGAACCTCCGGCAATTACAATAGCTATATTCATTATGCAACTCCTCGTCTTTTGGTTAAGATTTCCGATAGAAATTTGCAGTGTATATATTTTATTTTATAGCACTTGCTTATCATTCGCAATACATTTTGAAGCGAATTCTGAGTTATCATCCAAAAAGTAAAATCGTATGTTATTGGGCGCTTACAAAAGAGGAATATGCAATAAACATTATTATCCCGTCTTCACTGCCATCCCATACTAAACTTGCAACAAAAATCAAGTGGCCGGCAAATGAAAAAGCCGCCCTCGAACGGGCGGCCATCATGTACTGACTACTTTTCAACGCCTAATGCGTTCATCAAAGCATGCTGCAATAAATTGGAAAAATTTAAGTTTTTCTTCATCGCCAATGTATTCAGCCATGACGGAATCGATACATTCTTCCTAACAGATCGCGTATCGTTCCGTTTCCGATATTCGATTGTATCTGCCTGAATCAAAGCGATCGTAACGTTTTCCGGAACCTTGATTTCATCTATCGATGAAGCTTTGGGAATAGGGATGTTATTTTCCTCCCGGTTCCATAACATAAGATTTAAAACATCCTCTGCGTTTTCATAAGCTTCTTCCTGGGTAGCGCCATCTGTAAATGTGTCCTCCAAATCCGGAAACTCTACCACGTACCCATCATCCTCTTTGATGATCAGCGCTGGAAATTTATATTTTGTTTTTGCCCCCATTTTCACATTCCCTCCGTTTTTTTAAGACCATTCTCTAATTATTTCTCTACTGGTCCTTTATCCCTGATTGTTTCAGAATGCGATTCAACAGCCCTTTTGTTACATCCTCTCGTTGATGGCGCGGAACAGGAAAATCATTCCCTGTGATAGGACTGTGATATATGTCATGACTCCCCCCGGATCTGACAAACGTACATCCATGTTTCTTTAGGAGCTTTAGTAATTCTGAGATTTTCAAAATTAATCACCTCGTATATTTTATTTTGCTCCTTTCGTGATTTTATTATACACAATATTACACATTGTGTCAAATTGTTTTGTACGTATTGTTGCGCAATATATATTACAGGCTATCGCCTTATTATTCCCGTTCTGCAGCGCTTGATTTTGCAATCGTAATCATATTTACTTTCCTTCACAAATGCGTTTTATTTCCTTGTAAATCCAGCCAGAAGCAGTCTTTGCCTCTTTCAGTAATGTTTTGCTGCCTTCTGCTGTAATTGCAGCAGCAAAGCGATCTGCCTGTTCCCGAGTCATGTTTCCTTTTCCGATAGCACGAATTCCCTGTATAATCATGACCGTTATCGCAGAGTATCCATTGATTTCTCTTGGCATAACATGTTTAAACTTTAAAGGAATTTTACCAATCATGTAATCACGATATGGGCCGTCGCTCACATACTCCCATACATTAGGCACTTGCGTGGAAATATGGAGAATGTTCAACGCCGTATCCCCAGATGGCGCAATGTTCCAGTTGAATCTCCGTGCCAAAGCATCCGCAACTTTATCGATCCTCGGCATGCCATATTCCTGGATTAGCTCACTGTATGCAGGCTTATCATAGATTCCATTCATGACGCGTCGAATCTTGCCTTCTTTTTCAATCCTAAACAAAGCCTGACTCACAGAGTTGGCTTCGGCAATATCCAGAAAATCAGATGCAGAGAACGCTGTACCAAACGGATAAGCCATAATACGTTCATCAATCTTTATCTGATATTTTGGTCTTTCGCTCATCTATCCGCCCTCCTTTTTGTAAATAAAATTATGCGATTTTCTTTACGAAAAGTCAAGTCTCGCTCGTAAATATTTTTGTATCATTTTCTTTACGAAACAATGCCGGTGGCAGCAAAAAGACGTACCAAGGCCATGTAAGCTGCCCGCTTCTTGGCTTTGGTCTTACCAACGGCCTGCCCTACGCCACTGACGGAACCACAGGAGCAGACACAGTACCACTGATCATTGCTGCGTTCTTCAAACTCATACACAGGCATCTGTTCCAGATATTTTTTCTGGTACAGCTCCTGTAACTGGTTGATGCTCTTCTCCCGGTCGGGAATCATGTTTGCCTCTGCTAAGTTCACCCACAGGCCGTGATTCATCACAAAGCAGTACGCATCCCAAGCCGCCTCTTCCCGGGCCTTGCTCCTGCTGGCAGCCCGCCTTACGTCCACCCGCTGATACTGGCTGATGCCCTTCTCATTGGCGGGCACATGGTATCGCAGCGTACATTCACACCAGTCCTTAAACGTATACACCTCATACTCCGGCATAGTGCCAAACCGCCGCTGATGCCAGGCATTAAAAATATCGTAGTAGCTGGCCTTCAAAAACTCATCAGGCTTTTCCAGTTGCACGCAGATCAGTTTATCCACCACATCGGTAATGATTTTCCAGTCCCATTCACAATCCACGGTCACAGCGCCGATAAGGGCTTCCATCATATCTTCCCGGCTGCTTTCCGTCGGCTCTTCCCCGGTGCCGTACAGAATCAGCTTGTCCAGCCCCAGTTCCGCAGCACGGGCCGATAAAAACTCTTTGGAAACAAAACGGCTGCGTATCTTCGTCAGTCCGCCTTCCTGAAAGCGTACGGAAAACGGCGCCTCGGTCTTTTCCTCATTTACCGAGGAAAGCTGTCGCAACATATCCCGGGTCACTATCGTGTTCAGCACCGTATCGCCTAAAAACTCTAATTCCTCATTACAGCCGGAAAGCCCATACTCCACTGCAAAAGCCCGGCGTGTAAAAGCCTGACGCAGCAGATTCTCATTCACAAACTCATACCCGATGACCTGCCGCACTATTTCAACCGGGTTCTCCGTAACCGACATGCAATCAATCTTCAGCAGATTGAGGTGATCAGAAAAATCATCTAACCAAATATCATACTCGAAGCATTGCTCTTTTGCGTCCCAGTAGTCTTCACCTATCTCCGGGGTGAACTCATCTTCCTCCCAGCCATCATCGGTGTTGTCATCTTCTTCGCCGGTTTCAAACTCTTCGTAATCCGCGTTTAACGTGTAATCCTCATTTAGGCGCCCTTCTTCCACCAGCGAGTCAAAATAGTCTTTGATCTCCATCAAGTCCCGGGCTGTTTCATCCAAGGCATCCGGCACAAAGTCTGCCTCCCAGGCCATGCCAGCCCCATTCCGCAAAGGTTCCGGCCAGACGCAATCCATCGGCCAAGGCTTACGTTTCATTTTTTCGTTCAAGTTGTTTTCAGACATAAAAATACCTCCATGCATTCCGGCACACGCCATTACTAAACATGGAGGACATAATCTCGTTAGATAAACGTTTCATCGTAAGCTATCTCTCTGCCTGCCGGCCCTGTTTCCAAAACCGGCAACCAGGATGATATACATACGGCAAAACACTTCATGCCATCCATGTGATAACATTATAGGCTATTTTGTGGGAAATGGCAAATTTATTTCAGTTTGCATCCAAAATATTAATTGCAGTTATATCTGCACTTCCGTTAACTCAAGTTCTGCCACCATTGCAGAACGAGAAAAACTTTGATTCGTTCGTAATTGTTTAACCATAAAATATGTGATATTGCATTTACTAATTATGAAGATTAAAAGCATCACACAAGCAGTTTTTTGTATAGTTTTAATTATTGACGCAGGTATTTATAAAAACCAGAAAAATTATTATTTCTTTGAATTGTTTCTTTTTCCCGGTTGATCTCTTGTATGCAGTCGTTAATTTGGTTAATAGTTTGGGGAACGCGATTGGTTACAATGTTATCTAACATCAGCAGTTGTCCATTGGCAACTACGTCAATAATTTCTTTGTTAAGCGGCGGGTTAATCAAGAGATTTTTTAAAAATACAGCATTATTTCCATGAGACTTTACATCATCGAACAAACCTTTTACTTCTGTATAAGTTCTAATGACTTGTTTAATTAAACCGGGATTATTAATTAATCCGACTTTAGTTGAAAAGTTGTCAAATACTGAAAAATAGTTATGGCTGATAGGAAGATAGGTTAAAGGCCTTTCAGGAGAAGAAGACGGTACTCTGTCAATTAAGCTTTTCCTGTCAATTATTACATCATTGAGAGTGGAAAGATCCGCATGTAAAGCGTTTAAAACAGAGATTCTTTCCAGATTTTTGTCCTTAAAATTTTTATACCTATCAAAAACGATAGTGCCTGTTACAGTAAAGCCGGCAGCTAAAAAAGCGGCCAATGCAGCTATTAAAGCAGCTAATAAAGTATCACTCAATTTAAATCATCGTCCTTTAAATTGCTTAACCACCGCCGCTCTCCGGAGAGGCTTTGTTTATTTTATACAGCGGCAGCTTTCGGCAGATTCGATTTTGCCTCCAGCTCTTTGTCCTTCTGGTGTCTACTCTCTCTTGCTTTATATGGAATCATCCCAGCAAACATTCTTTGTATACCACACCTTCCCTTTTCACAGTTTGATTCATCAAATCGTTTTTCATCTATGCGCGCCCCTCGTAACAAATGAATCCACACCGTTATTCCCATGCCAATCTAATTTCAGCAAATTCTTCTGAGTCCGCTGCTATTGCTTTCCAATGAGCTACGCCTTCTGGGATAGGAATACATTTTCTTTCAAACCAATTTAACAATGTACATGCCAATCCTGAAATTGTTTGTCGCATAGCAAGTTTGTTCATTACAATCTCGTCATCATCTCTGGAATCAAGCACCGTAATTGCATCAAACTTCAACAATGCACCTGCAATTAACCGACACTGTTCCTTGCTCAAAAAATCCTTTTTAACAAAATATGATAAACTCGATACATATTGGTTTGCATCAAAGGAATGTGCCGTCATAAAAGAATCTGACAGCAACGAAATCCACTTATTATCAACAGTAATCCCGTGTTCTGACAAATACCAAACCGCCTGATTTGCATTATGTAAAAACTTTCTTTCCGGATGTAACATTGACGTCATAATTTCATCGTATCTGTCATTTTCTGACAAACACCATGATAACAGAGCATGCGGAACATTGTATTCAATAAGTAGTTGTAATACTTTTTTTGCAAATCTGTTATTAGCAGTCCTATTTGCATCAGCCATACCCGACTTTAGTAAGACGGAACCCAAAATTAAGTCAATTTGCTCCAAATTATAATTAACATTGAAATTGCCAAAATCCATCGTTTGTTTCAAATGACCAACCATCTTAGCAGTAAAATCTGCAGCTATCTTACATATAATTCTAGCTTTTCTTTCATCAATATCGATTTCTTTAATCAACCAATATGACATATTAATCAAGTTTGAAATATCCTTAATAGAATTACTTTTGATAACATCCTTATATTGTTCAATCACATATTTTGCTGCAACAGCAAGCAACTCATTATCTTTACCGTCATGTGGGAACATAGTCCCACAAACGCAGAAGAAATCTCCAAGATAGGGTAAATCATAATTGTTAAGATTAGCCTTTCCCCATAGCACCTTTTTGAATTTGTTGTCTAAGTGGTCAGGAAGTTTATAAATTCTATAGATATATGTTAATCTTGTTAATGCAGAATTTCTATAAACCGGATCTGATGTTTTATCAAGCCAGTCTTCAAACATCGCCTCTTTTTCTTTATCCATAACAAACGTGGATTCTTTATTAGCCTTCAATACTCTTTCGTGGATAAAACAGAATGGATCCACAAAATTCAAGTTATAATAATGATTAAACGGTTTAATATCAAAATGCCAAATATTATGAAGAATTTTCTCAAGTGTTATAAACGGCATCAAGTCTATAGTTCTCTGTAACAGGTGATTAACATTGACAAATAAAGTTGATCCGGAATAATGATATATTTTAGACAATAAATCAATTAAACTAATAAATACAGCCTCACTGCATTTCGTAGCAAGCCGGGAAATAGCTTCCGGGACTACAAAAAACGCATAGTCTTGTAAAACATACTCTATGTCTTTTGTTTCGTTTCTAATCTTTCTAAAGCACATTGCATAACGCAACAACTGAATCAATTCATTACATAGTCTGTCAACCGCCTTGACCGGCATCGCCGCAATTAACTTTCTTGTAAAGACGATTTCAACCGCCTTGCTATCTCCTGCAACAATAGCCAATGCCGCAGACGTCCAACAATTAAACCAGTTAAGCCGTGTTATTGCACCTATAAAGCCTTCCTTATTGGTCATAAAATTCAAGCGAAACGGCAGCCCCGTAGCTTCCCGAAAGGCTATATGCTGAATTGCTATAAGGATGCTGTTGTTATCGCCGCCATAATGTGTAGTATGTGAAATTCTTCCTATATCAAAAGTTGGCGTTTCTTCATAACTAGGACGAGGTTTAAAACCATCAGACAATTGTCCAGCAAACTTTTCCTGCTCAAAATTCCATATGAAAGCAGTTCTATAATCACCCTCATCACTTTCCCAATCTATTAAATTATTCTTATCGCTTTTTAATGTATCATTCTTATTTTCTTTATTATCCCCGCTACAAGACATATTGGCATTATTACCATTATACTTATATGAAGCTACTTTAACCGTTAAGAAATAAGCCTGCTTAATAAAATCATGAAGCACTATCATACTACTTTCAAGAGAAGTAAACCTGTTATATACAACAGTTTCCTCCTTATTAATTCGTAAAAGTATACGCCTTGCATATATGATTTCATCTGTTAAAAGTCGTAATGCATCATTATAATAACCCAGAAGAGCAAGCAAACCGGCTTTTCTCAACACCCACTCACCATGTTCATCATCAGCTGGAATCAGACGCACTGCGCATTCCATCTTCTCCCATTGAAAAGAATAAAGACACCACATGGCATTCTCATAACACAATTTTGCATATGGTTCATTCCATTGTTCGGTTCTTTTGATTCTTTTCACCAAACTGCTATAAAGATCCTGCCATTGTTCATCGCCTGTAAACCGGTAATAATGTAAAATAAAAAGTTCAATATTTAAAAATATCTTTTCTTCTTTTTTATCATTATTTCTCAGGAGTATTTTCTTTAAGGCATCAATTGTATATGAAAAAGTAACATTGCCAATAGTACCCGTAACCTCGCTCAGCCAGCAAAATTCGTTACAAATCTCGAGTTCTTTTAAAATGTTTTCGCCTTTATTGGCAATTCTCCTGATTAAAAACTCAACATCTTGAAGAATCCAATTAGTACTCGTTAGCGACCAAAATCTTGCTGTTATCCATCCTGGATATGTTGCATGTATCTTTTTTAAGGTACTATAAACCTGTTCCGTTGTACCTTCTCTTATTGATCCGTTATATTCTGGCCATAACTTTCCAGAATTAGTCTTGGTATTAATTTGTTGTTTTAAATCACCAAGAAACAGTTCTAATGCAGTTTTATAATTATTATTTCTATATTTTTCAATGTCGTCTAATACGATTACTTCAATATTTTTATCTGCTAACACCCGCATATTTACAATTGTTTCCGGTTTATGGCTTATCATGAAGATTTTAGGCGAATTCTTGAGCCCAAGGTTATCATGAATCCAACCAATCCATTTCTTAAAGTTAGGATCATTTCCAGAAAACCCAATAAGAACAAAAATATTCTCCAACAACGACTGTTGCACTGTATTGACAAATGGAGCATGGTCAAGTGGATAACGACGAAAATCTTCCTCACTGATAATAAACGGCTCATAAGAAGGAAAAGATCCATGCAGTTTTACGATTCGCGATAAACCCGCACTATACAATAAATCACTGTGACTAAATACAGGCTTATAACTTATTTTTCCAGTACCATTTTTAAAGGCACGTTCCAAAAGTGTATCATAGTTTGTTGTAAAAACATCTGTCCAAGGTAATGACATCAGTAAATCATGCACCTTGCCAGGCTGATACGCTTCATCTTCCATTACGGTTTTTAACAGGTTGTTCAGATATGGTTTCCCATACAAAACTTCAACCTGTTGTGCAAGCGACAGTGGATCAATATACTGATTATTAGTATATTTTAAACCAAGCTTCTCGCAAAAAATCTTTGCCAACTCGTTCCAATCAGGCATAAGTTTTTCAGATCCATCCAAACGAATCGCATTTCTGCTAAATCCAGCTCCAACCAAAACCGCTGCATGATGATTTTTAAGATTATTAACTATTTCCTTCACAAAAAGCTCAGAAACTGATTCATTCTCACTCATACTATTCTCCGTACAACCAACAACCTTCATTTAACAATCTATCTGCAAGCTTTTTAACCCTTTTCACTTTTTAAACGAATTTTCTGATTAGAACTGTTTGTCTTATCCGGATATAAATACTCTGCAATATTATTATCAATCAATTCTTTCACCACTGAGCGCAATGTATCTGTTAACTTAGAATAACCAAGCTGTACCGCGATGTCCCTCATTGATAGTTCATCTTGCCTTAATGCCACTATTACAAGCTGCCGTAGTTCTTCCCTTGTCCTTCTGGTGATTTTTTTCCTTTCCGGTTGTACGGTAATATTTTTGTCAACTATTTTTGTTTTATCAAGAAAAACAGGATGTATTGGCAAAATGACTCTGAAATAACTGCGTATGGAATCCGATTTAAATTCAGGCAGAGCCGAACCATTCTGGCGCATAGCATTTACAATCAACGGAATTCCCGTATTTCTTCCCTCCACCATCTTAAGTTCTTTCAGAAAATCTCCAATGCGCCGGTTACGATACCTGCTTGCTACTAAAATTCTATTTTGTAAATCGGCGTCTGTAATAGATAAATCCGGCCCCGGGACACTCAGTATTTCCATTTTTTCAGGCGTAACTGTTACAGTTACCGGTTCATGAATTTGGTATGAACGATGATAAATTGCATTGCTGAGAGCCTCCTCTACAGCCCTGTATGGCCAGTTGAATATCCTGATAGCCTCAGCCTGATCCGGTACCTTTGTTACATACTCCTCAATAACAGAATTCTTTACATATTCCAGTGCATCCCGGAGCTGCTTATCCAATGGTCCACGAAATATCCGTTCCCGCATCCCTATACCAGTCGGATCTGGTTTCACTACCACTTCTATCTGCGTATATGGGAAAAAGATATCAGGCCTTTCATTGAAAAACATCAGCCCAACATTGACCGGCTTTCTGTATTCTGCCGGCCCTCTGACAAGCTGCATATCTGTAGCCACTGCATCTACGGTTCGTGTCAGAGAACCTTCATATAAATCACTTTCCACAGAATGCAAAAACTCGGAAATCAGGCTTGATCTCATATTGGCAACGTCTGCATGCGAATTGATTCTGTCATCGAACGGAACATCCCTAGAAAGGCTTATCAATTCCCTTTCTTCCAGGGCATTCGCTCTAATCGTGTTAGCCATTTTTCGAATATAGTATGATTTTTCACTGCGTTTAGCAAATCCGTCTGAATTAAGCTTAACCGGACACTTATACGGTCTGTCATCGCCCCCCGGAGCCCAGATCACAAGGATATCCTTATCTTCAAATCTTTCCGGTACCACAACCGGAAGATACCTTGGTTCGATTAAATTACACTTATTCAGAAGTTCTTTTTGAATACGATCAATGGACTTCTTTTTCAGCCCGATTACCGGATATTTAGGCATTCCATTTTCTTCTTCAATACCTAAAATAATATATCCTCCCCCAGTATTATCAATATCATTGGCAAAGGCTGTAATTGAGTGGATAATAGGTTCCGGATTCCAGTCAGACTTATATTCTATACGCGTGCTTTCAACAATGTTATTCCTTATCAGCTCTTCAATATTTATCGGCAATGCCATTCTTTTTTCTCCTTATTCCGGGGCACTTGCAACTGTCCCTTAACTGTCCCTTAACTGTCCCTTATTATATCAAAGGGACAGTCATAGTGCAAGTATACCACACATCCATCATCTTAAACTTATCTTCCCAGCTTACTGCGTTCATACCGTGGGTCTGGGCATAACCCGTCAGCCCGCGACGCACATCGAGCCGGTGTAGTTGCTCCTCGTTATAACGGGGCAGATACTTCACAAGCAACAGATGCGATTCGATGATGCTCATATCCCCATTCAGGATATTATACAGTTCCGGCAGATCATCCAGCGAAGTGGAACGTAAAAATTTGCCATAATAGTTGAGCCACAACTCGTCCGGCAGCAGATTTCAACTGAAGCAAAGCTTCTCCACATTTCCTGCTCTGGATCTTCGGAAAAAATATGAATAGTTTCTATGAAAACATCTTTAATTAACTATTATTATTAAATCAGTCCGCTGGCTCCGCATCGCGACCGTTTTATACCGCAGAACCGTCCATAGGGGTCTACAGTTAACACATTTATTCTCCCAAAATTTTCCTGTTAATAGCATTACATATACTTGGTAAATCTGGCATTAATCTAAACGAGTTTAACCCCAAAGTATCTAAAAAAGTTAAAAGATCTGAGCGCGCTTGTTTATGAATTATTATTACATTAGTGCTTTTGTACAATATTTCATTATGTTTATCTTTATCTAAATTATATGGGAAGCCTCAATAGCAATACCATCACTTTTACCCAATATCAAACTCCCGGCACTACTTTTTTATTCCTTTCATATAGTATCATGGTCATTATACCTGACAATTTCCGGACAGGCAACGTCGGTAGCAGTCGGACTTTACTCTTCTTTTGCTGCACAATCCGCACACATCCCGCCGACATCATTTGCAGGAGTCAAAGGCCTGCTACAGTCCGGGCAGTAATTAGCAACAATTTTTTCAACGTCATAGTAGTCTGCCTCAATCAAGTTACTGTATGCAATGAAAGCCATCATAAAACTCTCATCATCTGTAAAATCAATAAAAGCTCCTGTCTCTCTTTCGACCTGCACCACAAGTTCACCTTGAAATATGTGATCTCTGCCATCAGAAATAATTACCTCATGCGTATCATCGTCACGGCCCCAGTAATCATAGGATCTTCCTTCAAGAGTCACGGAAAAAACGAATTCATAAATAACAGTAAAATCAGTTCTTTCAATTTGATAAGCAGTGTTAAAACAATGCTCTGTTATTACAAATTCATCTATCCCCTCCGTCCCGATGTGGTGTGTACTACTTTCGTCAATATATTTAATTCCATTATACATTAACTCTTCTTCTATTTTTTCAAAAACTGGCTCTGCCACTTTTTTATAGTAGTCATTATCGGTCATACGTAATGCTATCTCAACGGAATCCGTTTGTTCAATATTAAAATCACTTGAGATAGCAGTATAAAAATCTTGAGAGGATAACGCCTGAATCTGACAACACGTCTTCTGTTGAAACTCGCTTGTCAAACAGGAATGGAACTGTCGTTTCCCATTTATACTTTCCCACCAATCCGGTTTATCATCATCAGTAACAAAGATAACATTTGTTCTTTTTGATTTAGCAAAACGCAAAATTTCTTTCCATATAATCAAATCGCTGTACTTTCGAACGCCATCTTTATTCTTTGTATCTTTAAAACCAGGAGGCGTTTCCTTTTTGTAACGTGATACACCCTCTTCACACCAAGCATAAATTTCCCTCTGTGTAGGCTCCGGAAAAATATGTTTAGCCATTTTTATATTCTCCACCAACTCTTTAATATAATCCGTGCCTGCCCAGGAATGCTGTATCAAATCCAATGCAATCCTATCATTAAAAAAATCCGTCAGTGTTTCATGTATATCCGTTATATTCTTTGACAAAGCCTCCCGCAAGATAACAACATCAGGAAAATGTATGCGTTCAAGCACGGAACAAGCTGAAAGAATTTTATTGCTAGCAGTAACAATTTGCCTTTTTGTTTCATCAGTTGCACTATCAACTCTTTTTTCCATTTTTTTAAACTCAGTGTGACAATGCCTTTCATATTCAAGTTGTACAGTAGCCGGAAGATATAAATGATTCTCAATTCTATTAAGGCATTTTAATGCAAATTCTGTAAACTCCGGCGAATAATGATAAACATTGAGAAGCACGTTGGTATCTAAAACAATAATATAGTTTTGTTCTTCTACTAAATTTTTGATTTCCATAATTCTCATCCTTGTGTCAACAACGCCCATCATTTTGCTAGTCGCTTCCCGTTACATAATATCAAACATATTAACAAACTCGCTCATGCTGACAACTTTTGTCTTAATGCCAAAAGCCTTGTACATCAATTTTGTTTTCTTTCTCGTCTTTTCATCTTCCGAAACAAAATATTCTGCCTTTGACGCATAGAAACAATGATTTCCATCTCTTATGATATTATCCGCAGTATTTTTATTTTTCTTTATTTTGTCATGGAATAAGGGGTGTAAATCCAATAAAACATACCCTTGCTCTAAAAGAAGTTCATTAGTGAGACTTTTATGTTGCATTTGAAACCAACTCTCACAAATATTGCGCCAATTATTTGCCAGTTCGTCTTCCTTTAAATCTTTAGAACCTAACATTGGCGCCATATAATACAAAAGTCGATCAATTAGTGATCTTGTATCCAAAGGGACCGTCTGTTTCTTTATTTCTTCAACATTTAGTTTATTAATATAATATCTAAAGTTTCGGTACGCATTGCCATCATCAAAAACATATTGATAAAAGTCTTCCACAAAGCTGCTTAGGCTAGAAGAAGTGACAACACCACTATGTTTCTGCAAAAAATCATGCAAAGGATGGTCTGACGGAATCTTGCTCACGTCTACTGTAAAAGAACTAAAATCCGTAGCGGTAAATTTGATTATTGCCTGTTCATCTTGCCTTCTGCGTTCTAAAAAATCATCAAAACATTCCATCATAGAAGCTTTGCACATCTCAAGATCAGTATCTTTTTTAATGCTTCTCCCGGGAACAAGAATATATTTTTCATTAACAGACTCTGCGAAATCAAATTGGCTCTTTACTTCTTTACGCAATGCTTCTTCAAATTTACGTGCTCTATCTTGAATATGTGCTTCACTAAACGGGAAAATAAATATATGCCTTTTTTTTAATATTCTGACCAAATTGAGCATAGCGGTATCCAATATACTTTTACTATCCCGTTGTTTATACATATAAAGAATAACATTCCAATCCAAGTAAACATATTTTTTCATATTCCATTCATTATGAATATCAATTTTCATATCATCATTTCCAGTCTTTTATAACTTTACTTATATATTCACCAATCCGTCGGGACTAAATTATTATTGGGATTTTTCCAATCTTCAATTATTTCTTCTCTGAAATTGTCATCATCAAGTTTAGCATGATCAACAACAATCACTTACAAGCCAAGTGTCAACATTGCCACAATAGTGCTTACACTGCTATTAAAGAAAAAACTCAAGTTTAAAACATAAAGCACTATTGCACCTGCGAATATCAACAACTTACCCAAAGCAATTAACACATTGCTCACTTCCTTCCCTTTCCAGCTTCATAATATCACATTTGAAAATAAAAAACGCCGAATTTTTTGTAACATGTTCGGCGCTTTCCCGGAAAGGATGAGATCATTATGAGAAATGTTCCTCTTGCTTATAAAATTTTATTTCACCCATCTTTCCTCCACACCATCTTATTCACCACACCAACGTAGCTTTGAATAATCTTCACCACTTTATCACTCACGTTTTCGTCCACATAGTCCGGCACCGGGATGCCGTTATCGCCGTTCTTCACCATGTCCACTGCAGTATCAACCGCCTGCAACAGGCCTTTGGTATCAATACCGCTCAAAATGAAGCAGCCTTTGTCCAAAGCTTCCGGGCGCTCCGTGCTGGTGCGGATGCACACGGCCGGAATAGGGTTCCCAATAGAAGTAAAAAACGAACTTTCCTCGGGCAAGGTACCGCTGTCGCTTACTACACAGAACGCGTTCATCTGAAGGCAATTATAGTCATGAAAGCCCAACGGATCGTGCTGGATCACCCGGCTGTCCAGTTCAAACTTGCCGTCGGCTTTCATCTGCTCCAGGCGCTTACGGCTGCGGGGATGGAAGCTGTACAAAATAGGCATGTCGTATTTTTCCGCCATCTTGTTAATGGCGGTGAACAAGCTCAAGAAATTCTTTTCCGTATCAATATTTTCTTCCCGATGGGCAGAAAGCAGAATGTATTTGCCTTTTTCCAGACCCAAACGGGCATGCACATCGGAAGCCTGAATCTTCTCCAAATTCATGTGCAGCACTTCCGCCATGGGGAAACCGGTCACGTAAGTGCGTTCTTTGGGCAGGCCGCAGTCCGCCAGGTAACGGCGGGCATGCTCGGAGTAAGCCAGGTTCACATCGGAAATGATGTCCACGATGCGGCGGTTGGTCTCTTCCGGCAAGCACTCGTCCTTGCAGCGGTTGCCGGCTTCCATGTGGAAGATGGGAATGTGCAGGCGCTTTGCCCCAATCACAGACAGGCAGCTGTTGGTATCGCCCAGCACCAACACGGCGTCCGGCTGCAACTCCACCATCAGCTGATAGCTTTTGGCAATGATGTTGCCCATGGTCTCGCCCAGGTCCGCGCCTACCGCGTCCATGTACACTTCCGAGTCGTCCAGCTCCAGATCGTGGAAGAACACACCGTTCAAAGTGTAATCATAGTTTTGCCCAGTGTGGGCCAAAATGGTATCAAAATATTTTCGGCACTTTTTGATGACGGCGGCCAGCCGGATGATCTCCGGGCGCGTACCAACGATAATCAAGAGTTTCAGTTTTCCGTTTTCCTTCCATGAAGTATAATCTTTTCATTATTTTTTATCGTCATCTGCTTCATGTAACATATCGTATACGTTCTTTATCGGACCTTGCTCTGGAATACATAAATCTCCCAAAAGATTCCTATAAAATTTATAAATATCCGGATCTCCGATTATCCATTCGATCTGCGTGTTCATCACGACAGCGCGACAGAGTTCACCAACCTGATGTTCAGTCCAAAAATTATTCCGTGAGAGCCTTGCAACCAGACGATGGGTCGATTCAAAATCAGGACTCTCTTGGAGTTGCTCAATCAACTCATCAAATTCTTCGTTTTCCTCAGGCACGCCAAATTCACCAAGTTCCATAAAACTGTAGTTTTCAGTTTTTTCTGCCTGCGGTATATTCCGTTCTGTTTCATTGGGTGCCTCTTCCTCAAAAGGGATCACTTTGTCCTCAATTTCAGGATCATTACTTCTCGGCAACGGTCTGGCATCATGGATACGAACAATTGAGTCATTTGGAAACGCTTCTCCGCAAACAACAGCATGTTGTTTCTCCAATGCACTCATCTGAAGATAGAATGTATCATTAGATACTCTCATCACGCCCCGTAAGAATTCCATGTCTCTTTTGCTAGTAATCTTATGCATAATTACTGAATTACATTGGCTCACAACCTCATAAGCAAGGAGAGAAGGAATCTGTGATGCAATAATAAGACCAACACCAAACTTACGCCCTTCGCGGGAAAGCTTATCAATATAATAACTGCCTAATCGGCTTTCATTAGAGTTAGCGATGATATATCTGTGCGCTTCTTCCAAAACAAGACTCAGATGCGTGGTATCACGATTTTTGCTTTTATACTCATAAATCGCCTTAAAAAAGAGGTATACAACAATATCAAGAAAATCGCTTGAAACCTGCAAATCAAGTATGATTACTTTTTTATTTGATTGGTTAATAATATCAAGAGTTGCTTTACCGTCAGATGCGTTAATCACTGTCATAAGTTGAGGCTCTTCCAAAATTCCGTCAATCCGAAGATTCATAGTACGCAAAAATCCACTAATCTGATTCTTTGAAAAAGCTGTTCTATTTCCATTCTGAATATCTGCATGGTTATCAATCCATTGATCTATTTGTTCTGGTAGTTTTTTTAGATCCCACTTGTCTTTTTCTCTTTTTAATGTTTTGATACAATCTTTCAATGCCGGATATTGAACTCCCTCAGCGGCTCTGAAAAGCTGTCCATACTCAGGATTGCTAAGAATAGTGTGATGGAAACGCAGTTGATCAAAAGAAACATACTCTGCCTCGTCTTTGTCAAATGCCCTTTTATACTCCCCATTCACATCTAAAATAATAAATTTAATAGCTTTCTGAGGATTTTTACGGATATAATTCTGAATTATGGACACGACCGTGCAGGTTTTCCCGCTGCCGGTATTACCAAAGACACCGAGATGCTTTCCAAAAAGGACATTTGGGTTATAGCCAACTGTTATGCTGCTATCATAGATATACGTGCCAATAGTCGATGAAACTGATTTTCCCGGTAGCGCAAAAATTCGATCAAGTATTTTACTCCATAATTTAAAGACTTGCTCTCCAACCAATGGATAAGTATTTGTACCAAAAGTGAACTTTTCCATTACCTCATCATATATACCGCTGATGGAAGAAGAAACAAAAATGTCAGTATCACTATCGTATATTTCCTCAACTGTCATGACAAGAATGCGTCCGTCTACAAGTCTTGTCCCTATTAATGAACCAACAGAAATATAGCTTGTAAGAAAACTCTCCACGCCAAGGTGATTAACAGCAGCAGCCACCGTAACACGGATTAACACCTTTGCACCAGTGATTTTCGCTATCCTTCCTATCTCATGAATCTGCATGATCCACCAACACTTTCTGAAGCAATTCAATTACCTTCTCCTCATCTGTCTTTTCAGCTGTTGCAGGGAGCAAGTATTTTACAAATATTTTAAAATCAGCCAGAACTTTCCCAGTTAAAATATTAATGTTTGGCATACTGTCAGCCAGTCGCTTTATCTTAACAACAAAGTTTCCTTTTTCATTCGGATTATACAGGAAGAAATAAAATATGTTTTTCGGATTCTCAAGAGCCTTATACAGAATCTCATTGATGTGATCATCACCATATTTATATCCCAGGACAATAATTACATTCTTACCAGTTTCCATTTCATTCAACATGTACCGCATCAGTTCGCTATAGGGAGTACTATATGTCTGATACAGTTTATTAGAAGTTGGATAGACCAACACTGGTTCAGTATCATCAATTTTGACCTTACCGTTTTCAAATTTAGGCTGGAATTCCTTTACTTTGTCATCCTCCACCGTCCAGTTTACGGAGCCATGGATTTTAACGAGTACTGTTTTATCTTTTCCCTGGAGTGTTCTCGGATCAAAAATACGATTGACAAAGCCAGAAAAGCCATCCTTATACTCTATTGCCAAATTATCAAGAGAATACTCAAATGCCAAGTCGTAATTTGGAGTGTATATACTTGTTCGCTTCAAACAACCGAAAGTACGAAGTTTCAACAAAAACATTTCATGCAGAACCAGTTTCCGGTAGTCTACAGAATTCACATAATTAGTAATCAGCACACCTTTAATCTCATCAATTAAATCGGTAACAACTTTTTCTTTTCTTTCATCTTTTATCAAACGATAGTAGGAACGCACGATAATAAGTGCATTAAGCTGTTCTTCAATACCACTAAGCTTATCCACTTCATCAATAATAGCACCGATACTCTTATATTTATTCTTGTATTCTTCCAATTTGAATTCACGAGTGTCCTGAGAACCCGCATAAATTGAAGAACCATTACCAAACAGGAAAAGAACATCATCCAGCTTCATGTGTTCCGCAAGTTTCAAACGGAGCTCTGAAAAAGCAGTAAGCAGTTCCTCTGTTGGAACCTGGGTATCTGCTATGATATTACCATCTTCATCTTTCAAAGATTCCATAAGACTAAGGAGTTCTTGTTCAGAGTTAATTTGCTGATTATGCTCCCGCTTATTATTCAGTTTGTTTAAGATGTATTGGCTATCAAAAAACATTACAGAATTCTCCCTTCCCTGTCGATTTTCTGCCTGTATTATATAATTTACTTCCCAAAAATAGTAACCATTGGAATTACCATATTCGGTTTATACTTTTTCATTTCTTCTCTAGTCTTCGAAACAAGATAATCATATGGGGCACTTAAATTTCCCGATAACGGGAAATAATTTTTTCCTATCATTACAATACCTGTACCGTCCAAAAAATTACCAATTGGTACAGAATAGGCAATATCACGTATATTACCTATGTTAACTGTAACACGGTCTTTATTCCAAATAATTCTATATGCATTATCTGGATCAGGACCAATATAGAACTTGTTTTTCTCTGCAGGACAAAATGCAAATCTTAATTCTTTCTGAAAAGCATATTTCGTTGTTTTTTCGAAAAGAGGGTTCAATCTTCTGTTTGTATTTATGTCATAATAATTAATACGGTCAAGCAATTCCACATGTTCTAAATATTGAGATTCAATAGCTTTTAAAAGACGTAATAAGAAACTGTTAAAATCTCGAAAAATAACAACCGTATTACCAAATTTTTCAACTCTACTATCAGGTAATACAGGTCTATTATGTTCAAATTCCAGACAGTACAAGCAAAAAACTTTAAAATACTGCAAATCGCCTTGATCTATTAATGTGACATTTCCAATTATATTTTTAAATGAAGGATCTAAACCCTTTAAACAATCAACATCGTTTGGATTCTCATAAGAAGCTACTGCACCTTCCATAATATCCTTCCGATTTTGATCATTTATGTCAGATGATGCTTCCCAACAGCCAAATTCAGACAGTGCCCTCATAAACACTTCCCCGTCAAGAAGTTTTTCTGCCCACTGGCGATCAACTATTTTACATGGTAAAAATGATTCACTCATTTTAATAAACCTTCTCTAAACTGTTTTTAAGAATAATATTTATCCGCGAAAACTCTGTGCTTTTCATAAGCTTCCGTTTTATAAAATTCTCTCTTAATTTCATCTTCAGTACACTTTCCTAATGACGGATAAACACGATTGTCCTTATTCAGCTTAGCTTCTTGATAAGGAAAACTCAACGCATGCTTTCTATATCTAGATTTTATATTATCGTATAATCTTTCCCCGCCTGCTGCAAGGCAAATTTCCTTAATTGTTTTCTCTTTCATTTCCGGGTGTTTCATAAGATAAATTTGAACTGTATTATTTTCTTTAAAATTTTTTTCTGTCCATTTCTGTTCAACACACCAATTCAAATGAAGATTTTTAAAATCCCGGTCCATGTGTTTCAATACATAAATTGCCCAATCTAAATTATCTCCTTCAACCACTTTAATGCAACCATCATCTGCTTCTTCTTTCCAGTCAAAAGAAAGAGCGTTAAAAATTTTCGCACTAAAGATATCACTACCACATGCACTGTTAAAATCAATTGGGCTAATTGCAGCTGAGCCCAAATAAAAATATTCATCTTTATAATACACATTTAAAATATATAACGATCCCAACGCATTGATAAGATTACCTATAGTTGCTTTTTTTAGATTTTTATATCTATCATGTTTTAACGCCTGATACGCTTGCTTCCATTTTGATCCACTTGAACCACGTTTATCTGATTTATGCAAAGGAAATAATAATTTGTTGTCACCTTTCTCAAAATAAAAGTTAGAAGCAGATATAGCAATCCGTTTTTTGTCCAAATGCCAATGTTGATTAAGCAACGCCATGCAATCGGTATCGAAATAGAGTTCACGTACATTCCCTGCGGCATCTATAGGTTGCATATTACCGCCAAGCTGCTCATAAAGCTTCTTGCTTAACGCTTCAATTTCTACCACACAACGTACAATCAAATCGGCAATATGAGTTGAATATACATTAATTTGGTCATCATTAAAATGAATCGAAAATGCTAATTTGACGACTTCCTCCTCCAAACGTTTGTAAATTGGCCAATATAGATTCATACTATTTTTCATACAGTTTACTTATAACCTCCAACTATTGAGAATCACTGACTTTGGTCAATTTTAAAAAAAGTGAGTTGTTAACTAAACACTACATACTTGAAACACAGCACATAAACAATCGTTTGTTTTTATTGTAATATTATATCATAATTTATACTCACCGATACTGTAATGCGACAAAAATATAATATATTTCATCAAAAATTTGTAAGCGCAAAATAAAATACCGGATTTCATCATCGGCTGTACTATGCCATAATTAATGGTATAAAGTAGCCGATGTTTTTGTGTGGCACAAGATGTCGGCTCAACACAACTCGACAAATTAAACATG
>Ga0256404_1002774_pt1 | contig 37610 bp, 29 predicted proteins | sample RumenRJG_01DNA_FD_185990 | JGI IMG/M metagenome (GOLD analysis project Ga0256404, IMG submission 185990) | Bovine rumen microbial communities from Lethbridge, Alberta, Canada - RJG_01 | ecosystem: Host-associated > Mammals > Digestive system > Stomach > Rumen | place: Canada: Alberta | collected...
TACCTTCACTCTATGGACGCTCTCGCTGATTTTCTTCCGCTCCGACTCGATGGCGGCAGCGGCGCAGATGTTCCGCAATCTCCGCCATTTCTGGTGGCCGGGCTACGTCCTGATCACGGCGGAACAGTTTGCCCCGACAGAGCTTTATCCCGTCCGCAAAGCGCTGGAACTGACCGCTCCCGGTCTCGTGCGGCCCTACTCGCTCGTGCTGTGGCTTACCGTCCTCGCGGTCGATTTTTACATTGTGTTTTTCCGGAAGAATTCGATGCAGATGATGAAAGAGAGCTCTTACAGCCGCCGCACGGCCGTGCTGCTTGCCGTGCTCTTCGTCTGGTCCGTGACCTCACTTTCGGGTGTGAGTGAATTCCTCTATTTTAATTTCTGATTTCTTTCCGGCGGGATTTCTGCAATTACAGCATCGGTACCAGCACCGCTCTCTTTCCGCGCCTGTCCATGCAGCCGCAAAGTGCAAAGAACAAACGCTGGGTGCACCGGCATTCACGACTCTTTCTACTGCTGCTCACTTTCTTCAAAGGAGCGGATATTGCTGCGAATTCCATCAAGGCAGGCGTCAATGTCTTGATCGGACAGAATCTGGTATCTGCCTTCAGCCATTGCATCGCACATCTGATGATTGATCTCCGGCCGGAAATGAAGGCCGTCCATGTAATTGTCGAGATTGCAGACAATATCCGGATCCGCCTGGAAGCTGAACAGCTTTACATTGTCGAAGGCGAGAAGCTCCTCCATGCAGGCCTTCTCCTCGTACAGAGTTTTGGCGAGGTCGCCCGTCCGGTATGTGTAGTCCCACCAGAGCACGGAATACGGCGGAAAGAAGAAATAATACTGCGTGTCCGGGTGCGCCGTGACCTGTGCTTTGATGAGCGCGATATTCGCCGTGAGCCTGTCCTTGTCCGCGTCTCCTGGCGCTTCCTCTGCAGTCTCCTCCGGGATTTCAAAATGCGAGCGCGCAGCTTCCTCCGAAAAGGTCTTCGTCTCCCACCAGTTGTAGGATTTTGCCTCGTCGTACCCGCGCGCGGATTTAACGATCATGTAAGGAATTTTTTCGAAAAGCACAGTCCGGTTGAAGAGATATTCCACATCGTTGAATGGATTGCGGTCATAAAGATACATCGGACACCCCGACGCCGCAAACATCGTCTCCGGAATCCCATGCAGCGAGGACGGATCAATATTGTAGAACACATACTTCAGGTTCGGATGCGTTTCATCTGCGCGGTCCAGAAACCAGCACAGGTCCGCCGTCGCGCCGTAGGAGCGGATCGCTTTGATGGCGGTGCAGTCAAAACTCTCATCGTACCAGGAGTTATCGTTGTTCTCCGCAACCGAACTTCCGACGATGAGGCTGTCGTATGTAAGATGATCGAGCGCGCCGGGAACCTGATATTCCTTGTCCGACTGCACAGCCTTCAGCCCGAACCACGGCGCGTGGTAATGGAAAAAGGGATCGGCGAAGAACACTGCCGCCGCACAGAGCGCAAGGAGCAGCGCCGCCGCAATGAAAAAAGTCCGGAGAAAATGTTCCCGTGCGCGGCGTCTCTTACTGCCCTTTCGATTTGCTTTTCCCGTTTCACATTCCTGCATCCGTTTGCCTGCTTATTCTTCTCTACAGTTACTATTACTTTCAGTTCTGCTGCCCATTTTCTGTCCGGCATCTGCCGGCCTTTTGTCCGGCCTGTGCGTGGCTTATGCCTGGCTGTCGCCGGGCATCCTTCTGACATCGTACCCGCGGAAAGAAGCCTGTTTCATTCTATATCCCGGGTCAGATTCCGGATCCAGTCTGCATGCTTATAGTGGTGCAGCGCAAAAGGCATCTTCACAAACTCATCCGTGCACATGACAGCATAAACGATGAGCGGCGGCAGGTTAAGGACAAATGCGCTGATAAGGCCTGCCGGCACCGCCCACAGCCACATCGTGCAGATGTCGAGGATCATGCCATAGCGCGAATCACCGCCGCACCGGAACAGAGAGGCGATCATGACCGTGTTCATGATCTGTCCGATCTGGTAAACGCAGCTGATGATGAGCATGACTTTCATATAATACTTCGCGGTGCTGCTCACTTTTGCGAACTCCGGCACAATCGGCGTGACCGCAATCAGGATGATCCCCTGCAGGAGCGATGCGATGAACGCCGTCCGCATGACGCTCGAGGCATCCGAGCGCGCCGTCGCTGTCAGATTTTCGCCGATCTCCTTGCCGAGCATAATAGAGGATGCCGAGGAAATGCCGAAGCCGACGGTCGTCACGAGCTCGCGCGCGACGGTCACGACCGAATTGGCCGCGACAATGTCCGAACCCAGATGGCCCATGATGATGGAATTCATGTTGAAGGCAAGCCCCCACATCATGTCATTGATGAATGCGGGAAGTGAATACCGGCAGAAATCCTTCAGGAGTATGCCGGGAATGCGCAGCATATTTGCAATGCTCCGCGGCATGATCTTCTGATGCAGGAAGTCGCCGGCGCAGATCGCAAGCTCGCAGCCGCGCGAAATCGAGGTTGCAAGCGCCGCACCGGCTATGCCCATGGCCGGCATTCCGAAAAGTCCGAAGATGAGAACCGCATTCAGAATGACATTGAGTCCGAGCGTGATGAACGAGATCACGGTTGAAAGCTTCACACGCTCACAGCTCTTCATGACCGCAAGATACGGCTGGGAAAAGCCCGCGAAGAAATAGGACAGCGCCACAAACCGAAGGTATACGCTGCCCGCATCGATCAGTTCCGGAACATTCGTCCAGATTCCAATCAGTGTTCTGGGAGATACAAGCGCAAAAACGGCTGCAAACGCCGAGATCGGGACACAGATGTAAAGACCAATGCCGAATATTTTGGCGATCGTCTTTGCGTCCCCTTTGCCCCAATACTGCGACGCCATGATGGTGATTGCCGAATTCAGGCCGAAATATACGACATTGAGCAGAAACTGGACCTGCCCCGCAAGCGACGATGCCGACAGATACGTCTGCGTCGTCCGTCCGAGCATGACAACATCGGCCATGCTCACCGCTGACGTGATGAGGTTCTGCAGGACAATCGGCAGAACCAGTACGAAGAGCTGGCGGTAGAAGCCCGGCCTTGCGCTGGTGATGGTTTTTAACTTTTTCATAACAACATACCAATGAAATCCAGGAGCCGTGAAGAATCAGGGCGGCCGGCGCCTCTTTCCGTCAGTACCCCACCCTGCGGTTCACGACATGCCGCAGTTCACCGCCGGTCACGTAAGCATGCAGATTCTCGCCGGCAATCTTCACGATTTTCTCAAATGTGCTTGCAAGCAGAAACTGTCCTGCAATGTGCGGGGTGATAATGACATTGTCCATATCCCACAGCTCATCATCCGCCGGCAGCGGTTCAGGCTCCGTGACATCCAGTCCGGCACCGCCCAGATGGCCGTCCTTCAGAACCGCCTTGAGGCCGGCGGGATCAATCGCGTTCCCGCGGCCGTCGTTGATAAGATATGCTCCCTTCTTCATGAGGCGCATTCTCCGCTCATCCAGGATGTGCCGTGTCGCATCTCCGCCCGGAAGAACCATCGCGACGATGTCCGCACGGGGAAGAAGCTCATCCAGCTCATCGATGGTATGCTGTTGGGCCAGGTATTCCGGCTTCTCACCGTGCAGTGTCCTGCGCACACCGATGACCGACGCGCCGAGGGCATGGCACATGCGCGCATACCGTCCGCCGATATCGCCAAGGCCCAGGACGAGGACCGTCGACTCCTCAATACTGGTGACGCTTCCGGCCACCTTCCATTCATGGTTTACCTGCTGCCTCCCATACTGGCCGAAGCGGCGGATGAGCGCCATGGTCATCGCGAGCATATGCTCGGCAACACTCACGCCGTACGCCCCGGAGCTGCAGGTCAGAATTGTATCTGCACCCAGAACATCCGCCGGTGCATAAGCATCGGCTCCTGCGGAATTGAGCTGAACCCATTTGAGGTCCGCTCCTTCCTCCCGTGCCTTCCGGATTATGGCAGGGCTCACATTGCCAAGCAGAACATCTGCGTTCCGGACATCCTCCGGCGTCACGGATTCATAAGAGCGGTACGTAAAAACGCACTCCGCCTTTCCGCCCTGTGCCTGCTTCTCCAGATAATCCTTATGTCTCTGCTCTAACGGGAGCACCGAAAGAATACGAATCTGTTCCATGATTCAAGTCCTCTTTTTCAAAAGAAATTTTCTTATCGTTTTTTCTTATCAATAAACAGTCGGAAGGTTCTCCTGATTCCGCCTTACTATCAGCACAGCAGCTTCATTCTGATTCCGCTGTTTTTCAATCAGCACGGCTGCTTCTTCCTGATTCCGCTATCTCTCAATCAGCACGGCAGCTCCCCAGTCGGACAGAGCGATGCTCTCACCGGACTCATAGGTTTTGGCGGTAAGGAGGTCCTCCACGCGCCGGTACGGATTTTCGATCGTCTGCGCATCCTCGCTGTAATTGAAAATAAAGTGCATCGCGCGGCCGTCCGCGGTGTGTCCGCTCCGCACGATGACTGGAAATCCGAGGCGCCCGATAATGCCGCTCTCCGGCAGCGCGCCTTCACCTGCACCCTTCATACCGTCCGGACTCTCCGCGGAAGATGTTCCCCCGCCTGAAGTCTCTGCAGAATAGGCCGCTGAAACCGCATCGCGCATTACATCCTTAAGGACGGTCAGATCACAGAATCCACCGATATAAACAGCCGTGCCCTTTCCGAAGTGATTCATTGTGATTCCGGCATAACGGTTCCAGTATGGATGCTCATACGATGCGAGCACGCGGCAGCCGTCCGGAATCAGGAGCTCCATATAGCTCCGGACAGGTTTTCCGACGAGCTTCGTGCGGCCGGGCACCGAGATTTCCTGGAAATAGCAGCCGAACACATCCGTCATGCCGTACGGAAGACGTCCGCAGCGCATCTTCACGCACTCGTCCGCGTAAAAACTCCGGAATCCCGCGATCAGCGTGCCGCCGTTCTCTACGAACGAACGGAGATACTTTATTGTTTTGTCGGATGCACAGTAAAGAGCCGGGACGACCAGCACACGGTAGTCAGCGGAATGTCCAGTCTCTTCCGAACCGGTGTTTTCTTCTTCATCAAGCAGCTGCCGGATATCAATGACATCGCACTCGATATTCTGATCATAGAGTGCACGGTGATACTGCATCACGACATCATCATAAGACACCCTGCCGTCGATCGGGAACCACTTCTGCGCCGTCTGTGAGAGACTGTCGACAACCAGCGCGGTTCTGTTCTGCTTGCAGAAGCCGATGAGATAGGGAGAGAGCTTTTCAAACTCCACTCCGATTTCTTTCGTCTCCTCATAGACAGCATTGCTCTCCATGTCGTGTGAGAGGACGCCCTTCCAGTAGGTCTCAAAGCTGTTGTGAATCGAGTGCCAGTGCCAATATTCGACACCGAGCGACCCGCTTGCAAGATGGGAGAGCGCCTGCAGCCGCAGCTGTCCCGGATACGGAGTCCACTCCTTGAACGCCTGTGCCTCGGTCTCAAGAACCATATACTGGGAGGTGACCGGCGCATCTCCCCTCGCTGCGACAGCGCGCTGAATGGTCCTGCAGCTGTCGCCGCCGTACGCAGTCTCGCGTCCTGTCAGCAGGTCCTGCGACGGATGGTAGATATCCGTACCCATCATCGTGAGCGCACCCGACGCCTCATAATGATTGATCCCGTTCTGCGGCCCGTAGGAGTGCGGGATCGTCTCCTCTCCGTCCAGTGAAATACGCCAGTCAAAATCCGTGTTGTGCGTGATGAACTGGGCGTCATGCACTCTCCCGGACGCATCCGTCCAGGGCTCCTTCCGCCTGTATTCATCGACAATGCCGCGCTGCCACTTGAGAAAATCCGCGGCCAGCGAACGGCGGAAGCGGTCAAACTCGCAGCCAAAACTTGCATTGATGGTACCGCGCACATCCGGCAGATCGTCCCAGTCCCCGATGGAATTGCTCCAGTAGGCCAAGCCGAATTCTTCATTCATCTTTTGGACCGTACCGAACTTTGCCTTCAGGTATTCTTTGAACTTCCTGCGGATGCCCTCTCCCGCTGCGCCATAGTATTTGGTCTCGTTGTCGAGCTGATAACCGATGACACAGTCATACTTCTTCGTGACCTCACAGAGTTTCCGGATAATCCGCTCCGCATAGAAGAGATACGTCGGATTTGTGATATCCATGATCTGACGTCTTCCGTAAATTGCCTTCGGCTCCTCCCCGAATCCCGGCGTTCCGTAATACGTCTCGGCAAGAACGGACGGATCCTTCTTCACAAGCCAGGCCGGCACCGCATAGGTCGGTGTTCCGATAATTACCTGCATCCCCGCCCTTTCGCAGTACTCCAGAGTTTTGACGAGGATCGAGAAATCAAAGACGCCGTCCTGCTGCTCCCATGTGCTCCACGTAGATTCCGCAATACGGACGACATTCATCCCGGCTTTCTTCATCATCGAAAAGTCCTTGTCGATACGCTCGTCCAGATTTTCCTTCATGCCGGAAAACGCCTCATATTCCGGATAATATGCAGCTCCATATAATAATCGGTCCATAATTCTGCCTCCACACCGCACTTTTGCGACAGCCGCGCGCGTTTGGGGACATCGGCATCGGGCACCGGCAGTACCGGTGTCTGTCTGCTTCTCCTCACGCCCCGCGGATATTCTGCCTGTTTTTCCTATCATACCATGGAGCCTTTGCGGTTTGAATTTCCAGTCATTCCGAAGTTTCGGTTTTAAGACAAAAACAGAGGCATTCGGACCGCAAACAAGGTACAATGCATGCAGAATACTTTTCCGGCCGTGAAAAGAAGTCTATGTACAGGGCGGAATTCTCAGCGGATATCCATTCATCGATGGATCGCTGCCGGATATCCAAATCCACTTACCGAAACGGAGAACAATATGGAACAGGAAATAGACTTAAAAAAAGTAGCTGTCAAAGATGATTTCTGGTCACCGAGACAGACGCTCATCTCGAAAGTCGTCATTCCTTATCAGGAAGACATCATGAATGACCGTATTCCCGGCATCGAAAAGAGCTCGGCCATCACAAATTTCCGCATCGCAGCAGGGCTTGAGAAGGGCTCCTTCTATGGAATGGTCTTTCAGGACAGTGATGTCGCAAAGTGGCTGGAGGGTGTCGCATACTCTCTGGCCATCCGTCCGGACGAAGAGCTCGAAAAGCGCGCCGATGAAATCATTTCCATCATCGCGCGGGCGCAGCAGGAGGACGGCTATCTCGACACCTATTTCATTCTCAAGGAACCCGGTAAGCAGTTCACCAATGTGCAGGAATGCCATGAGCTGTACTGTGCAGGCCACATGATGGAGGCGGGCGTTGCCTATTACGAGACAACAGGCAAGGACACTCTTCTGGATGTGTGCCGGAAGCTTGCGGACTGCATCGACCGGCATTTCGGACCGGAAGAGGGAAAACTGCACGGATACCCGGGACACGAGGAGTGTGAACTCGGACTGCTCCGCCTCTATGAGGCAACCGGCGAAGAACGGTACCTTGCGCTTGCAAAATACTTCATCACCCGGCGCGGCACGCAGCCCGATTTCTTTAAGCAGCAGTTTGAAGAACGCGGCGGAAAGATGTTCTGGGAAGGCGGTTTCCAGAATCCGGATTACTACCAGAACCATGCCCCCGTCACCGAACAGACGGAGGCAAAAGGCCACGCGGTGCGCTGCATGTATCTCTACTCGGCAGTCGCCGAGCTCGCGCGCCTTACCGGAGACAAGGACCTCACCAGGGCCTGTGAGACAATGTTCCGGGATGTCACAAAGAGGCAGATGTACATCACCGGCGGCATCGGCCAGGTCGCGCGCTGGGAAGGCTTCTCCTTTGACTACGATCTTCCGAACGACACCGCCTACGCGGAGACCTGCGCCGCCATCGGCCTTGTCTTCTTTGCACACCGTATGCTCAAGCTTTCTCCCCGAGGCCAGTATGCCGATGTAATGGAGCGGGCCCTCTACAACGGCGTCCTCTCCGGCATGCAGCTCGACGGGAAACGCTTTTTCTATGTGAATCCGCTCGAGGTCAATCCGGACCTCTCCGGGAAAATGCCGGGCTATGAGCACGTTCTGCCGCAGCGCCCGCAGTGGTATGCCTGCGCCTGCTGCCCTCCGAACGTCACACGGCTCGTCACCTCACTCGGCAAATATGCATGGGACGACGTCCGGCAGGAGACATCCGCGCCGGGCAGCCTTCCCGGTGTCATCCCTTCCGCAGATGCCGCGCGCCGCATCATCTACTCCCACCTGTTTCTCGGGGGCGCGGCTGATTTTGATGACATTAAAATCAGTGAAGAAACCGAATACCCCTGGAACGGCGAGGTGCAGTACACCATCGCAAAAACTCCGGCGTCTCCCTGGACCTTTGCCGTCCGCATCCCCGGCTGGGCGCCGGGCGCCGTCTTCAGCATCTGCGGCAGCAGCGAGATTCATCTCGCGGAGATCCCGGATGCAGGGACTTCCGGTTCCGGCATCACTTCCTTCGCTCGGATTGACGCGGATGGAATGGAAATCCAGGCCGGCAGGAAGGACGGATATGTTTACTTCTACGGCGAATGGAAAGAAGGGGCCACCATCCATATTTCCTTCCTGATCCGCCCGCGTCTCACCTATGCAAATCCGAAGGTGCGCGCTGATTCGAACTGCGCGGCTCTTGAGATGGGGCCATTCGTATATTGCTTTGAGGGAATCGACAACGGCCAAGACAAGGGGATCTTACTGCAGGAGCTCCGCATCCCGCAGGACATGCGGTATAAAATCACCGATATCCGGGAGGGAAAACTTCAGGGACTGAAGGCCGTCGACTTCACCGGTGAATATCTGAGCTTCAGCCCGGACGATGTCCCCGGCAGCAGCCCGTCCGGCACCGCAGGATCCGAAGAAGAGCCTCTCTATTCATCTGTGAAGCCTTCTGTAAAGAAAATACCGATGCGCGCAATTCCGTACTTTGCGTGGGGCAACCGCGGCATAGGCCAGATGCGCGTCTGGATGCCGAAAGAATAATTATCTGGCATGACGCAGACACCGACAACGACGATCGTGTCCTATTGTGTATTGCCTCTCCTTTCCTTCCGGACTATAGTGGGGACAAAGGAGAATGCTTCCCTGCAGGGTCCGGCCGCATTCCGCGGCCGGATCAGTCTGCGATTCCCTGCCCGTTTCAAGCATGAACAAAAACATGTCTTTTCGCTCTTCCAAAGATTCAAAGGCAAATTCGAAAGTCTCATCCGGAAACTCATTCAAAGTCACTGCCAGCCGAACCATTGAACATCCGGACCATGTCACCTCGTACTTCAGGGCTGAGTGGCTCACGCTGCTCATTATCACGATTTCCGGCCTTATCTACAATATCGGTCTGCTCGCCGGTCCCTGGTTCGAAGGTCAGCTTGCCCAGATGCTCTATGACATCTTTCGCGGCAGTAAAACTTTTTCCGCGATGGTACAGCTGGCCGTCACGTATATCATTGTGATTGCGCTCGTTCAGGGCGCCCGTGCCGTCAAACGCCTGTATGTCCGATATTTTGCGAACAACATCAACCGGAGCATGAAGGAGATCCTGTACGGAAATCTCATTCACACCTCTGCATCCGAACTTGCCTCCGAGGGAACCGGCACACTGATGACCAAGGCCATCTCCGATGTCGATGCCTGTTCCGAAGGCATGCGGAAGTTCACGACCGAAATCTTCGATACCGGCGTCGCTCTCGCAGGCTACGTCGTCATGCTTCTCGTCTTAGACTTGCGGCTTGGCCTTCTCTGCCTCATTTTCCCGCCGATTTCCTATATCTGCGCCGAAAAAATGAAATCGATCGTCACAAAGACGAATGCCGCATTCAAGGAAAGCGCCGGGCGCCTGTCCTCCGCCACGGTTGACCGGGTCTCCGGTGCAGTCACCTACCGTGTCTACGGCTGTGAGCAGCAGAGAAACGGCGATTACGAGAACCATCTCGCAGATTATGAAAAAACCGCCGTCCGCGCGGATGTTTTTACGGCTGCCATGCCGCCTCTCTATCTCGTGATCTCACAGATATCGTTCCTGTTCATCCTGTACTTCGGCGTGAAGAACGTCCGCGGCACCGGCTGGCGCGTCTGGGATATCGCATCATTCACCGCATTCGTCTCCTGCTACAGCAAGCTGGCCGTGAAATCCTCCCACGCAGCCAAGCTTTTTAATGCGGTTCACAAGGCAGAAGTCTCCTGGCGCCGTATCGTGCCGTTCCTGAAGCAGCCGCCGAAGGAAAAGGAACTCCCTGAGACACCGGCGGATACACTCGAGGTCAGAGATCTTGCCTTTGCTTATCCGGCGTCTCCGTCTGCAGAACCGGAAAAGAAATATATTTATTCCGATCTTTCCTTTAAGGCCCTTCCCGGCGCGATCATCGGCGTGACAGGCCCCGTCGCCTGCGGCAAGTCAACACTCGGCAAAACATTTCTCTGCGAGGCTCCCTATGAGGGGAGCATCCGTTTTGGCGGCAAAGAGCTCTCGTCGCTCCCCGAAGATCTGCGCCGCAGTATCGTGGGGTACCTCGGGCACGACCCAGAGCTTCTGTCAGATACAATTGAAAATAATATCCTGATGCGGAGAGGCGGGTCCGAAAGTCTGCCGGAAGACACACTCGCAAGACTGCTGGAAACCGTCTGTCTTTCGGACGAAGTAAAGGCAATGCCGGATGGTGTAAAGACGCGCATCGGAAGCGGCGGTGTCCGCCTGTCCGGCGGTCAGCAGCAGCGTGTCGCACTCGCGCGGACGCTTTCCTTCCCGCGCCCGATTTACATCCTCGACGATCCCTTCTCCGCTCTCGACCGGAACACAGAGGTGGAAATATTCCGCAATCTTCAGGAAATCGTGCGGCGCGAAAACTGCATTGTTCTTCTTCTCTCTCATCGTCTTTATCTTTTCCCGAAGATGAATCAGGTTATCTGGATGGAGAACGGGAAGGCAGAAGTTTCCACGCACGAAAAGCTCATGAACACGAATCCGGAATACCGCGAGCTTTACAATATTCAGGATGAGGAAGAGCCAGGCTCTGAAAATTCGGCGGCCGCGGCCCCTGCCGCATCTGTGCAGAAGGAGGTGTGAGTGATGAATAAGACAGTTCTCCAGAATTCCGCCTCCGCGAATACGCACAAGATTCAAAATTCCGGCGGCAGCACAAATCGCCATTACGAACACGCTTCCCGCATTATTCTGCGCGCGATCCGAAATTCCGGAATTGTAACCGTTCTGACGGTTATTACAGTTGTCGGTTCCGTTGTCTCCGGCCTCATGCCGCCGCTTGTCCTCGAGCGGATTATCAATCTGCTCACAGACGGCGCGGATGTTCCGTTTGTGCTTGCTTTTCTCTACTTTGGCGTTCTTCTCCTGACGGGGCTCTTTGATTCCGCAAGAGAAAGCCTTCTCATTGTGCTCGGGCAGAAGATCACACACGCACTCCGCCGCGCACTCTGCGGCAAGCTCACACGTCTTTCCGCCGGCACAATCTCCGGCCAGGATCCGGGCGCAGTCACGTCCCGTTTTGTCGGAGATGTAGACGCTGTAGAAGACCTGTTTACTAACGGAATCATCAGTATGTTCACCGATGTCTGCCGGATCGTCAGCATATTCGTGATTCTGTTCATCCAGAACCGCGGCCTTTCCCTGCTGCTCCTTGCCGTGCTGCCTTTCGTGTTCTGGTTCACCCGTTCTGTCCAGAAACACATGCTGAAAGCAAATATGGAAAACCGCGCGGCCGTCGCCCGGGTTACGAATTTTGTTCCCGAAACGATCAAGAACATCCGTATGATTCACACGCTTGGCCGCGAAGGTTACATGCGCGGCCGGTACGGCGATGCAATTGAAGAAAGTTACAAAGCAGTGAACCGCACGAATTTTTACGACGCGATCTACTCTCCCGTCATTCTCCTAACTAATGCGGTCATTGTCGGCGCTGTCTATATCCTCGCGGCAACCGGAAATCCCATGATCGCTTCTTTCTTCGGGATGTCTGTCGGAACTTCGGTTGCAGTGATCAACTATATTTCTCAGGTATTCAGCCCGATCGAGAGCATCGGCATGGAAATTCAGACCATCCAGTCCGCGGTCGCCGGCGTTCACCGCATCAACGAATTCATGGATCTTGAGGAGCGGCCGGAAGAACAGATGACATCTCCTGCAAACACGGGGGATACTGCAGCCGCATCTTCGATTAGCCCTGAGGATGCTCCTGTCTGCATTCAGCTCAAAGATGTTGACTTCAGTTATGACGGCAAGAGCAAGGTTCTTACCCATCTGAATATTACAATCCACAGCGGCGAAATCGTCACCTTCACCGGCCGCACCGGTGCGGGCAAGAGTACAATTTTCAAACTGCTGCTCGGCCTCTATGAGCCTCAGTCGGGAGAAGTGACCATCTGTGGACGGAGTGCCGCGTCCATCAAAGACAGCGAACGCCGCAGTATTTTCGGGTATGTTGAGCAGACCTACCGCCGTGTCCCCGGTACGGTGCGGGACCAGATCGCGCTCTTTGATCCGGCGATTGATGATAAGATGATAGAAAAGGCCATTGAGACAGCGCATCTGTCCAAAGCAGTTCATGATCTTCCAGACGGTCTTGATACCGTCTGCTCGGACGGCATTTTCTCGCAGGGCCAGTGGCAGCTTCTCTCCATCGCCCGTGCAATCGCGGCGCAGCCGCCCATCCTGCTTCTTGATGAAATAACCGCAAACCTTGATGCCGACACGGAAAAGCTTGTGCTCTCTGCACTCCGCAGCGCCTCGGAAGGCAGAACAGTTCTGTCCATTTCGCATCGTCTCTATGAAGATATGGGCGGAAGGCAGATTGTCATCGGAGAGCAGCAGCAATACCCATACTTGAATAAAATGGCATATAATCTGTCTGGTATTTCAATAGATTGATGCCGCAGATACGGCGGAAAGGAAGTTATAGTATCATGACGATTGAACAGCTCAGAAAAGATATGATTGCGGCGGCAAAGGCCGGCGATAAGGACAGAAAGGCAGTGCTTTCCGCACTGGTAAGCGCAGTTATGAAGCTTGCCATCGATGAGCAGACGAGAGACAACATTTCTGAAGAGCTGGTAGGAAGAGCAATTACAAAGGAACTCCGTGCAGCAAAGGAATCGATTGACACCTGCCCGGACAGCCGGCCGGAACTGAAGAAAGAATATCAGTACCGCTATGATGTCATTTCCGAATATGCACCGAAGATGATGAACAAAGACGAAATCAAGGCTTATCTTGAGAACAACTGTGCGGAAGTTCTTGCGACGAAAAACAAGGGGCAGATCATGAAGACCGTCATGCCGCTCCTGAAAGGCAAGGCAGACGGCAAAGATATCAGCGCTGTTGTCGGGGAATTTCTGAAGTAATCAAACATTGAAGTAATCAAACATCGATCAATGCTGCCCGGCCCGCAGAGAACGTCCATTCTCTGCGGGCCGGGATTTTTTGCATTCAATACCAGGCTTTCGACTGGCCGCATCCTGTATCAGGTGCAGTTTTTTCCGTTTCTTCCCTCGGATGTTCCCCGCGGCGGCTGACGATGACGTCCTGCGTTTTGACGCTGATGCGCGAGCCCGCTGCGACGCTGCTGGTGATGAATACGTTGGATCCAATCACGGAACCTTCACCGATGACGGTTTCGCCGCCGAGGATGGAGGCGCCGGCATAAATCGTGACATTATCCTCAATCGTGGGATGACGTTTTCTGCCGCGCAGGCTCTGACCGCCGCGGGTCGAAAGTGCGCCGATGGTCACGCCCTGATACACTTTCACGTGTTCGCCGATGATCGAGGTCTCGCCGACGACGATACCGGTCCCGTGGTCCATGAAGAAATATTTGCCGATCGTCGCGCCGGGATGGATATCAATGCCGGTGCTGCTGTGGGCATACTCTGTCATGATGCGCGGAATCAGCGGCACATTCAGCTTATAAAGCTCATGTGCGATGCGGTTCGTCGTGATGGCGGTAAATCCCGGATAGCACAGGACGATTTCCTGCTTGTTGTAGGCCGCCGGATCACCTTCGAAAAAGGCCTGCAAATCGGTGTCGAGGTATTCACGGATTTTCGGGATGCTCTGCAGGAATTCGATGACGATATCCTCTGCCTTGGCATGCAGCGCCTCATCATCAAGAGATGCATGCTCCGGGCGGAGTTTTAACGCAATCGCGATCTGCTTTGCGAGATTATAGCTGATGTCCTCGACAAGCAGAGAGACACGGTTATCATAACGGTAGATACGGAAATTTCTCTCGCGGTAATATCCGGGGTAAAGGATGATAAATGTTTTCCTCAGAATATCGATAACGACGTCGCGGTCCGGATTCGCAAAAACATCCATTTTATCGATGTCTCGTTTCTTCAAATAGTCGCGCATGATGTCGCAGGTGGCGATCTGGATGCGGTCTTTCATTTCCATGGTTATCTTCTCCTTTTCCCGCTCATCGTGATACGGACATATCAATACTTGAAAACAGGGTATTGCTGCCTCGTATCAGATATGTCACTGCGCGGGCATATGATGTTTTCATTATAACAGATAAAAAAAGAACATCTGCACACAGAGAGAATGCAGATGTTCTGAAAATATCCGGCCGTGTTTCAGAGTGCTTATCCTTTCACCGCTCCGGCGGTAAGGCCGCCGATGATCTGCTTTTGGCAGACAATGTAGAAAATAAGCATCGGAACCATGCTGAGCAGGAATGCTGCGAATGCCTGATTATACGCGACGGTGTACTTGGACTGAAAATTGTACTGAAAAAGCGGCAGAGTCCACATCGTCTGGCTTCGGTTCAGCATCAGCAGGGGAAGCTGGAAATCATTCCAAATCCAGAGAGTGTCCATGATCACCACGGTGCTGATGATCGGCCGCATCAGCGGAAGCACAATATGCCTGTATGTACAGAAGACATTTGCGCCGTCCATGTATGCGGATTCCTCGAGCTCGTACGGGATTCCGGACTGAACAAAACTGACGGTCAGCAATGTCCCTTCAGACAGTGAGTAAACCCAGTAAAGCAGAATCAATCCGAAATTATTGAGCATACCGAGGATGCTCATCAGTTTGATCTGCGGCACCATCAGAATTGTAAACGGGACAAATGCCCCAAGGATAAAAAGATAATAGACCGCTTTGAAATAAATGTGGTTCAAATTGCGTGCCAGAGAATAGGATACAAGCGGGACAATCAGGATAATTCCCAGCAGGGAGAACAGCGTTATGACAAACGAATTTCGTATGTAATAGAAGAAATTTGCTTTGTTCACAACCGAAATAATGTTGTCCAGATATAAGCTTGTCGGCGGCGCGAAGAAATTGCGTGCGGACTCCTCCGGACTTTTGAACGCTGTCACAACAGTGAGGTACATCGGCAGCAGAATAACAACGGTGCCCAGAATCAACAGAAAGTACTGAAAAACACTGGCGCCCTTTTTCTTCCGAAGAGCCCTTCTCTGAAGTTTTTGCGTCGAACGATTAGTGCTCATTCCTGCTTGTTCTCCTCATTTCTGTCCCCGAATGAATGTCCCTGTCCTTTTCTTTGTCAAAATCCGCCTTTCCTCCGCAGTTTCCCGCTTCAGTCCTTCATTTTTGTGATTTTAAGCTGTACTACAGCAATAAGAGAAATCAGGATAAACGCAAGCGTTGACTCTGCCGAAGAATACGCAAACTTCATCTCGGAAAATGCATGCTGATAGATCTGGACTGCAATGGACATCGTGGAAAAGCCGGGCCCGCCTCCTGTTGTTGCCTGAATATAATCGAAGACCATAAGGCCGTCGCGGAAAATCAGGATAATGATAATGGAAATGGTCGGCATAAGAAGCGGAAGCGTAACTTTCCAGAACGTCTGTCTTGATGTTGCCCCATCAATTTTTGCGGACTCGATGATTTCTTCCGGAATAGTCTGAAGTCCGGCAATAGCCAATACTGTCGGAATCGCGACTTCCTTCCATGCATTGATAAGCAGAATTGCAGCCATCGCCGTCTTACTGCTGCTCAGGAGCGAAGCAGACAGGAGCTTTATTCCCAGTGCCTTGCCGATGGACGGCAGCAGGTTGCTGAAGACCTGATTGAAAATAAGACCGATTGTGATCGAACTGCAGACTGCCGGGAAAAAGAAAACAAAACGGAAAAACGACTGTCCCCTTCTTTTCGGATTCAGCAGGATTGCCAGAATCACCGACAGCACTGTGCACACGGCAGTCAGAACAAGCGCGTAAATGATCGTGCGCAGGATGATCATGACAGACCGGTTGCTTTTGAACACATCGAAATAGTTCCCGAGACCGACAAAATTATATGTTCTCGAAACACCATTCCAGTCCGTGAGGCTGTAGTAGAGTCCATTCGCCAGCGGATAAATTATGAAAATAATGTAGAGAAGAACCGCCGGAACTGTAAACAGAAAGAATGGAATCAGACGTTTCAGATGACGAAAATTATACATTTGCAGCCTCACACACTGGATACATTAACTTCTGATTAATTTTCTCCGCTCAGGACAGACTGGATATTCTCGAGATAGGTGTCTACATCCCCGCTCTGTACGAGTTCATCCGCATAGCCATTCATTTCGTTGTACATTCCCGGCTGCCAGAGCTGATCCGGCCAGATGGCAATCTTGCCTTCCTCATCAAAATATCCGAGGAGCGGCTTGCTCTCTTCTACATTGCTCTCAACTCCGCTGATATAAGACGGCGATCCATCATTGTCTGCATAATACTGTGCATTCTCCTGCTGCGACATGAAGGAAAGGAATTTCAGAGCTTCATCCTTGTGTTCGCATGAAGAGCTGATCGCAAGGCAGTGATCATTCTGATAAGCGACCTTCGTCTCCGTTCCTTCGCTTGCCGGAAGCGCAAATGTGGAGTAGTTAAGATCCGCATTGTCTTCATTGATGGTCGGAATCATCCAGATGCCGCCGATGATCATTGCGGTCTGTCCGTTCGCGAAGTCAGAGATTGCCTGCTCATAAGTCGTTCCAAAAGAGTCTTCCTGGCTGTACTGATTGAGCTCAATAAGCTTACCCGCAGCGCTCTTAAATCCGGCATCGTCTGAAACCTTCATGGAACCATCCAGAATAGAAGAAAAGTCCTTCTCCTCATCGGACAGATCCGTAACCATCAGCATTTCCAGAAGTTGTCCGGCATGGCTGTCCTGATTGAACATAGCCAGCGGAGTGATTCCCTTGTCCTGAAGCGTCTTGCAGACATTCACAAGCTCTTCATAGGTTGTCGGTATCTCAATTCCATTCTGGTCAAAGATATCCTTGTTGTAAAATACGCCGGCTGTATTCGTCGAAATCGGAAGGCAGTAGACCTTTCCGTCATATTTGACCGTATCCAGCATGTCCGGCTTCACATTGGACAGGAAATCCTGATCCGTAATATCGAGCAGCATGTCGTTGTTCACCATCTCCTTGAAAACCGGATCGGTTGCCCAGTGAGACAGAATATCCGGCATATCATTAGTGGACATGCGGGTCTGAAGCACCGTTGTGGGATCGGGGTCGTTCACCTGCTCAATCTTGATCCCCGGATTTTCCTCTTCAAACTTTGAAATCAGGGTATCGTAAATACCTACGACTTCTGATTTGACATTGAAGTACTCAAGCGTAACTTCTCCGTCGGCAGTTCCGGCATCGGAAGAAGCCGCGTCCGTGCTCTCTGCGGAAGTGTCTGTCCCTCCTGCCTGGGATTGTGCAGAAGCTTCCGAAGCCTCTGCCTGAGTTTCAGCCTGCCCGGCACTCGCAAGTCCGCCGCAGCCACTGAGCGCTGCTGCCGTCATTGCAAGGCATGCAGTCGTAACTATCAGTCTCTTTTTCATAATTTCCTCCTATTCACAATGTATTCTGCGATCGAATCAGATAGAAGCCGATTCGCCTCGTCACTTTGATAACAGTGATCTGCCCCTTCTATCAACCGGAGGACAGCCCGTTCGCCCCAGATTTTTTTCAGCATAACCGAGTTGTAAGCTGGAGTGTCCCGGTCCATTCTTCCATGGATCAGAAGTGCTTCCGGCTGAATATGGGATGCCGTTTCAAAGCCATTGATCTTTGCCGTCTCTTCGAGCATCGCCTGCCCAACATTAAAACTCCCGAGCGGCACTCTGTGGTTCTCAAGTACTTCCGTCAGCATATCGCCGTACAGAAGCTCCGCCAGTTCGTGATATGTAGTAAGTGCCGGACTGATGAGAACAAGCTTCTTCACTTCATCCGGGTGTTCCGCTGCGAGGAGGACTGCATCAAGTCCTCCAACCGAATGACCTCCCACATAAATTTGGTCCGGATCCACAAAAGGAAGTCCCTTCGCGAACTGATAGATGTCCCAGAGATTATCCACCTCCGAAGCGACGGTCACATCCTCCGGACGCCCTTCACTCTCTCCATGCCCGTTGAAATCAAATCGCAGACTCGCAACTCTGTTCTCTTCGAGTTTTCGCGAAATATTGACTAACATGCGTTCATTTCGATTGCCGGTAAGGCCATGCATCAAAACAAGACAGGGATACTTCGAAGAATTGTCCGGGATCTGTCCGGCCCCGCGAAGCTCATGATTATCTCCATCCGGAATATGTCCGACCCCGCGAAGCGTCCTGCCGTCACTTACAACGCTGAAATAAGCAAGCATTGATAAATCCACCAATCGATAGTAAATTTAGAAATTGGATAATATTATAAAGTTGGATGTGTGACATTGATATCCATTGTTTGACGCATTTGCGGTCAATTTTATGTCGGATTTTGACATTTTGCAGAGTAGGAACCCGGGTCCTCACATCGGACACGGAGGATGAACGGGAACAAATCAGGGAGAAAAAACATGGCATTTCGATCAGTCTTCCCCGAAGAGGGACAATGGTTTAAGGGAAATCTTCATATGCACACAACGCTTTCCGACGGAAGGGTCAGTCCGTCAGAAGCAATCGAACGCTACCGGAAGAACGGCTACGACTTTATCGCGATCACGGATCATCGCTGCCCCGGCATCACGGTCGAACCCGGCGAGGACGGATATTTCGGAGCAGAAACCGTGGAAGCCGGAAACATGCTGCTTCTGTCCGGTGTCGAATGGGACACCGGAGGAGCAAACACGGATCTTCCCGGAGATACATCCTGCGCACATATCCTTGGCATCGGTATGACTTCGTGCCCGGAGCAGGATATCCGTCCGCTTCAGGAAAACCGTCATCCAAGGCCGCAGGAAATCATCGACACGATCCGCAGGGACGGCGGCATAGCCATTCTTGCGCATCCGTCCTGGTCGGTCATGGACCCTTCCGCTATCCGGGACATGAAGGGACTTACTGCCGCGGAGATTTTCAACGGTGTTTCTACCATTCCGTGGAACGGAGCAAGGGGTGACTCATCTGCCTGGTTTGATATCTGGGCAACGCACTACGGAATCCGCATGCCGGCCGTTGCCGGTGATGACGCCCACGGCTATGACGGTGACGAGTGCCAGAGCTTTACCATGGTGAAGGCAGCATCTCTTACACGGAATGACATCATCCATGCGCTTGAAACCGGAAGCTTCTATGCAAGTCAGGGGCCAAAGTTCCTGGAAGCGGCGATTGATTCTGAGAAAGGAATTCTCCATATCGAAAGCTCGACCGATGCGATGACGATGGTGACATACAGCAATCACATCTGGACAAAGAATCGCGTGATGAGCCTTGTCGGGAACCATGCGGCAGATTATGAGATTGAGCCCGGCGAGACCTATGTGCGTGTCGAGATCATCGATAACTACGGAAAGAAAGCCTACACCAGCCCGATTGCGGTGAAAGGATGAAAAGAACCCGAATTTTCTAAGATCAGGGAGGTGTTCGTTGCGTTCACAGGAATTATTACAGAACGTGTCCTACAGTGCAGCTCTTCCGCTGCAGATTTTCTATTATCGGAAGCGCAGTGCTTATGATGTCGCAGACATTGTCATGCCGCATTGGCATCGGGCTCTGGAGATAGACTGCCTTCTTGAAGGGCACAGTGTGATGCATATCGGCGGCCACGGCCGCGATGTGAGCGCTAACGAAGCCGTTGTGATAAATATCGGTGATGTTCACTCCTCCACAAGGTCATCCGTGGAAGAAGAAATCGAATCGGTTGCAATTCTGGTGGATTACGATTTTATCCGCAAATACTATACCCTCATTGATTCAGTCCGGTTCAAAGAGTATTTCTCCCCGGAGGAAAATGCATATCTTGTGCCGCGTCTTCGCCGGATTGCGGAAATCGATAATAATCTTGATGCGTTTCATGATGTGAAAATCATGGCTCTGCTTTTTGAAATTCTTGTTTTTCTCTTCGAAAACTGTGCCTCTATAAAAGAAAACACCCGGGCAGAGCAGGACAAAATCGCTGATCATGTTTACCGGGCAATTGATTACCTCAATGCCCACTACCGGGAAAAGGTCCGCCTCGATGACGTGGCAGCCGCTCTCAATCTCAATTCTTCCTACCTTTCCAGGCTGTTCCGGAAACAGACCGGAGAATGCTTTAAAGATTATCTTCTTTTCAAACGGCTGGACATGGCCTACAACGACATGATCCGATTCCCCGAGAAAAACGTCACCCAGATTGCAATGGACCACGGATTTCCGAATCTTAAGTCCTTTATCGAAACATTCAAGTCCTACTACGGAGTTTCTCCAAAACATTTTCTGATGGAACAAAGAAATAATAGTTAGAACTTCTTGACTTTTTCCCTCCGGTCGTGACATCATATCAGCATTGAAAACAGCAGTCCGCCCTTTTAAAGACGAATACGCTATTTTTCCTAACAGGTCTTAACAGACCGGGTTGTTTACAACAGCAGACGAAAGCATCTGCGGGACAGGAATCCCGCAGGTGCTTTTTATTTTTATCAGGATACAGTTTCCGCAAAATCTGCGGAATGAAGATCCGGGAAGATAAGATCGATGAAAGAAGAACAGATTATGGACAGGAACAAGGTTATGAATACATACACAAGTACAGGTATGGACAATAATAAAGATAAAGACAAGAATGACGGCACAGCCGGAAACAAAACAGCAAACTCCACTGCTGCCTCTTACAGCGGCGGTGAAGAAGAACGCCGTGAAAACAGGATCATCGCGCGCGTATCCAGCGTCGGGATCGGAGGTAATATTGCTCTTTCCGCATTTAAGCTTGCTGCCGGAATCCTTGGCCATTCCGGAGCCATGGTATCGGATGCTGTCCACTCGCTGTCAGATGTTTTTGCTACTTTCATAGCGTTCGTGGGGGTTCATATGTCCCGCAAAGCGCCGGACCGCGAGCATCCGTACGGACATGACCGCTTCGAGTGCGTCGCATCCATTCTGCTCGGGCTCGTCCTCATCGCGACCGGCTGCGCCATCGGCTATTCCGGTCTCGCCAAAATCTTTGGCGGACATCTCGATGAACTCGAGGCACCGGGGGGCATCGCGCTCATTGCGGCAATTGTTTCCATCGTGGTAAAAGAGGGCATGTACTGGTACACCCGTCACTATGCCCTGATCCTTCATTCAGACGCTTTCATGGCGGATGCCTGGCATCACCGCTCCGATGCATTCTCCTCCATTGGTTCCCTCATCGGCATCGGCGGTGCAATGCTCGGTTTTCCGGTACTTGATCCGATCGCCAGCCTTGTCATCTGCATCTTTATCTTCAAAGTTGCGATCGACGTCATCCGCGAAGCAATGAACAAAATGCTGGACACCTCCTGCAGTCCGGAAGAAGAAGCCAAAATTGCAAAGCTTCTCACGGACGAAGAAGGCGTCCAGCATCTCGATCTTCTCCACACGCGCAAGTTCGGCAGTAAGATCTATGTCGACGCGGAAATAGCGGTCGACGGGGACATGTCTCTCCGCGAAGCCCATGCGATCGCTGAACGCTGCCACAATGCCGTCGAGAAAGAATTCCCGGACGTAAAGCACATCATGATTCACGTGAATCCGTACTGACAATCCCGGAGCCGCGCCAGCTGTTCTTCAATCAGCCGGCCCACGCTTCTCAGCCCTTCGCCTTTACCTCCGCATCGCCGTATGGAAATCCTTCATTGAAGTTCCGGGCATTCTCCATGGTAACCGCCGCAATTGCCTGCAGTGCTTCTCTGGTGAAGAATGCCTGATGACTTGTAAGAACGAGGTTCGGGAAGCTTAAAAGTCTTGCCGTCACATCATTGCGGAGCGGTTCGTCCGAACGGTCGGTATAGACGTTCTCGTCTTCTCCTTCATACACATCAAGCCCCACAGCGTGGAACTTACCATTCTTCAGTGCCTCGATAAGCGCCTCCGTATCAATGAGCCCGCCGCGGGATGTGTTCACGAGCATGGCACTGTCCTTCATCATTGCAATAGCCTTCGCGTCAATCAGGTGATATGTTCCATTCTCGCCCATGATGAGCGGTGCATGAAGCGAAATGAGGTCCGCCTTTCTGAACAGCTCCTCTTTGGAAACATACGTGAGGAGGCCTTCTTCTTCGAGCGCTTTGTTCGGGTAAGCATCCCACCCGAGAACTGTCATTCCATAGCCTTTGCAGATATGTGCCATGCACTGGCCGATGCGCCCCGTGCCGATGATTCCGGCGACCTTGTTGTGAAGATCGAGTCCCAGGAGTCCGCTCAGCGCAAAATTATTATCCTTTACTTTGAAATATGCCTTGTGAATGCGGCGGTTTGCAGTCTGAATAAGTGCCATCGCATGCTCTGCGACAGCATACGGTGAATATGCCGGCACACGAAGTACGGTGATTCCATACTCCTTGGCGGCCTTGAGATCTACGTTGTTGAAGCCTGCGCAGCGGAGGAGAATCAGCCGCACGCCGCCGTCATGCAGGGTGCGGATAACCTCACGCGGAGCCTCATCATTGACGAAGATGCATACCGCGTCAAAACCATTTGCCAGATGAGCGGTTTCGGGTGTGAGCCGGCTGTCGAAATACCGGATATCTGTGTTATAAGTGCCCTCGCCCTTCTCTCTCGAAAGCTCGCTGAAGAAAATACGGTCATAGTCCTTTGTCCCGAAGAAAGCAACCCGGAGAACACTGACTTTTTTTTCCTTCGGTGCTATTTCAGAGAGAACCTCTTTCAGTTTTTGGACAGCCTCTTCCTCGTCCGGTCCCTCAACCGTGAACTTCACTGTTGTCCCTTTGACTGCGCCGAGTTTCAGAATCTGAAGAACATTGGCTCCTCCTGCTGTATTTCCGTTGGCTTCAAGAGTAACCTGACTCTTCATGTCTGTGCACGCCTGTGCGATCAGCGCTGCCGGGCGCGCATGGATACCGAGTGCATTCTTTACTTGTATTTCAAAAGTTTTCATCGCGAATCCTCCTGTAAGACTTTTTTGTACCTTGTGCCCATCGAAATTTCCGCCGCAGGGTCTCATCATGGTTCACCTGCATGCAGCTATCCGGTGTCTTCCATTGATGATCCAACGATTACATAATACCGTAAATTTCGGTCAGATTTTGTTGTCGCGAATACATTTTTCAAAATACTGACATATTTGGGGATCCTGCAGGCACAGCCGCCGCAGTCTCAGCTTCGAGCCGCGGATTCTGTCTGCTGCCCAGCAGATTTATGTTCCCTCCAAGAAAGATATCTGTTATACTTGGTTTCACTATTACATACTATTCTTATAGGATTTATTTGAATAGCAGCAATAAAACTTACGAGATTGAGAGGAAACAAAATGTCCTGCGATTTTGACACAGTTCTTAACCGGCAGGGAACTTCCTGTCTTAAATACGATTTTGAAAAACAGCGGACAGGCAGCACAGATCTTCTGCCCATGTGGGTCGCCGACATGGATTTCCGGGCTCCCGACTGCGTTCTCGATGCACTGAAACGCCGCACAGAACACGGCATTTTCGGCTATACCGATCCGGACGATTCTTATTTTGACGCGATGGAGAACTGGTTTTTGACCCGCTATGGTCTTTCCATACAGCGCGAATGGAATACAGTGACTCCCGGCGTCGTCTACGCGATCGCCTGTGCAGTCCGCGCGTTTACGAAGCCCGGCGAAAAAGTCCTTATACAGGAGCCGGTCTACTACCCCTTCCGCGAAACCATTGAGCTGAACGGCCGCGTCTGCGTTTCGAGCAGCCTTATCCGGAGCGATTCCGAAGGCCTTCATTATGAGATGCGTTTTGACGATCTGGCGCAAAAACTCGCTGATCCGGATGTTCATCTTATGCTTCTGTGTTCGCCGCACAATCCGGTGGGCCGCGTCTGGTCAACGGACGAACTTCGGAAGGTCTCTTCGCTCTGCCGCGAGAACGGCGTCGTACTTCTCTCCGATGAGATTCACTGCGACTTCATTCTGCCGGGGCATCATTTCACATCTGTCCTCGCTCTGGGCGGGGAGGAAACGTCGAATGCGGTTGTCTGCACTTCTGCAAGCAAGAGCTTCAACCTGTCCGGACTGCAGGTGGCCAACATTCTCGTCCCGGACTCAAAGCTGCGGAAGGCTTTCCGGCATGAGAACGCTGCCAGCGGATATTCGCAGGGCAATGCGGCGGGCCTCACAGCGACCGAAGCCGCATGGCGCGGGGGCGCTCCCTGGCTTGACTCTCTGCTTCAGTATCTTAATGGCAATCTCGAGTTTGTGCGCTCCTATCTTCGCGAAAATCTGCCCGGCATCCGGCTTGTAGAACCGGAAGGCACCTACCTTCTTCTGCTTGATTTCAGCGGAATCTGCAAAACTTACGAGGAACTGCATGATCTCGTGCAGAACAAGGCGAAACTCTGGTTTGATGAAGGCCGTATCTTCGGCCCGGAAACCGCGCTCTTTGAGCGGATCAATATTGCCTGCCCGCGCTGTGTTCTGAAGAAGGCGCTCGGGCAGCTGAAAGATGCCGTTCAGGACACCTGCACGCAGGGATAACAAAGCTTTAATAATCAGAAATGCTTAAGGGAATGGCCGAAATTTAACAGCTCCAATAATCAGAAATGCCTACAAGAGCGGCCGAAAGGAGAAAGTGATAATGAGCGTTGAAAAGAAATTCAACACAGATATCGCCGATGAAGGAAAGGTTGACGGCGGCAAATGGAACATCTCTTTTGACACAAAGTGTCAGAGCACGGACCTGTCGCTTGAGGATCATTACCATCCTCTCAGTTTTCCCATTTATCAGTCAGCGACATTCACGCACCGTAAGTTTGGCGAAACTACCGGTTTTACCTATACCCGCCAGTCCAACCCGACGCGTCAGCAGCTTGAATCCATCATGGCGCATCTTGAAAACGGCTGCGATGCCGCAGCTTTTGCGAGCGGCATGGCTGCCATCGGTGCCGTAATGACCCTTTACAGCGCCGGTGACAACATCATCGTGGACGAGGACCTCTATGGCGGATCAGTCCGTATGTTCGCTGACCTCGAAGCAAGATGCGGCCTTTCATTCACCACTGTTGACATCAGCCGCGAGGACATCACCGGGTATATCCGTGAAAACACGAAGGCCGTCTACCTTGAGACACCGACCAATCCGATGATGCATGTAACCGACATTGAGGCTCTTTCGAAGATCACGAAGGCACACGGCCTTACGCTGATCGTCGACAATACATTTCTCTCACCCTGCCTTCAGAACCCGCTTGATCTCGGCGCCGACATCGTTGTTCACAGCGGAACAAAGTTCATCGGCGGTCATCACGACACCATCGGCGGTTTTGTTGTTCTGAAGGACCCGGAAACCGCAAAACGCATCCGCTTTTCTTCTACAACCAACGGCTCGGCTCTTTCGCCTTTTGACAGCTGGCTCATGATCCGCGGCATCCGAACCCTCTCCGTCCGTATGGAGCGGGCCTGCTCGAATGCGCAGAAACTCGCCGAGTATCTTCAGAACTCTCCGTATGTGACCCGTGTTCTCTATCCCGGCCTTCCGGATCATCCGGGACACGAGATCATGAAAAAACAGGCCCGTGGGTACGGCGCAATGATCTCTTTCGAAGTCCCTTCGCGGGAATTCGCCATCGCGTTCCTCGAGAACGTGGAGCTCTTCTACTTCGCGGAGAGCCTGGGCGGGACAGAGACGCTTATCACCTATCCCATCACCCAGACCCACGCAGAAGTCCCGAAGGAACTGCTCGACAAGAACGGCATCACAGACCGCCTGCTCCGACTCTCTGTCGGAATCGAGGGCATCGACGACCTCATCGCCGAGTTCGAGCGGGTTTTTGCGATCGCCGCTAAAACACTGACGAAATAGGAATTATCATCAGGAGCAGCCGCCCATATGGCACAAAGCCGCAAGCTGAAAGGACTGTCCACAGATCTTCATGAGATCTTTGTGGGCAGTCCTTTATGGATGGGCATTCCTTTATGGATGGCCCTTCCTCAGCGCATTACTGGAACCACTCCGCCGGCAGTTCGCTTTTCTCAATATACCTTTTCGGACTGGACGCCATCCCGCCATTCCGTGCGGCGGTCACATACTGCGTTTCATCGCCGTCACTGACAGTGATAAAACATAATCCATCTTCGCCGAACATCTCTGTGATGTCAATTTTCTGATCTTTATAAAAAAGATATACACGATCCCCTTCTGTTTCCGTCTCCGGAAGATTCAGATAGTCCTGTACTTCCGATTCTGTCAGCGGCCTCTCACTGCCGTCTGCTTCCATTGCCACGCCTCCGCCGCTCATAATTAGACGACCGTCATTATCTGTCAGGCTGTAATTCGTCACGCCATCTTGATCATTTATTGTCACGACGGCACTTGTCTGATCACCGTGGATCCATACCTGAATGGTTCTCTGAATACCTCCCAGATCCGCCGCATACGCAGATGCCCCGCCGACGCACAGCGCAAGTACTACACAGGCGGCAGCTGCTGCAATCCGGAAACGCTTTCTCTGTTCCGCCCACCTCCCGTGAAGAGCATTTTCTCTTTCCGTGCTATTCCCATTAAGGTCCAAAACATAGCTCTCCGGCATATGCAGTGATGAAAATGCCCGTTTGTATTTTTCCTTATTCGTCATCGTCCCATTCCTCCTTTAAGATACTCCGAAGTTCATTTCTGCCTCTCGCCAGTCTGCTTTTCACCGTTCCCTCGGAGATATGAAGTGTTTCTGCAATCTCACGCACGGAATATTCCTCGTAGTAGTAAAGGTGTATAACAATCCTTTGCTTTTCCGGCAGCGAGAAAACCGCTTCTACAAGCCTTCGGTCCTCTGGTTCCCGAAAATTCGTGTTCTCCAGATAGTCATCAAATTTCACACGCTTTCGATTCCAGAAACTGTTTATAACATTTCTCGACTTATTGATGGCTACGTGGATCAGCCAGGCCTTGATATGGTCTTCACTCTCGAACTGGCGCGGCGAATTCATATATTGAATAAATGTATCCTGCACCACATCCTCGGCATCTTCCGGATTCCGGCTGACACTGAGCGCAGCACGAAAAACGGTATCTTTATATTTTTCTATCAGCTCCTCTACCGGCTGTCTCATTACAGAACCCGCTCCTTCTTCTCATTTTCGAAAGTACTTTCACTATTAATACAACAGACACGTCTGTTTGGTTCCATTCCCTGCCGTTTTATTCTTTTCATTGACGCAGCTTTTATATTGTGCTAAATATAATATTGTCAAATATAGTTAAGTGTGCTTCAAATATAGTAGTTTTATGTCAACGGTACTTATGTGCCGAATTCTACATTCGATAAAACCACAGACAGTGTTGTCACACCGGGTGCTATATTCGCCTCTGCAAGATATTCGGCAACCAGTTTCCATTGGTTTTGCCTCAAACATACAAGGAGGTATTCTATGAGCAGTTTTTACGATTATTCTGTTACAAAGAGAGATGGTTCCGGGCTTTCCATGAATGAATTCCGCGGCAAAGTTGTTCTTGTCGTCAATACCGCCACGGGCTGCGGCTTTACTCCGCAGTATAAGGATCTCGAGGATATCTACGAAGAATTTCACGATCAGGGCCTGGAGATTCTCGACGTGCCCTGTAACCAGTTCGCCGGCCAGACACCGGGAACCGATGAAGAGGTGCACACTTTCTGCACTCTGAAATACAATACGAAGTTCGACCAGATGAAGAAGAGCGATGTCAATGGTGAAAACGCGCTCGATCTTTATAAGTTTCTCAAGAGTCAGAAGATGTTCGAAGGCTTCGGCAAGGGCCCGAAGGCGATGCTGATGAATACGATGCTGAAGAAAATTGATCCCGACTACAAGAATAATTCCGAAATCAAGTGGAACTTCACAAAATTCCTTGTTGATCGCGAAGGAAATGTCGTACGCCGTTTTGAACCGACAGAAGACATGAAAAATGTGCGCGAGGCGGTAAAAGAACTGCTGTAATTCATTTTGCAGTGCAAATCTGCAGATATTGAAAAGTGGGAAGGGCCAGTGATTGCATCGCCCCCTGCTCACGCAGATTCACCGATTCCGCGGGTCTGACGATTTCCCGCGGAATTATCAAAGCCAAAGACTCACTCCCCGTCATGTTCCCGGACAACGGGAGAAAGGTACACCTTATGACAACTGACATTATCATCATCGGCGCCGGCACGGCCGGGCTCACAGCCGGTATTTATGCGTCCCGCGCCGGAAAATCTGCTGTTGTATTCGAATCTGCCTCCTACGGCGGTCAGATCGTTAATACTCCTGATATCGAAAACTATCCCGGAATCGCACACATCTCCGGTTATGAATTTTCCGAGAAGCTGTATAAACAGGCTTCGGATCTCGGTGTGAAGCTTGAGCACGGCACCGTCGTTTCTATTACCGGAGAGAACGGTTCATTCAAGGTCACGACGGCGGACCATAAAGAGTTTACATGCAGAGCTGTCATCCTTGCGACCGGTGCGAAGAACCGTCATCTTGGAATCGCCCGCGAAGATGAACTGGTCGGCAGAGGTGTCTCTTACTGCGCTACCTGCGACGGAATGTTCTTCCGGAAGAAAGATGTTGCTGTGAACGGAGGCGGCAACACCGCGCTCGGCGACGCTCTGTACCTTGCCGGCATCTGCAATAAGGTTTACCTGATTCACCGCAGAGATCAGTTCCGCGGTGCGGAAAGAGATGCGGAAAAACTCGAACAGCTTGCCAATGTAGAGTTCGTTCTGAACAGCACCGTTACAGGTCTTAATGGAGACGCAAAACTCGAGAGCATCGATGTAACCAACAAGAATACCGGCGACGTGAAAACAATCCCCGTGTCCGGTCTCTTCGTCGCCATTGGGCAGGAACCGGACAACAACGCATTCAGCGACCTTGTAAATCTTGACGCAAGAGGCTACATTTCTGCCGGGGAAAGCTGCCACACTAGCCACGCTGGCGTTTTTGCGGCCGGCGACTGCCGCACGAAATCATTGCGTCAGCTCACCACGGCTGCTGCGGATGGCGCCATTGCCGCAACCGCGGCCTGCGAATATATCGACAGGCTGTGAAAGCAAATATGTATAAGACCGGCTGAGCGCTGGTATCCCTGTGTGCATTCACAGGCAGCATAGAATAAGGATCCGTACGCTACAAGGAGCTCTCCTGTGCATCCCTGGCAACATCGAAAAGGATTCGTGCGCTACAAGGAGCTCTCCTGTGCATTCACAGGCAGCATAGAATAAGGATACGCACCAATGAAAAAAACAAGTCCGGCAAATAAAATCAATTCGGCGGACAAAGCCCAAAATAAGGAGATCATCAGCAGGGAAATCCGTCTGTCCTGCAGCCCGGACGAAGCTCTGAAGCTCGACCATCAGCTCTGCTTCCCGCTCTATGCTGCCGCCAGAAAAATTGTCAGCGAATACACTCCTTATCTTAAACCCGTCGGCATCACCTACACGCAGTACATCACCTTTATGGTGCTCTGGGAGCAGGACAATATCTCCGTCGGCGATATCTGCGCAAAACTCTATCTCGACAACGGTACCGTGACCCCCCTTCTTAAAAAGATGGAATCGGAAGGGTATATCACCCGCAGACGGGATGGTGAGGATGAGCGGCGGGTGAAGATCTGTCTGACAGAAAAGGGCCGCAGCATGAAAGAGAAGGTGAGCGATGTTCCCTTCAAGATCGGAAGCTGCATGCCGATCAGCTTCGAAGATGCCAAAACGCTGCGCCGCATTCTCATAGCCCTTCTTGACAGCTGAAACCACTATTCGGAAACGGACAGCCGGTCAGCTGCGATACATGCTTTCCGCCTGAAAAGATACTTCTATCTGTTTTGAAATTTCATCGGGGCTTCTGTCTCTGGAGCTGCGATCTCTGAACTGCGGTCGCTGGACCTTCTGTCTCTGGACCTTCTGTCCGGAGCATGAGAAGCGGCTGCGACCGTCCTTGCCGTTCTGCTTTCGGAACTGCTTATTCCTCTTTTTTCCCCTATTTCCTTAAGGGCTCCGGAATTTTGCCGCGGCGCAACGTTTTCATTTACGTCCGGTTTTATTTTTCAGATTCCCTCAAAATACCTAATCTGATTGTTGTCTTGCAGAAGGCCAACAAGATTTTCATGTTCTCTTCGCGTCGGAAGTTCCACTGTAATGGTTACAATCGGTCCATCTCCTTTTATTACACCTTTGTGGACATTCATATTGCTCACACGAACATTATTCTTATGCAACTGTTCTAAAAATTGCCGTATCCCCGAATTCGAAGCAAACTCGAGATAGAGTTCATATCGTTTGGAGTGCTTTCTTATCTGAATATCCAGATAATTCAAAACGCGGTAAGCAAAGAGCATAAATACCAGGCCAATCAGCGTTAGTGTCACAAATCCAATTCCTGCAGCCAGCCCGATACAAGCTGTTGCCCATAACCCGGCTGCTGTTGTAAGCCCTTTCACTTCATTACGACCTGTAATAATAATCGTTCCTACTCCAAGGAATCCAACACCGCTGATCACAGCAGCTCCATTCCGGCTCATATCCGAGCTGGCATCTGGAAATTGATGATAAATATATTCACTCACCATCATTACTATTGCAGATCCGACGCACACCAGAACATGCGTCTTGATACCGGCTCCACGGTTTTTAATCTCCCGTTCCAGCCCCACACAAATTCCAACAATAGTCGCAAGCAGAAGGCGGAAGAAAAGAGCCGCGGTGCTCCACCCCTGTACCATCTCACAAAAAGTCTGATATGCCCCCATAGTTGTCACTTTCCTTTATAAAAACAAGTCCTTCACTGGTATTCCATCCATTTTATCCGTTTTCATTCCAAGGAAACAGCAGACAGACGGCGTGATGTCCGTTATACACATAGAAGATATCTCAAAGTGTCGTCTAACTGATGGGCCGTAAGCAAAAAACATTGTTCGATATGACTCATCATCCGGAAGATATCCGTGATCAGCCTTCAAATCCTCCGACAGCCCTATTCCCCATTTATCGACCGGCTCTTTCGGCATTGCCCGTTCCATCGCATATCCATCTGCTGCTGCAAAAATCAAGTCAGCATTCGGATCACATCCGAGCTCTTCCGCTCTGTCTGCTGTAAACACCTCGTTAACTGCAGGATTCCCTTCAAACAGCGTTTTACACTTCTCAAGAATTTTTTCCTTATGCTCCTTGTCGAAGACGTATAGATAAGCCATTCCGCCACCGCCGTGAAAATAAGCATCGCAGTCTTCCACATGTCCATTGGCAGAGGAAAGCAATCCTGCTCTCCGCAGCACTTCGTTTCCATAACACAGGTACCGAACATCTTTCTGAGCATGATCACCCGTAATCAAAACCGATATATCCTCCCCTTCTTCCCTTTTGTTGTCACTGAACGTAAGGAACTTCTGAACATATGTGTCATATAGCGATAAATAGCTGTGTGCTTCATCGCTGTTCCGTCCGTAAATATGTTTAATATTGTCCATGCCATATACATGCAGTAAAGCAATGTCAAAATTGCGAATACACACCTGTTTTAAAAAACCTTCCAGCATCTGTTCATCTAGTTCAGGCTGCTTTCCCTCGAACCAATAACGAATTAAATTCGGTTGATCTCTAAAAACCTCTTCTGCAAATTTCCCGTTGCCATAATCTCGAAAGATCTGCATTTGTTCGTCAAAAATTTCCGGTTGCCAGATTTTGGGTTTTGCCGGGGTCATTTCTGGCATTGACCAGAGAATGTCCGCCCCTGAGCTAACAGGCCACGACATGGAAAGTACCTTTTTTCCGTCCTGTGCTGCATAGTCCCAGATTGCACGTCTTTTCAAATTCGAAGCATAGAAATTCCAGTAGTCCCTGTCTGCCTCCGGTTTTAAAAGGTAATTATGCACAATACCATGATGTCCCGGTGTACAGCCGGTCGCGATACTTGCATGACACGGAAATGTCAGTGAAGGAAAGACCGACAATTCATCTTTACAAAAGGCACCTTCTTCGATTATTTTTCCGAATCCTTTTTTCCCTGATATCAACGAAAATTCGCTTCCTGAAAGTGCATCCAGCGAAATGATAATTACACGCTTCTTCATATCCTTGTCTGTATATCCTTTCAATCAAAAATACTGCCAGCCGTCATAGCCGGCTGGCAGCACTATTACCGCATTGGAATATCTCGGTATTTATCATTCATTATAGTAGGTATCAATCGCTTCTTGGCATGCCTCTTCAAATTCATCGATGTCTTCATCACCGACATACCCCTGTGCTGCAGCTGCCAGGTCCGTTCTGAGATCCCAAGTAGGCCAAGTATTACCAACTGTAATGAATCCGCCACCATTCATGACAACATTGTAGCAATCCATCAGCTGTTCCTTATCGTAGGAGACACCCTTGATCATATTAATATTGCCATCAACTTCATAATATTTCTGTGCCACTTCCGTCTGAGACAGATAATCGACAAAAGCCTTGCAAGCTTCCGGATACTTGGTATCCGCTCCAATTGCATATGCTGTATCGACGTTTACCGGCACCTTGAGACCTTCGTACAGCGGAGACGGAATCGGGCAATAGCCGAGTGCAATGTCCGGATCTGCATCAAGGAACTGTGAAAGTAGCCAAGAACCGTTGAACATAAGAACCGACTTACCGTTAACAACATCGCTTAAGGCACTGTCGCGGTCCATTCCCAATGCATCTTTCGTTCTGTAAGGTGCAATGTCTGAAAGGAACTGCGCATATGCTGTGATGGCCTTGCAGTCTGCGATATCCATTTCTCCGCTTGCAACCTTCTTGAAGCTCTCATTGCAATTGGGATCAATGGCACCGATGACTCGTTCTGTGATCTGCTTTGCATTCTCCTTAAAATCGAATGCAACCGGCGTATCATATCCAGCATCCTGAAGAATCTTCAGATCATTGATGAATTCATCATAGGTCTGCGGGGATTGGGTGATACCACATTGTTCAAATATATCCTTTCTATAATAAATACCGTATGTACTCACAGTCTCCGGAAGGCAGAACTGAACACCATTGTATTCAGTCATCGCGAGAAGCGATGGATCTACGTTCTGGATAAAAGACTCATTCGTAAGATCCATGAAGTAGCCGGCGTCATAATCTTCCTGGTAATCTCTGCCCGCCGGCATGACCTGCATTACATCAGGAATATCATTTGCCGCCAATCTGGTTGCAAGTACTGTCTCTGCATCTGAAACAGCTGTCTGTGTCACAGTGACCCCGGGATATTTCTTTTCAAAATCTGCAATAATCTCATCCATGACACCAACGACTTCCTGCTTTAATGTAAACAGCTCGATCGTTGCCCCATCTTCCGGAGTATAATTGCCTTCAATTGTCGTTCCAGTCGTATCACTGTTAGCCACGTTTAATGACGAACTGCTTTCCGTGGAGGATGCTGCAGAAGTCTCCGTCGATTCCTCTGATGCTGCCTCTGTCGTCTCCGCCGATTCATTGGATTGTACAGCAGCATCTGTTGATGCAGTACCGCCGGAATCACCGGTCGATGATCCACACCCAACTACCGCCACTGTCATAGCAGAGGCAAGTGCCATTGCCAAATACTTCTTTCCCTTCATTTTCTAACCTCCCATTTGCAAATATACATCATTCTGTATCGCTCCTTGCGTTTCAGAATGCAGTTTCCATTTGACGTTCAAAATTCTATGGTCATGCCATCATAAGTAGGTTCGATCCCATGCGGTGCCAGTAATTCCTTCATTTCATCGTAGAAAATATAAAGATTATGGGAAAAATGCGTTGCTATGAGCTTTGTATTCTCATTGATAAGCCCATCTTCCTTAAGACGGTCTACTGTGTGAAGTATGTTTGGAATGCCCATATGCCCCGCGTACAACGTAGTATTTCCCATTGTGCAATCCATACTCACAAGATCAAAATGGAGATGGTTTTTCTCAATGTAGTCCCATGTCTGTGTTAGCCATTCACCCGTATCATTTCCGTACATCATCCTTTTTCCGTCTTTCTCTATCAGAAAATTCAGACATTTCTCACGTGGGTCGTGATGTGCAAGGACTGGTGTAACAATATATCCATCAATGTTTTCCGGTTTATATTCCTCAAATACATGTGTTTCTACTCTGCCCGGAATATCAATCTCCTGTGCTGCACGTATCTTTTCTATAACCGTCTCATTTCCCCATACATGCACCGGCTCTGTAATATTCTTTGCATAAACCTTGCTGCGCATCCCAAAATCATCCGCATACAGATGATCCTGATGTGAATGAGTAAAGATCACATTCCGAATGTTGCAGAAAGATAGATGGTTCTGAATCATATGCCAATATGCATCCTGTGGGAAATCCACAAGTAAACGATCGTCAAGAATCGCCTGTGATCTGGACCTCTGGTCCTTTCCCATCGTCATCCGTACCTTACGGCACACCGGGCAATCACACCATATGGCAGGAATTCCTTCTGCTGCCGCAGTTCCGAGATACTGAATCTTCAATCCATTTCCCTCTTTTCGTCATTTATATTTTTCAAGTCTTATTTCACTGTCTGTATTCCGGCAAGTTCCAATCAACCTTTCAACGCTCCTGCTGTGAGTCCGGAAATAATCTGTTTCTGGAGGCAGAGATAGAATATCAGGATCGGGATCATGGAAAGGCAAAGGCACGCAAAGACCAGCCCGTAATCAACACCTGCCTCTGTCTGGAAATTGTACTGATAAAGAGTGAGCGTCCAATACTTAGGAGATCGGTTTAACGTAATCAGTGGAAGAGTGAAATCATTCCATGCCCACAGGCCATCCTTAATAACAGTTGTCGCTATTATTGGTTTCATCAGAGGCAGAACAACTTTTGTATAAGTCTGCCAAGTTGATGCACCGTCAATATATGCTGCACTCTCGAGATCCGTAGGAATTCCTCTAAGAAACCCAGTATATAGAAAAGTTGCTTCGCAAGTCGTGGACCCGATACAAAGAAGACTTAAGCCGACCGGATTGAGCATATTCAAGTTAGAGAGCAACTGCACAATCGGGATCATTTTGACCGGAAATGGGATGAAGATACCAATCAGCAGATAGAGATAAAGTCTCCACCATTTTTTGCTCTCTGTCATCCTGCGCCCTACTGCATATCCGAGCATTGGCATAATAAATACATCACCAAGGCAAACAACAGCGGTGACAAGGATTGTGTTAAAAAATGCTCGCCAATAATCGGGCTTCGTTACTATGTAAGTAAAATTACCTGTATACCATTCTTTCGGAAGGGACAGATAATTTGTAAGTGATTCGGAAATATGCTTAAACGCTGTAACCACTGTGATATACAGCGGAAGAGCAATCATCAGAACACCCAAAATCAAGAAAAAATAGATAGCGAATGTAGCCGCTGGTTTCCGCTTCATTTCGACTCCCCCTACTGTGTATTATCTTTACTGCTGATCTTGATCTGCACATAAGAAATAGCTGCGATCATAAATCCAACAATAATGGCCTCTGCCATGGCAAATGCATATTTCTTATTTTCGAATGCATCCGAATAGATCAGCATCGAAAGGCTTCTGGTCGCATTATTGGGTCCGCCATCGGTCAAAACTTTGATCAGGTCGAAGATCATCAGCCCTTCCTTAACCGCCATAACAAGGACAATACTCAAAGTGGGGATAAGATGTGGAACAGTCACATAATGGAACACTTTCCGATTGTTTGCACCATCGATTTTGGCAGCATCTATCAAATCATCCGGAACTGTCTGTAGACCTGCAAGTACCAGAATAGACATCATCGGCAAGCGGCACCACAAATTGACAAACAAAATAGCATATTTCGCTGTCGTCTTACTTGAAAGAAGGCTCGTCTGTAAGAATTCGATTCCCGTAGTCTGTCCGAATGCAGGAAGAACACGGAAAAAAATTTGCTGAAAAATAAGGCTGATTGTTACGCCACTAAACACTGCCGGGAGGAAATAGAGTGCACGGAATACAGTAATCCCCTTGACTTTCTGATTCAAAAGGAGCGCAATTAAAATGGCCAAAACCAATACACACACTACATACAGAACAGTATACTGTGCGTTAAAAACAATAGACTTTGCAAATCGTTTGTTGGTCAGTGCTTTAATATAATTTGTAAAGCCCGCAAAATTATTTGTTCTTTTGACGCTGTTCCAATCTGTGAAGCTGTAATAAACACCCATGCTGACAGGAACGATGAAAAAGAAGCTGTAGAAGATTGCGCCTGGCAGAGCCATAAGTGTTGTCGTCCGCTTTCTTTCAACATCGCGCCTGCTTCCGGCTTTTGTCAGTTTATTATCACCCATTGTTCAAACGCATCCCCCTTCATGTAAATATTGCCCTGATTGCGAGCTAATACAGCGAATCATTTATGCAGGCTTTGTGTAAATATAATGTAAACTTCAGGTAAACGCCATACATAATATACATTATGTGTAATGTTGTGTCAAAGCCAATATTTCATGTGCTAATTTGTGCATTTTTATGTAATTGCATGACAAGCGTACGCAAATTACACATTTATGCTCAATTATCAGGACAGCTTCACGCATTGTTATTCTCCATTCAAATGCTTCTACTCATTTCCCGGTTACAAACTGCGATATACATATCTATCCTCTACTGATCTTAGACAATATGTTGTAATAAGATTTCAAATTGACAGGTTAGCTGGCCTGGCAGTTCACTTTTCCAGTTTGCAGTAACTTTCATACTATCCTTTTGATAATCAGCAATTCCGGCCAAAAGTAGATTAACCGCTGATTCCTTTGAAATCGTTGAATTTCGGCCTTCCGCGGCTTAAAATGAACGAGTGCTGGTCTTAAGGTCACGCGGACCCGCCGGTCCGAGTGGAATACAAAGTTCAAATGGAGTTTAACGAAAGCCTACTAAATAAATAGTCAAGTGCTTTTTCAAAATAATACAGAGGCGGAAATGGAGGAACTCGTCAAGAACCATGCCGCTTCATTCTAACAGCTTAAACAACGAGAGGAACGGACACCTGACTGGCTGTCAGGTGGTCTGTACCATCAACAAAACCTATTGTAGGAGGAACAGCTGTAGTGATGAGTCTCAATGAAAAGCGTCTTAACGTGGTGAAGCTGACCGATGATGAGAAGAGTGTCATCATTCTTGATCAGACAAGGCTTCCCGGCCACGAAGAGTATCTGGATATTCATGAGGAGCAGAGCGCGTTTGACGCCATCAAGCTCCTTCAGGTGAGAGGAGCCCC
>Ga0256404_1002775_pt1 | contig 37608 bp, 33 predicted proteins | sample RumenRJG_01DNA_FD_185990 | JGI IMG/M metagenome (GOLD analysis project Ga0256404, IMG submission 185990) | Bovine rumen microbial communities from Lethbridge, Alberta, Canada - RJG_01 | ecosystem: Host-associated > Mammals > Digestive system > Stomach > Rumen | place: Canada: Alberta | collected...
TCAGAGAAATCCTAAAATCCTGTTCGGTGACGGACAGGTTGGACATTGAGGCAAAAGTCCCTCAATGTGCCAAGAGAAGCACCTGCACATTCTCTACTTTAATTAGCTTAAATGCGGAGCTTACACCATTAGCGGTGTAAGTAGCTGAGTTTTTGCTGTATGGTAGGAATGTAGTCCGCCCGCCTAAAGCGGGCAGGTGCCGCAAGGCACCTATTGGAAGCACGCGACTTCAGTCGTGTGAGGCTTCACACATTCCGAGGAGATATTCACTATCTGGAATGGGGTGGCACGAGAAGGCATCCGAAAGCCGAAAAGAAGGAGTTGCTAGACGTTGATATAAAAGAGAAAGGCTCCTTCTATATCGTTTATGATAAAAATGGTAATGTCATTCTTCGGAAAAAGATTGGCTCGAACGGAACATATATTGTCAATTACGACGAAGAAAAGAGAAAGGCAGAGGAAGAAAGAAAAAGGATTCAGTCAATGCGTGCGAATTCATCGAAAAAAGCACTAGACTTCTACGATTCTATCGAAGAGAAATCGTATTCTTTCAGTAATCATATTTATCCTCATGGTCGCAAGCCAGATAGGTATGCTTACGAAAAAGGATTGCAGTATTTTTTCAAAGTTGGAGAACACAGACTTTTTCAAGAATCTGTAACTGGAGTCCTTCATTTGGAAACATGGAACGGAACAGAATGGATCCAAGAGGATTAAAAAATGCAGGCTTATCTCACAAGATATTCCATGTGGACTAGCTCGCATCTTTTTTATGTGGATGGCTTCACTTTTCGCAATAATACGCAGTTGCATTTAGGGCACACAAATTCATACACATTTTTTTGATGCACGTCAATGTCTACCCGATACTTACACTTCGGGCAAATAATTTTTTCTTTTTCAAATTCTAAAAAATCATCCATAATTAACACAATGTATATTCCCTCAATTCTTCCAGCAATTCAAAATCCATCTTTAACTCTACAAAAACTTCTACCTCTGTATGCTGTGTCTTTCGATAAGACCATCCAAGGTAGGCGGCGGTGTCCTGTAATGTCCGTGGCGTGTTTGATTCATCAAAACCATATCTGGCTATGACAAATTCAAATAAGTCACTATCCCCAAATTTAGTCCGAAATTTTTCAATTAAATAAGCACGTAATTCAAGCCTTTGAATAATATCATTCTCCTGTGGAGCATTATTGTCCTCAATCATATCCTCTACGGTCAAATCCCCTTCTGTGGTGGCAACTAGGGCATCAAAAGATATAATGTCTACATTCATTCCGTCAAGATCTGCAAGTACTTTCATATTGATTCCCAGGGCTTGTGACGTTTCAAGATTTGTTGGGGGAAAGCCATTTTTCATAATGAACTCTTCCCTGTATTTGTTGATGCTCTGGAGTTTCTTCATTTGTTTTTCTGTAATTCCCCATTTATTTAAGCCCAGGATGTATCTTTGCATTTTTTGGCGAACCCACCACATAGCATAAGTGGAGAAGTTAAACCCTTTTCGGTAATCGTACTTATTCGCAGCTGTTAAAAGGCCTACATTCCCCTCTTGTATCAAATCAAGGAACACATTCTTGTCAGCCATCTTCTTGGAATATCTTGATGCAATAGGAATGGTTAATCTCAGGCTTCTTTGAACAAGCTCGTCTCGTGCTAACTCCCCATCTCTTTCGATCCTGCGTAACTCCTTTTCAATCTCAGGTTCATCAGAATGCTTACCTGCGACCTCTCGACCTGCGTATATTCTTCGGCCTAATTCTAAACTCTCTTCCTTAGTAGGCTTCTTAAAACCTGATATGTCTTGTAAATATGTACCCCATGTAGAAGGACACTCTGTATCTTCCATATTGTCTACTATGGAAATCTTTCGCTTTTCAAGAATCTTTTTTATAGCACCAAGTTCAAAGTCATTCATGGTATCCCCCATGAAGCTCAAAATTTCTTCCTCACTTATTGACTTTCGATTATCTACTTTTAGATATTCGATAATATCCTCTACTATCTTGCTCATACTTCTATATTCCCTTCCCTGTAAGAATCCGTAGCATTTCAGGAACCTGGTAAAATGCGATTGAGAGCAAAAGTATACTTACCATTGCTCTCACGCCCCACCGAATCAGCCATAGCGGTGAACTCTTACCGATTTCCCCACGCACAATCCATAAACCCATTTTTGAAGCCTTCCGTTTATTGCACCTATCACAAGCAGCAACCAAATTTCTAGGATCGTTAACGCTTGAATATCCCATATCTGACAGTTTCTTTTGAAGGCGAACGGAACTGTCTACCTTAATTACTGGATACAAATGGTCTACAGTAACCTTTTTCTTTGGCAATAACCTGCCGCAATATACACAGAAATACCGATTCCCAACGGAAGGTGGAGTAGATAAGAAAAACTGCTTTCGATAGTCAGAACTCCTCTTTCCAAAAGTTCCATAATGAACTTTGAGGGATTTTTTGTTTCGTAAAACATACCGCTCTATCTTACGAATCTCCCTATCATCTTCTACTTCTTTTTCAAAAGTATATTTCTTCACTTCTGAGAATCCGTAAGTATGCAGTTTAGTCTTGTGACGAAAATACTTCCGCTTTACCTCAATCGTAACCTGTTGGTTCATTAAATCCTCCATAACCTTTAGAAATCACAAATAAAATACCATTCGATTTCTTCTAATTCCGACTTATTTGAAAATTATTTTTATTTTTTCAAAAAGCGGATAATTTTAAGTCTGAAACGATATAAAGTAAGTGTAATAACATATATTTGTTTCATTAAAAGACATTAAGGCATCGCCCTTGGTGTCTTTTTTTGCTGTTTGCACAGCAGATGAAACGCTTTATCTCGAAGGAGGAGTCAAAATGGAAAGGCGAAGGCTAGAGTCAGCACAAGCGATTGCATGGCTAAAATCTCTGAACGAAAACTCTCTGAAAGAGAGTCTATATCGGGAAGAGAATCAAAAGAGGGAAACAGAGCTCCATACGAAATTTATAGAAGCTCTCCCTACCAATTTCTGTAAGGACATTCTCGAATGCTTTACGAAAATTGAAAAATGCAGGCAGCAAAGAGAAATTCTTGAATCCCTTTACTTTGAAGAGTTAAGGATGCTGTCAAAAAAGTATGTTGAAACTCCAGACAGGGTAGAACCTGACTGGAAAGTTTTGTTTGCAGAAACAAACAACAAGACTTATGAAACAGTAAACAGCTTGCTTAAACTCCAAAAGGAAGAACAGCAGGCAATCACCTCTATTTCAATGAAGTTTATGGAGGAGATTAGGAATATTGAAAAGGAATCTAGCGACTGACTTCCATTTGTGTGAAGTCAACCTAACTAGATAAGAAAGGAAAAAATTATGTTAAAATTCAGACCATTACACCCAGCAGAGATCCTGTTAAAACCAAGCATCATCACAACAACAGATGGACAGGGCAATAAAAAATCCCTAACAGAGTTCATCCCTTACAAGAACGCACGTGCTGACATGTGCATTCTTGATGAATGTGTAGGGCCAGATAACTGGCAAAGGGATCATAAAGATGTCGATGGAGCATTTATGTGCGGCATCGGTATCTACTCCGATAAACATAAGCAATTTATCTGGAAGTGGGATGCTGGTTCATCAAATGGAGCAGATGAGGTGAGCAAGGCCTCAGCCAGCGACTCGTTCAAGCGAGCAGGCTTCAACTGGGGAATTGGCAGAGAACTGTATTCTATGCCAAGACTCGTTATCCCAACCAACGAGTTGGCTTACGACCAAAGTACCATTCCACCAACCCTTTCTGAAAAAGTCTGGGTAACAGCGATTGAGTACGAAGAAAACGAATCGAGAAGATTCGTAAAATACGTAAGAGTGGAAACTGAGAAATCAAAGCTCGTATACGAATATGGAAAGGAATCCAAAGTATTCCAGAAGATCTCTAACAAAAGTTCCATGGAATATGAAAAGGAACTTCTTGAAAAAGACAGACAGTTCCTTGCCACACTTACTGCAAATGGAGTCAATATACAGAAGTATGATGAAGCAGTAAAAAATGAGGGATACGAATCCCTTTTAGCACTCCCTGACGAGAGAAAGAAAAGGGCTATGGAGCAGGCTATCCGCAGAGGCGGTGTAGTCCCAGAAAAGGGATGCGACCAGAACGGAGTATCACTCACTGTACAGGATGATGATGAACTTCCTGTATTTCCACCAATGGAAGAAGTGGAGGTTCAAGATGAATCAAACTCCACTCCTGCCAATACAGAGATGTATGAGCAGATCAAAGCTGGTCAACAGGCTATGAACGCTATTGTTAGCGAAGCCAAGAAAGGTAAAGGTGGTGGCATCTTTCCTTTCAATTAAAAGAAAGGACTAAGTTAATTTAACCTCGATCCCTTGCGACTTCTATCGCAAGGGATCGCTTGGTTATAAGCCAAAATGAAAAGTTTGTAATCGGCTTGAAAGTCAAACCGATTGTAGAATTTTCAATAAAGCAAAGGAATAAAGAATGACAAAAAATAAGATAATCGAAAACTTCAGAAACAATCTCATATTCATAGAGGTACAATTTAGGGCACAATTATTATCTGGCAAACCAAAAGGCGAGGCTGCACGTATAGCAGTTGAGTTTGGATGCTTACCCAAAGGGCAAACCGTACAACCATGCCACGAAGAACTTTTAGAAAAACTAGCAAACTATTTGTGCAGGAACGTAGTCTTTGAAGCCCGTAAATAAATATTTTTGGACTTCCAGATAATTTTGAACAATCAGTCGGAATTAAAAGAAATGTCATGCTATACTCCGAATTAACAAGAAAAATTTGTTAAGGAGGGCAATCATGTCTAAAAAGAAGAAAAATAACATAACCGCTAATCCCAAGGATAAAGCCGAGGAGCCAGTAGTAAGTGTAGAGATTAAGGAAGAAGTAAAGAAGAAAGAGTCCGATTCTAAGGGTAAGAACTTCTTTGATACAAAGGCATATAAGACATTCCAGTTTATCTCCCAGCTCATTATAATCGCACTTCTACTTGTGCATATCGTAACACCAATCGTTTATCAGGCTGTTGCAGCACACAAGTATCAGCAGTCAACACAGGGTACAACTTCTAGTTCTGCAAATACAATCAAGTTTACAGCAGAGCAATTTGAAAAAATCACCCTTGGTGGAAACTTAAAGGATGCTATCAAGCAAATCGGTCATGACTACACCACCAAGCAGAAAGCCACTGCAATGTCCGATGATCCAAACGATACCGCAACAGAGTATATTTTTAGCAACCCAGACAACTCAGGATTCTCCCTTATTGTTTACAAGGATGTTGTTGTTGGAAAGTATTCTAGCGGTCTTGTAAAAGCCACAACAAAGGTTGCCACCGAGTCACTAGACTCTATAAATCCAGGCATGTCAGAAGCAGATGTTGAAGCAATTATCGGTAAAGGACAGGTACAATCAGATGTGACCTTAAATGGAACGTCATCTAAGGTCGTTTTGTATAAGGTAAGTGACAACACATGGACTTTCGTATTCCAAGATGGTGTTCTTGCATCAATGAATCAAGAATCTGATAATGTGACCGTAATAAACTAAGCGAATAATCTATTCTAAAATACGATATAAATATAGAGTACAAACATTCTAGTGTTCATTAAACGTCTAAAGGGAAAAACAACCCTTTGGGCGTTTTTTGATGCCCTTAATGACACAGGGAATAATTCAAAAAGCCGAGTAGTCAATCGGTGTTTACATGAGGAGGAAAAAATCATGGAAATGCAGCAGAAGTTAACCGAGGAACTTATTAACGCATCTAAGGGCTATTACAACGATGGTAATACCCCACTGTCAGATATTGAATTTGACAGAAAACTGGAAGAATTAAGACAGATGGAGAAAGAATCTGGAGTCGTTCTTCCAAACTCTCCTACCAATAGCGTAGGAGCAAAGGCAGGCAAGGTAGCACACGAGAAACCTGCATTATCTCTGGCAAAGTACAAGTACGCACAGATGCAGGAACTTGAAGAATGGCTGAAAGACCACTCTTCTCCCGCTTGTCCGCCTGTATGTATGTGGAAGATGGATGGTAGCACCATTGTTTTAACATATGACAATGGAAAGCTAACATCGGCTGTCACTAGAGGAGATGGCTATGAGGGAACGGACATCACAAGAAATGCCCGTTACTTTAATGGTGTTCCATCAGTTATTAAAACCGATGAAAAACACCTCGTTGTAAGAGGAGAAGTCGTTATGAAAAATAGTGACTTCGAGATGTGCAATGTGGATGGTGAATTTGAGAATGCCAGAAACCTAGCAACCGCTACAATTCAGATGAAGGATCCAGAAGAGTCCAAGAAAAGACCTGTGTGGTTTTATGCTTTTGAACTTGTGCATCCTGAACCACAGGTAGGCGAAGGAATGACTACTCGCTTGAAGCACCTAAAAGAATTGGGATTCAATGTGGTGGAATTTCAGTATGTGGATATGAATGACATTCATAGTTTCATCGACGGATGGCAAGCAAAACTACCTTCCTTAGACTTCCCTACTGACGGATTGGTGTTTAGTATGGAAGACTTATACAATGGATGGAAATTGGGAACCACAGGACATCATCCTAGATGGTCTATTGCGATGAAGTGGACTGATGAAACTTCACGCAGCACTCTCCGATCCGTTGAATGGAGTGTAGGCAGCAAGGGAAGTATTACTCCCGTAGCAGTATTCGATTCCATTAGATTAGGAATTGGATCAAATGTCACCCGTGCAAGCCTTCACAACATCAGTTGTTTAAGAAACATACCATTTGAGAGAGGTGAAAACAGCAACAGGGTGTACCTCGCACTTGGTGATGATGTAAATGTTTATCTTGCGAATATGATTATTCCGCAGATTGCATCATTTACATGGGGAGATTATAAGGAAACCCGAAGAACATCAATCGAAATTCCTGCGTACTGTCCTGCTTGTGGCTCTCCAACAAGACAAGCGGAACACAATGGCGTATGGACTCTTCATTGTGATAATGAGTTATGTACTGCCCGTGTAATGGGTAGATACCTTACCATGTTTGGTAAGGATGGACTCAATGTAAAGGGATTAGGCGAAAGTCAGTTAAAGGATCTCGTCACCGTAGGTATCCTGAGAACACCGAAGGATCTTTTTGAAATGGCATATCTCTATAACAATAGGGAATTAAGCGAATATGGGAAGAACGAACTTCGTAAGTTAATGGCATTAGACGGATGGGGAGAGACATCTGTTCATAATCTAATGTTAGCATTAGAAGAAGCCAGAAGCACAACCCTTCAAAGATTCATCTACTCATTGGCAATCCCAATGGTAGGGCATGATTTTTCAAAGAAATTATCCAAGCACTTCCATAATAAATATTTGGAGTTCTTAGACTACGTTTACCTATATGATGAAGATATGCAAGATGAAGAAAATAATGCCATTAGGGAAATTGATGGTATTGGTGAAGAGAAAGTATCAAGACTTGTAGCCTTTTTGGATAAGAATGAAAATCGAGATATGCTTCTTGATCTGGCCGATGAACTGACCTTTGAGGAAGGGCCATTATCTTCAGAACAGTTTTTAGAGGGCTTTACATTTGTCATTACAGGAAAGGTAAATATCTACTCTAACCGCGATGAATTCAAGGCAAGTGTGGAAGCACGTGGCGGTAAGGTAGCGGGTTCGGTATCAAAAAACACCACTCTTCTTGTAAACAATGATATGGAGTCCACATCAGGAAAGAATAAGAAGGCAAAAGAACTTGGAATTGAAATCATTTCCGAGGCAGAGTTTATCCGAAGATTCGGTAAGTAAAGATGAATAATGTTTTTGCAAAATTGATATAACAATAATGTAAATACATTATATGGATTGATTAGAAGGATGAAGTACGAAGCCACATTGTGGCTTCGGCTTTGTCCTTTTTTGTATTTACCACTCTTGCGACTGTCGGCAAGGTGCTTTCGATTTAGACTGCTCCTCTGACAGACGGGGCAAGAATGGAGAATTATATGGAAATGGAAAGAATTCTGTGGAGCAACGCATTGGATATACAAGAGGCAAAGCAGAACTTGTTAAAGCTTCACGAAGAGTTCCCTGAATACGGGAATCCTATCGAAGACTCCGCCATCAAAAAAGAAGCGGAACGTCTAACTGAGATCCACCTTAAAGAAATGGTGAAGGATCTTTCAAATGTAAAGCTCGAAGAAATTTATTTATTCGGGAATGTCTGGGACGAACTGGGTGGCTACCCAATCGTACCAAGGAAACTTAATAGCACCACTTTAGGAGATGCTATTCTTGAAGCAACACGCATATGGCGTGGTGCAAACAGATTGGTGGTTTACTACACTCCGTCAGGTGATGTGTTGATCAATCAATGGGGGTTAGACACACCCTCGCATTCCGCAAGGATGAAATTCCTTGTAAAGGATATAAACGGGTATCACTCATTAGGATGGATACCCAGATCTGTTTACGAAGAAAGATAACCAGGTAGGTGAAAAAGGCGGGCAAATAGCTCGCCTTAAATAAAAAAGAACGTTCCTGTATTTCGGGCGTTCTTTTTTTGTGCGTTTATTTTCTTTTCTGTTACTTAGGCGATTGCTTATCCTTAATTTAGAAAAATTTTACACTTTTATTGGAATCTATTGCCTGGTCAAACATATATCTGAAATTTAAGACACCTTTTTTTATACCTTCAATAACTTTAGCCCATACCACAGATTCATCTCTATAAGGTTTAAGTTCTGTCGCACATTCTACAATCTCTTTTGAGTCTGTATAAATCCGAGTAGGCCCTGTAACGTAACAAAGGCCTTGATAAATTGCATTGATTCTAGCTGCTTCATCATCCGCAAAATCAATTCCCTTCTTTATAACTCTCACGCTATTTGTTCTCATATTGAAAATCACAGAAAGACAAAAGCCCTCTCTTGTTGATTCATTCGTCTGGCATCCGTATGCGAAGACCACATTCTCAAAAGAACCATCTGGAATAATATCAGCCAGGACAGAGCGAACTTCTTCTAATCTCTTTTCTTCATTCATCATCACATTCATTTTCTTCATCCTCCCAATAAGCACGCTTAATATCCTCGGCTGTGCCAACGAAACTAGCCTTCTCAAGAATCCAGCCCACATCTTTGTAATCAATCAGTTTGCGATGCTTGTAAATGGCCAATAACAACTCAACATAACAAGTAACAGCATTCCACGCATAGCAATCGTTCTGGAACTCTTCCTGCATTATCTTCGAGAAATGCTCTTTATTGGCAATCATGGCATATAAATCAGATACACAAAAGCAATCCATTGCAGGAGCGAATAAACGAGGAATACTACTTAGGACAAAGGAGTTCGCTTCTTCACCATTATTGAAAATAGCAATCGGAGGAGCCTCTTGTGCAAACTTATCTAATGTTACTCTGCATAGATCTCTATAGCCAGATGGTTCGTCTCTCCGAAAAATACCGTCTGGAAAATGATCTGGGCTAGGGAATCGCATAACCTTTTCGTGTGGCTCACCAAGATAAGGAAGATCGACAATCTTTTCCATCTGTTCCTCTATTGCGTTCTCTTTGTTAATTTCAGCCAGTTCCTTGATAACCTCTTCGGAAAGGACTGAATTGATTACATCAGAAGCATTTACCTTGCTTCTATATGCAGGCGTATGTTCTCCGTCAAGTTCCTCTGCTCTCTTTTCTAACGCACTTCTTAGATTATCCATATAAGCTGTATGAGACAAATCCCCAGTAAAGACAATACAAACTTTTTTTACAAATGTTTTTTTTATATATTCTATATCATCATCATTTGTTCCACGGGTAAAATTGGAATTTAATGAATACAAGTCTTCATCGGTAAGGTTTTCGCAACTTGTTCGAACAATGGATCCAATCAGTCCAAGGTCACTTGCACAGTCAAGTGCAATACGAATAAAATCTGTATCAATCATTTCGTCGGGCTTGTCTATATCAATCGCTGCATCTAGCCCCCACATTGTTAACTCCTTTTGCGTCAGGTATGCTATGACGGTTGAATAGGAAAAGTCTTTTTCTGTAATTCCACAAAATAACATATATATAATCCTCCTTTGAATATGGTTCTTGTTATTGTATAAACATACTACCACGTCGCATACCCAGATTTGTTGTAAAAAATCAAAAAAATACAAAAAGATATTCTTTTGTTGCAAAAAACAGAAGAATATCTTTTTGTTAATCATTACCCAAAATCCTTGATTTTTCTAAACATTCCGTTATCTTGCGACTCTAATTCCGCAATCTCGTAAACAGTAACTCCTTCCATACGCAATCTATTTCTTGCTATCTTCGCATGGTTCAGATCACAGAATAGCCAAAGGTGTCCGCCATATATCTCAGAATGAATTAAGTATCCATCATAAGACTGAATCATTCTAGCAATTTCTTCGCTATTTGGATTCCCTTTTAGGAGAGGACCTGTCCGAACAGAGTAAACATTTACTGTGTTGGTATCCCGTATCTCCCTATTACCCTTTCTAGGTTTTACCTCTGGAGTATGACCTTCATTTATCGTGCGAAAACTTGCAACATCTTGGTTCAAAATACCAAGGTTCTCTTTCGCCGCTTCCTCAAGTGACTGAAATGGTTCGCCAAGGATAGAATAATAAGTATCATCCTTGCTATAAACCATAATAGATGCTAATTCAGAAGGGGTTAGTTCTTGCAGGCTATCATATAATTTCACAAACTTTCCTTTCCTAGGCCGCATTTGCAATATCTTTTAGCAAGCCAAGTATCTTTTCTACACACATTGGATCATTGCGCATAATCTCAACCGCAGCTTCATGTGTATAATTGCTCTTACGATATGGGCGATCTGAAGTTAATGCTTCAAAAGAATCAATCGTGTGAAGAATACGAGCCTTGTAAATAATCTCTTCATCTTCACACTTTGGAACTGGCTCTCCGATAGACGCAGGAGTAAAAGAATGATGATAGAGAGCAATCAATCTGGATTTTTCGGAAATCTCTGGATACTCCTTCATCATATTGTAGCCAATCCACGAGTGCAGGTTGATAATCTGTCTTTCAAGAGGGGTTAATGCCCCTGGCTTATCTAATATATTCCTTGGAATGTAAATCTTTCCAATATCATGGAACAACCCTGCGGTAATAAGATCTTCTCCATTATCTTCAAAATCATTATCAAAATATGTAACTACTAACTCAATATATTGTTTTACTTGCATACTATGTTTCATAGTGCACTGGTCTAACAAGCGTAACATATCATACACATTATTATTTACATAAGGCATCAATTAAATTTTCCTCTCTCCTACATAAATTCTACATGAAATCTATTAAAACCAAAGTCGAAAAAAGCCTGGCCAAGAATATCATCAGTTGAAATACAACCAATCATACGGCTATCTTTCGAGTTGGAACGATTGTCACCTAATACAAATACTTTCCCAGATGGTACAGTAATATGTGTTTCTCCATCTGTCAGCACATCATCTTTAATATAATATTGCTGTGCAGCCTCACCGTTAACTAAAACTTCACCATTCGCAATGTCTACAGTATCACCAGAAGTTGCAACAACTCTCTTGATTAAGTCATTTCCTTTATAGCGAAAAACAACGACATCACCACGTCTTACTGTGGAATCTGCTTTGTAGCTCATAGCATTAACCAGAACAACATCACCTGTTTTTATTGTTGGTTCCATTGATGCTGACGGGATATGTCGAATCAAGACAGCCTTTTGGAGAAACACACAAAAAACAACCAAAGGGACAGCCATTGTAATTACATACTGAATATCTCTAACTGTCCGTTTGGTAAGTTTTTTTACATTACCATTGGTTGTAGCATCTTTCACATTTCCTGCATCTTGATTAGACTTTTTATTAAAATTTATCTTTTTAACCATGAAAACAAGCCTCCACTCTTCTTCTTTTCTTCATCCAGAATCTGAGGGGTGAGTCTAAAATATTCAGTAGTAATCTGCATAAGCACACACCGCTCTCCCTCACAGACACTACAAGTCTGTGTTAGTGGCTGTCCGTGGCTCACAGCCACCGTGCCATTACTGTTCCTCTGATATTCCAGTCCTGTACCTTTGCACTCAGGACAGACAACAATCTTGCGAATTTGCTTCATATTTTACCCTCTTTCTCTTACGTCTAATTATTTTATATTCAAAAAAATCCCTATTTCGTACTTTTCAGAAAAATTTTCCGAATTAGAAACTTTTTAACGATATAACATAACCATAAGGAGGATAATTACCATGTTGAAATTAAAAAAAGAACCAAAGACTGTTAATTTCGAGGACTTAGACAAAAGGCTTCGCAGAAAGATTGCAAGTGATGGGCTCCTGTTTATGTTTGCATCCATAGTAGTGCTATTGTTTGCCTTTCAAACAAAAACCATTGAAACATTATGGCTTGCATTTCTGTTATTAGTCGTAGGGCTTATGTTTGTTTATAGGATATACTATCTGGCAACCAGAGGCAAAATCACTAAGATAGAGGGAATGATTATTGAAATTGAAACATCTGGCTACCGAAGGCAATTAAAAAAATTACATGTACAAGACTATGAAGGTGTTGTATATAATCTTTCCGTCTCTGGATATAAGCACTCTTTTCGAGTAGCCAATGAAGTAGTCTTCTTTGTTGAAAATGCTGCTCTTGAAGATAATAGATTTTTTGATGGAGAGTATGTAATTGGAACACCGCTTTACTTTGAGATCACAAACGCCAAAGTAACGAAGTAGCAACCGCCAAGTTAGTTGTTGTTTATATTTTATAAGCAACAATTTGTATTTTAATTTATATTTAGAGAGCCCTCAAACCCTTATAAAATAAGGGTTTCTCACCAGAAGTTATGGAAAAAATTACTGTAAGTTATGGAAAAAATTACTGTAAGTTATGGAAAAAATTACTGTAAGTTATGGAAAAAATTACTGATAAAAATAGTGTAAGTTATGGAAAAAATTACTGTAAGTTATGGAAAAAACTACTGTAAGTTATGGAAAAAACTACTGTAAGTTATGGAAAAAATAGCGTTAACCAAAAGTTATGGAAAAAATTACTGTAAGTTATGGAAAAAATTACTATAAAAGCAAGAAGTTATGGAAAAAAATAACAATAAAAAAAGAGGAAGCTATGGAAAAAACTACTGTAAGTTATGGAAAAAATTACTATAAAAGCAAGAAGTTATGGAAAAAATTACTGTAAGTTATGGAAAAAATTACTATAAAAGCAAGAAGTTATGGAAAAAATGATTGACGTTGTAACCAATGCGGAAGTAATATGAAACTCAGAGAAGTAATGGAAAAAATATAAAGGTTCAGACATAAACCTTTCGTCTGGAAAGTCCCACGACTTTAGACGTGGGAGTATGTCAACAGGGAGGTAAGTTCATGAGTGATGGAATGATACGCAAAGTAGTTGTATTCAGCGTATGGTGCATAACTATATCTATTGGTATTATATTTCTTCAAAGTGATGTATGGAACACTATAAAACACATGACACCAGAGGAAACATTTGCATTGCACCCTGAATATTTTGTATGTTTTGTTATTGGTAGTTTGTTGTTGATAGGTTTGATTAAAATAACGACAAATCTATGGATGAGAAGAGATTAGTTTTATGCAATTATAGACAAGATATGCTCATCAGTAACTGTATCAGGTACTCTATATATTAACCTCACGGATAATAGCAAGTGGGTTTCCGCCTACAACAACAGAAAAGGGCTTATTTATGAACAAAAACGAAACAATGGAATATGAGACATTAAAAAAACAGTTGGAGGAAATACCTATATTCTATCCATCTAAGACAGGAACAAAAAAGGACAACCAGCTCATTAGCATGACGGCAGCCCAACCGATTGAACGAAAAATAATGAACCATGCGTTTGGGCGATTACAAAGAGGAGAATATTCTTCTAAAAAAGATGGACTATATGTGACGATTCCTGCAAAAGAGTTAAAAGAAAGAATAAAACATAAAGACGGAAAAGAGGATTGTAACCTTTACAGAAAAATCAAAGGCGCTTGTATGCCACTAATGAAAAAGATCATAGGCTATACAAATGATGAAAGTAAAGCCTTTACATACCTAGTCTTAATAAATAAAGCAACTTATGAAGATGGATGCCTAACACTCCGATTTCCAATAGAAATTGAACCAATGATAAAAAGCAAGAAAAATAATGGTAATTATACATTCTTGCCAGATAATGTAATTTACAATCTTTATGGAAAATACACAATTCCATTATACGAACACTTAAAAAAGGTCTGCTTCTACAACGCTCCTGCAAGTAATAAAAACAATTTTCATTTCAACTATCAAATCTGTCTAAGTGAATTAAAATTAGACATAGGGCTTGTAAATATTGATAACAAGGAAATAAAGGACATTATATCTGACCAGATTCCAACGCCAGAAATGTATGATCTTGCACTAAGCAAAATAAAGGATCAGAAATACAAAAAATGGGGCGATTTTGAAAGATACGTTCTTAGAGAAGCCGTAGAAGAAATCAATGAAAACACAGACCTATATGTGGAGTATGAGCCTGCAAGAACTGGAATAGGTGGCGAAGTAAAATTTGTAAACTTTAGCATCATAAGAACAGACGAAAGCAGGAAATGGATTGAAAGGCAAGAGAAGACGGATGTCGAAACGGAAGAAGCCGCCTCCGAAGATGGTGAAATAACCACTGCAATGATTATAGAATCAACCAAGTTCCTAACCCAGTATGAGTGGGGAGACTATATATCACCAAGCGAAATAGAAGCAATTACAAAAAAATGTAATGGAGATATAGCGAAACTGAAAAAGGCTGCGGAATATCTGAACGGAAAAAATACAGATACTATTAAGAGTATTGGAGGGTGGCTACTCTCCTGCTTAGAAAACGAATGGTATAAGGAAGAACCACTACCAAGACCTAAAAAAGCAAATGAAAAGAAGATAACAGAGGAACAAAATATAAACGGTTATACAATGGAAGAATTGGAGAAGAAGTTGCTTGAATAAAAAAAATTGAAATACGATATAAAGATAGAGTAATAACATATATTGTTTGATTAAAGAGTGAAGTAAAGAGCCAAGAATGGCTTTTTCTTCGCTCTTTTTTTAGTGAGGAAGGAGGAAAAAATTATGTACACTCACTATTTTGAAACAGCATCTGGGGTTAGATATCTAATTGATTCAGACAACAAAATAATCGAAAGAAATGGCACCAGGGTACCCTACCTTTTCATAGAAAGTGTAGTTGGAGCAAAAGGCAGAATTTATTTGCCTGATGGTAGGATCATACAGACCACTACCGTAGTAAAAGCAAGATAAGGAGAAACCTATGGAACAGATATACTGTGCTATGGAACGAATTATCCGACCAAAGAAGGGATTTACTCCTTCAGAATATGCAGTAGTCGCATATCGGGCAATTCAAAAGAATGACAAGCTACCAGAATCAGGTCGGTTTGTCGCAACAGGGAGGTTTCTTCCCGTATCCCCTGGCACAGTCATTGTGTTAGAGGGAAATTTTATAAACACTCGTAACGGTCAATCGTTTCGAGTGTTTAGATCCCGTGTAAAAGCAAATAACTCTTACATGACATTCCAAAGCCTTATGGATAAGATGGGTGTAAACCACATCCTTTCCAAAAGGCTCTGGGATAAATATGGAAACGGGATTTACAAGGTTCTATCGCAAGATGCATCAGAATTGAAAGAGATAGATGGGGTAACAGACAGAATTTATGAATCATTGGAGAAATCCTTTTTTCAATACACCGAAAAAGGAAAAGCAACTGCTTTTCTAACGAATCTTGGTGTAGGCATGGAGACTATCCAAGAAGCACTTAACAGTAGACCAAATGCTACGAAAGAAGTGTTTGAACACCCGTATAGACTTGTGAAAAGCTTAGGGTTCTTTACTTGTGATAGAATTTCCAAGCTTCTCGATGTAGACAGAAACTCAGTCGAAAGACTGAGTGCAGAACTCATTGAGTTAATAAAAGGCTGTGAGAAAAAAGGCTCCACAGCATTCTCAAAGAAAACAGTATTAGAAAAAGCCAAGAAGGAATTGAAAGAATTCAACGAAGCAGATATTAACGCTGTATTTGAGAAAATGTGCATATCTGGAAAAGGATATGTGCAAGTTGGCAATCTGGTATCACGCAGAGATTGTTATGATGCAGAAACAGATGTTGCAAAGAGAATCATTGCTCTGTTAAGGGCAAGATCCGATGTAATACCAGATGTAGCGAGTAAGGTATCCGTGTGGGAAGAAGAACACGAATTTAAGTTAGCCCCAGAGCAGCGAGAAGCTGTAATCTCCTCTCTTACTCACGGATTTTCTATTATCACAGGAGGCCCAGGCCGAGGCAAGACTACGATTGCTCAATGTATTACGGATATTCGTAAAAAGTATGGAGAGGATAAATCAGTGATCTTAATGGCTCCAACGGGTAGAGCTAGTAAGAAATTGCAGGAAAGTACAAAAATCCCTGCAAGCACGATCCACTCCGCATTAAATATTTGTGATGCTGAGAAGTACACACAGAAAATGGCAAAAGAACATATATTGTCAGCAGGAACTATCATAGTGGATGAAAGCTCTATGTTAGATATATTTCTTGCCAGAGATTTACTTTGGGCTGTATCAAATGGATCTCAGCTAACATTAGTTGGAGATATAGACCAATTACCATCCGTAGGAGCAGGTGCAGTATTAAGAGACTGTATTGAAAGCGGAGTTATTCCTGTCGTGCGTTTAACAACAATTTATAGACAGAAAGGTGTCAGCAAGATCATTACGAATGCTGAAAAAATTAGGCTTGGTAATGACAGGCTAGAATATGACGGAAAGACCTTCTCTCTCTATCGCACGGAAGAAGAAATTGATGCAGCGAGAAAGATTATCTCATTGTACCAAGAAAAGATAAGGGAATATGGAAAAGAAGAGGTAATCCTACTGTCACCCAGACACAGGAATAACCCGAAAGGGAAACCACGTATCACCACCTGTACTGACACAATGAATAGGAATCTTCAGCATTTTGTTAATAGACGTAATGCTGAAAGAAAAATCGTAACTAAGGATAATCGAGAAATCCGTCTCGGTGACTTGGTTATGCAGACACAAAACGACTCTAATGCGACCAATGGTGATGTTGGAGAAGTTTTAGAGGTTGGTGGCAAAAACAATTCATCGTATGTAAAAGTACGATTTGATAACAATAATATCGTGAAATACGTGGGCAAGGACTTGAAAAAGTTAGACCTCGGTTACGCATTAACAATTCACAAGGCACAAGGAAGTGAATATAAATGTGTAATCATGGCAATGTTACCTTCTCATGGATGTATGTTACAAAGAAATTTATTATATACAGGAATAACGAGAGCAAAGCAAGAATGCATTCTTGTTGCTTCCGATGCAGCAATCGCACAGGCTTGTGCTTTTGAGGGAAGTTCCAAAAGAACAACCCTCTTAGTAGCGAAACTGCGTATCTTAGAAAATGCTTAAAATTTTATCTAATTTTCGGAGAAGAAAAAATCTCCGACTGAATAATGTTTTTACAAAATTGATATAACAATATTGTAAATACATTATATGGATTGATCAGAAGGATGAAGTACGAAGCCACATGTGGCTTCGGCTTTGTCCTTTTTTGTATTTACCACTCTTGCGACTGTCGGCAAGGTGCTTTCGATTTAGATTGCTCCTCTGACAGACGGAGCGAGAAAGAAGGTAAAAATGAAAGATTTAAGATTCTTAAACCAGATTTGCGAGGATGATGTACTGGAGTTTGAGAAAGAAAAAGATGGTGTAGAAATGTTCGAGAAGGCTATTGAGCATTACAGCACACCAGAGAACTGGGAGTCTGTGCCTGTAAAGGATCTCTATGCGGTTGCATGGGAGGAATCAGATCAGATGAACGGACAGATGGAACTATCACAAGATGGTTCTATTCACGGGGAAGTAGATTCCACAAGAAAACTTCTGGAGGACACCTATACTCAGGCAGATCTTTGCACTATTGCAAAGATTAACCGAAGTTTCTTCCTTGCAAAAAAGGGAGAAAATAATTTACGCCCTGTAAGTCCAACAGGATTAACATCCTGGGCTTACAGAGCAGGATGGGGAAATTGTCCTAATATTCTTGGAGTTAATTCTAAGAATAGAGGAGCCTTTCCATCTAACAAAAGGGCAGAATGGCTCACACAAGGCAGTCTCAATTCAAAAGAGATTGCAACGTTGTACACACCTGACGGATGTGTACGATATGTAGGAAGCGACAAATACGTTCCGCTTCCCGCAAAACAAGGATATGACGTGTACAAGAGTTTCTTAAACACCGAATATCCAGAGTCCGAATACAGACATGGCTTTATCAGTCATGATCTGTTTGGATGTGACTTCTTCCTCAATGATGAAATCGAGGAAGACAGTTTCGCACTTCGCCTCTCGGATCTGTTGGGCGAAGAAGTGAAAACAAAGTTCCTACTAAGATTCACAACGGGAAATACTGGTGATTCGGTAATGAAAGTGCAGTTAGTATTACAGCTGCTATTTGTTGCCAGCGAGAGATTGAATGTATTTCCTGTTGGAAAGCCAGAGGAAATCTGGCATCTTACGAGCCGCCCTCATTTAATTAAAGGCCCTCACAAAGACGCGAACCAAACTTTCGAGGAGAAAATCCCTCGAACAGTAGAGGGAATTAAAGATGCGGAAGAAAGAGTTGAAAGACTTGGTAATGTCCGCATTAACCACCTGAAAGGTACAATGTATTATTGGTGGATCACAAACGTATCAAAGCAGGCAGGAAAAACTGCTCGTGAAAATGCGGAAGACTTTGCTAAAACAAAGCCAAGCACTTTCATTGACCTGTTCTTATTCCTAATGGATAAGACAGGAAGAATTGATACGGGTTCTAAGCCAACCGAAATAGTCGATTGGCTTGATAAAGTAACAAAACTCCTTTGGGAAGAGGATCTGAGTCGATACGACAAGGAACTTCCACAAGAGGAGTAAAAAGCCACTCCCCTCTCCCATTACATTGGTGAGAGGGGAATTTGCTTTAGAAAGGAAAAACCATGTTAAAAAAGGTATTAGTAAAGGTATCACAGGAAAATACAAACCGTGAGGTGCGTATGGTCCAAACAGGAGATACCCGCTTCGAGGTAATCACATCACGAGTGGGTGCAACGCCCGTTAGAAAGCCATACCCATTAAAATATTGGGATACAATTTACAATAAGCATATAGCGGAAGGCTTTACTGACATAACGGTATATGCAGAAAACAACAATGTGCGTTCTGATTATGTTGGTCTGAGTGACAGAGTAACCAACTTTATCGAGAGACTGAGAAAGGATGCAGAAACAACTTACAAACCAGTGCAGACGTGGATGGCTCAAACATCAGTAAAAACAGAAAGCATGGTAGAAAAGGCCAGAGAACTGCTGGGAACTCTATCCGAAAATACTCCTTTACAACAATTCAACGAGGTATTATTAGACATACTTCGTTATTGTCCTATGGAAATGCAGGATGTAAAAGAGTATCTTGCCGAAACAGAGCAAGATAAAGGGGCAATCATCGAATTCCAATCAAATAGACTTGACGCTCTGGAAGTAGAGATCAAAGCAGGAAAAGGAAAGGAAAATATACTTGATACCCTAGGGCTAAGTTGCCGACCAATGACAGATGAAGAAATCTATCAGACAAAAGAACACATGACTGATAGCAAGCAATCATTTGTGAGGGGCTGGCGGTGTACAAATTTTGAAACAGAAAAAGAATTCAATAATTTTGTACGAAAGACAGATTCAAAAATTTATTTTTATTTTCACGGAAGTGGAAATGAAAACATATTTTCCATCTGGGTGAAAGGGCTACGTCTGAAAATTGACGGAGTTAGAAAAACAGGCTCTATGTTCGGAAAAGGAATCTACTTTGCAAAACGAGCGAAAAAGAGCCTGGGTTACACAAGTGTACGTTGGAAACACGCCCCAGGCGTGTCTTCTGAACGTGATTCGCACGATGGTCACGCATATCTTTTGGTATATAAGGTAGCGTACAAGAATGCCCTTCATGTGCAGGAATACCATGCATGGATGCATAATGCTGAAGAGTCCCGATTTATGAAAGGGCACGATGCACTTTACGCCCATGCAGGAACTTGCCTACGAAACGATGAAATTATTGTATATACGCAGCAACAGGCTACACTATATGCAATTATCGAAGTGGAATAGGATAGGCGAATAATGTTTTTGCAAAATTGGTATAACAATAATGTAAATACATATTATGTTTCATTAAAAGGATGAAGTATGAAGCCATATTATGGCTTCTGGCTTTGTCCTTTTTGTGTTTACCTCCCAATGACAAGGAGTTGTTATTTTATTAACGAAGGCTCCTTAGTCAGGGAGCCTAACACCTATAAGGAGGGTGCTATGGATACAAACAATAACGCAAGAAACAACAACCAGCCTGCATATGTAGGCTCAGCAATCGAGATCGGTCGTGAGTGCGACTGGTATCGAAGAAATGAAAAGGGTGTCGTTATTTCTCGTGATGCCTATGGAAACCCTGTCGCAGATCAGGAGATCTGGGCAGAAGCAAGAAAAACTGGAAACGGAAGTATCCCAGAGGGATACACAGTCGGTGGTTCATTCGCAGCTGTGGCTTTCGGAGTTGGATTTATCAGTCCAGCAGAAGGAATCCTTTCCATGCGTAGAAGAAAAAACTACGCAGCAGCAGCAGGCAGAGATGTTCCACCACAGGCATTGTTCGACCAAGGACACGCTATGGAGAACCAGGTAGCAGAGCAGGGAATGGCTCACATCAACGAGAAGGAATTTGCCCCTAAAGGATTATGGGGTAAGTTAATCAATGATACTCGTATGTTTCGTGCAGGAGCAAAAGATGAAAAGGGGAAGTTAAAGTATCCTAGCATCATCGCAGACGTGGATAGGATTATAGAAGTCCACGCCAAGGATCCCGCTGGACCAGTTGTTGGTTACTTTCTTATGGAAGTAAAAACAGTACAGTCACATGGCTTTGATAAACCAGAGTGGCAGATGAATGAGGAAAACGTGCTTGGTGAACCACTAAAGTACGCAATCCAGCAACACCTTTACATGGGTGTGCTAGACGGTGTAATGGGTAGTTATACCGTAGCAGGCGAAAACGGAACACTGCGAGCAAAAGAGGATGTTTTAGTTAGATTTATCCCTAGAGATAAAGACACATCCGAATACGTCCTAAAGAGGGCGCAGGAATTAAGTGATTTCGCAAAGACAAACAAGGATGTTTCCTTGTGGAAGGCTGAATACAGCCGAAATGAACTTGTCGATGCTTTCGGCAAGTATGCGGAGGTCACTCCAAGGGAGCCGATTGAGGATCCAAAGAATGAAAAAGAGTCAGAAAAATTCAAGAAGGCAATCTTGTCTTACATGAAGGCAGAAGGCTCAATAAAGAAGCATGGTACAAAAAAGCGTACCATTGATTCAAAAATCAAATCAGAAGAAGAGAAGGCCAAGTCTCTACTTCTGAAAAAACTCGGTGGTAAACAAGCAGTTCGAGTACCGATAAAGGAGGGTGAAGTCCTTCCCAATGGGAAGTCCGTGAAAACAGACTCTTATCTGAATATTATTGCTGCACCAAAGCAAGACCAGAAAACGGTTTTTTCGGCAATAAAGGAGTTCCGTGCAGCGGACTTAAAAGAGGAAAGACCTGACCTCTGGAAAAAAGTTGGTCACATTCTCGATGGAGAGCCTGTTGTTCAGACAACAGGAGTAACACTCTCAAAGGAGGATAAAGTCGATTTGGAACAGTACAAGATACTTTCCAGAAGTGGCAAGGTTGACATTCGCTATTATGTCTCTGAAAAGAAAGACTGAAATATAATAGCTGGAAAGGCACCCGTTACAGAGAAATCTGTAATGGGTGTTTTTCTGATTAGAATTGCCCGAACAAAAGATTTAGAAAAACGATATAACATAAGTGTATTACATTATATTGTTTCATTTTTAGACCAAGGAATTGTTCCCTGGTCTTTTTTTGTCCGAAGGAGGAACAAAATGGTTACAGAAGAACTTAGTGCAAGAATGTTGAGAGATATAGAAACTCTCAACAAACGCTACGAGGAACTGGATGAATTTCGCAAGAAAATTCATCTGGGAGAGAATCTTAGTTACGGGCAAGTAGCTGAGATAGCAAAACGGTATGGGGCTGAAATAACTCAGGTGCCATACACAAAAGAAACTATCCGACCAACTTATTGGTGGGAAAAGTGAGGGGGGAGCATATGAACTTTTATATCAGCGACCTACATTTAGGTCAAGACGAACTGTTCTATACACTCACCCCGACAGAAAGAGTGAGTACCGAAGAAATTATCGAAGCAATAAATTCTCGGTGCAATCGTCACGACACGCTCTATGTTGTTGGTGACATAAGTGGTTATGGAGTAAAGGCATATCAATACGTCAAAAGGCTAAAGCCGAAATTGGTATTAGTTGTCGGAAACCACGACCATGCCTGTCTTAAAAGTAAGAAATTAAGGGGATTATTTGAAGAAATAACCACCCAGAAATATCTTACCGATAAGGTAAAAGGCGAAGGTGTAGATCTACTACTCTCCCACTATCCCATTATTCAATGGGATGGATATTATAAGGGAAGGTGGTTATTCTATGGTCACATACACGATATGCGTTCTGTGGAGTTATATGACAGAACCACTCCAACTGCTATTAACGTAGGAGTTGATCGGATTGGACCAGCACCAATGACCGCAGAAGAGTTGATCCTTCAACGGAAGGAACAATTCAAGTGGCTCACAAAGGAGCAATTTTCAGCTCTATATCAAGAAAAACCGAATATAGAGCCAAGAAACACCAGAAAGGTGCTAGACACAAACTGGTTTTAACTGCTTTTAAGAAAAACCCTGCATCGAGGGAACTAAAAAAATGAGGTTCCCCGATGATAGGGAACCTCTGTTTTAATGGAGGTACACAATGGAATATACAGTATCATGTGGTGGATATAATAAAAGAGTTTCCGTTCAAGGAGATACACAGTCAGATGTTTTTAAGGATTGTGGAAAGATTGGCATGGAAATGGCGTTTGGCGAGATCCAGAAGTCCCCGTCAGCAGTTTGGATGATAAAGAATCCAAACGGGGATGAAGCTGCGTTTACCGTTATCAGAAGAGGAACATTTGCTTACAATGATGATCCAAACGATGTGCGGTATGCACCCCATATTGAAAGTGGATATAATGACCTTCCTCTAAAAGGAAGCGAATATCCAGAAAAAGAAATGCGTTGCATAATGACCGCACAATACATTACCAAGGCAGGAAATAAGAAGTTAGGTTCTTACAAGAGATACCATTTCTTTCCTGACAATGTAAACGGAATCTGTACACAGGTGCGTGCGGGATACAATGGCATACAAGAAAATGATCTTCGTATGGTAAAAGAACCATACGAGCCTTATATGTTCTGGCCTTTATATTATGAAAAAGAAATTAAAGGATATAAGGATGTGACTGATGTAATAAATGCGGAGGTTAAAAAGAGAACCAAAAAGACTGTTACAAAGGACAAGGGAAACAAAAAATCTCACCCTGAGAATGAATATTTATGGAACATCTTATCAGGGGACGCACAGAAAGTTGTGCAGACAAACTTAGTAAGTAACAATATTACGGAAGGGCAATGCCAAAAGGTAAGAAAGGAGATTGTGCAGCTCAAACGGATGAAGACCGTAAATGGCTTCAATAAGCATCTGAGAGAAATCTTGATACTTTCTCCAAGAAAAAGAGTTCCATTAAAAGATGTTGTTGGAGATTTCTTTGCAAAAAGCAAAGACGATTTCCAAGACATCATTGTAAGAGAGGTTAACCTACTTCTCGCAATGGAATCAAATATTGGCAATCAGAATAGTGCTGATCTACTTCCTAGCAGCGGCGAGTCATTCCACGACTATAATATTAGTGTATGGGAGGCCAACGACACACAAAAGAAAGAAGTCATGGATTTACTTTCACCAAACTTACAGTCCAGAGTTGTAAAAATTTGGAGAGTAAAGCCAAGAAAACAGGAAAAGAGATTTGCAGATTATTGCAGGAAAAACAATATTAAGCAGATTAAAAAGTTCTGGCATGGATCTGTAAACGGATCCTGGAAGTCTATTATTCTCTCCTCTTTGAGGATTATGACATCTTACGCCAATGGTAGAATGTTTGGTGATGGTGTTTACCTAGCAAAGGATGCGTTCAAGAGTCTGAACTATACCTCTTGTAAAGGTTCAAAGTGGGCGAGAGGTACAAGCCAAACGGGATTCATGGGGTTGTATGCAACAGCCTACGGAAACCCTTGTTTTACGACATCCAGCCACAAATACACAAAAGCAAGTGTAAAATCGGCTGGTTATGACTGTGTTCACGCACAGCGAAGCCCGTTCGGACTTAAAGCTGACGAGATTATCTTCTATGATGAAGATGCGGTTGTACTAAACTATATTGTTCAGTTTAAGTCAGTATAGCGGATAATGTTTTTATGATATTGATATAACTATATTATAGATACATTAAAGTGACTCATTAAAGCAGGCGAAAATTAGAATCGCCTGCTTTTTTGTTGCAGATTTTTCCCGAAGGAGGGGGTAAGAAAATGAAAAAATTAGATTTTATGACCGTATGGAAATACGGACAGAAAATTGGAAAGCTGCCCGAATTCCCTGGCGAAGAGAGGAAGACGGAATGTCCTTTTTGCGGAGGGCGAGCATTTATTCCTACCACTTCTGGTGGGGGAAGATTCTTTTGCTTCAACTGTGAAACAGGAGGTGGCACGATTAAGTTCGCAAAGTTGCTTTGCGATACAGAGGACACAAAGGAAATGTTCTCTGAAATTGAAAATGTACTCGGCAGCGATTTCACAGTGGAGTACGTTCCTCGTAAGCATGAGGAAAAAGAAAACGGTTCTTGCAAGCCAGAAGATGCGAATATCTTTAACAAAAGCCTTGTAAAGACTGTAAGAGAATTTGCAAAGGCTCCTGCTCTGAGTGAAGAGAATCCTTTTGGAGATGTGGTTATGCCTATGAAAGGCTTAACCCTAGCCTCATATATGGATCTGAAAAGAAGAGGATTTACAGATGAAGATATAAAGCAAAGGGGCTTTATATCAGCCATCGAAACAGAGCAAGAAGCAAAATGGCTAGCAGGTAAGTTGGTCGAAAAGGGAGTACAGGTAGAAGGAAGACCAGGCGGTTATCTACTTAAAGACGGTACTCCTTCCCTACTACCACAGGAATTGCAGAAAAGACGAGTTGCTTTTCACAAAACCTTTAAGGAGGATGGGAATTTATATAATTGGAATTATGTACACTATATGATTCCAGTATATGATATTCACGCCAATCTGATTTACTTTCAAATTGCATGGGATAAGTCGTTGTGTGGTACAGTAGGCAAAAGGGATTTTGCAAAATATACCACATACTCCACTAAAAGATATAAAGGTGGTGCAGCCTCAACAGCCAATGCAGGATGGGCTGGCGATTTTATCAAAGGGGAAGATGGAAAATGGTGGCCTGATCTCTGTGGAAGAGATTCCGTATTTGTCACCGAGGGAACACTAAAAGCCCCTCTTCTCTATTCCCTCTTAAAACAGTGTAATTTGCCCCTAGAAGGCGGCTTCTCTGTTACAGGGGTAAATAATCTACGACCTCTGGAAAAAGACCTTAGAGAGCTAAAAAATCATTATCCAGAACTAAAGAGCGTTAATGAAATGTTCGACATGGATAAGTTCGAAAACAAGAATGTATTAAATGCGTGCGTAAAAATTCGCCGTATCTGTCACGACTTGGGATTAGAGTACCACATGGTAATCTGGAATCCAGAACTAAAAGGCTGTGACGATATGATGTTAGCCTATCGGGATGAAAAAACCCAATTAGGAGACATTAGAGATATTGAGCAATTCGAGAAATATAAGAGAGTTGCACAAAAAATAAGCGGGTGAAAAAAGACAGTCACGATTCTGATGATTCAGAAAAGTGGCTGTCTTTTTTACATTACAGTTTACTGTAATCTTCCATATCTTTCTTCTAAGATCAAATTGATAAGCTCGTTCTTAGAAACACCAACCTGCTTAGACTCTTTGATGAAATCATCTTCATTAGTCTTTGTAAACAGGAAACACTGTTTGCGATCTCTCTTCTCTTTTCCACGAAAGCCCAGAGAAGAAGCAGGTGCATCGCTATTGGTTACTGATGAAGTCTTAGATGGTGTGGGAACATTAGAGGAAGGCCCTGCAACAGGTTTTGTTCCCTCAGCAGCCATCTGCGTATCACTTGTATTGTTCTTCGTTGTTAATGGTTCCTTAAAAGTGTTTTCGACAGAAAAACTTCTATTCTTTGCCATAATCTTTACTCCTTAATTCTCTCTAAATATTCATTTGTTACTGCAATATAATCCTGTGCGGAAGTACAATCCCTTGCGTAATCAAGAAGGGATACTTTCTCACTCTGAGATTCACCAACCTTAACGCATTCTCTAATTGGAGTGGCAAATACCTTGGTGTGCATCATATTTGCAAGGTCATCAGCCGCCCCAGATACAGCCTTTGCAAATCTCGTCTTTTTATAACGCACAAGAAGAATACCTGCAACCTTTAATTTGGAGTTGGCACCCTCTCGCACATAATCAATAGCATCAACTAAACGAGTAATACCTGTAAGAGCAAACTCCCCTACATCAACAGGAACAATAACATCGTCAGATGCGATCAAGCAATTCATAAGAATGCTACTAAGTGAAAAGTTCGTATCAAGAATGACAAAATCATAATCTAAAGACGGATCAGATAGAGCCTTCTTTAATCGGTAAACACCACCAATCTGGTCGTTCTTAATTGCCAGTTCAGAATCAGCCAACAAGCGATCTCCTGCAATAATATCACAAAAATCTGTATGCTGGATTGCTTCTTGGATACCGCATGGGTTGTTCTTGTCTGGAACCACAATATCATAAAATGTCGCAACATTATCGAGCTGTGCCCCACAAGTTCTTGATGAATCACACTGAGCATCAGTATCCACGAGTAGAACCTTATAGCCTTTTTTCTGCAAGGCAGAGCATAATGCCAAAGCAGTTGTAGTCTTTGCCACACCACCTTTTTGATTAGTAATGGTTAAAACTCTCATTCAAATTCCTCCTTGAAAAAACATTTGTTTACAAGAAGAAGGATAACACATAAAACAATAAATAACAATATACTACAAGTATAAAAATAAGATACTACTCTTATACAACAAGTATCATAATCGGACAGATATAAACATATATATACATATACATATACATATACTTATACGTATACTCATACATATAAGTAAACATAGAAAATAAAAATATTTAGTTTATGAAAGGCGGATAAATATTTTTGGAAATAGATATAAATATAGTGTAAATACATATTTTGATTTATAAGAAGGATGAAGTTAAACGCCTATCGTGGCGTTTAACTTTGTCCTTTTTATATTTATCTCCAAATGACAAGGAGTTGTTATTTTATTAACGAAGGCTCCTTAGTCAGGGAGCCTAACACCTATAAGGAGGGTGCTATGGAAAAAGAAATGCTAAGGCTATATCAGCAATGTATTCAGACACTACCTATCAAGGAATTGGTGAATGGCGGGCGATATAATTCCGCATTTACCAAAGTGGAGATTGCTATTAACAGCGATATTCAAAAATTTATCGCAGAGCTAACTAGCCAAGAAGCAACAACACAAGAAGATGTCAACGCAAAACGATATCTTCTAAACGCAGCAACTAACGAACTAATGACTGCGGCATTTGGGTTTCTAAAACTTCCTCCAAAGGAAGAAAAAGAAACGAAAGAAGCATATTCGGAGAGATTAAAATCTGAATATGAAATTATTCTGAATGACCGCCTTGAAGCGACAAAAGAAGCGGTAAAGGCGGAAGTCGGTGCATGGGTGCCACCTTCTAAAAGAAAGAAGACTCCTCTAAAGGGGAAGAAGGCAACCGAGACAAAAACAAAGAAAACTGCATAAGGAGAATAAATTATGAGTCTTGCAGAAAAGAGAGTCAATGAGGAGTTTCAGAAGCTCCTCATTGAAAAAAGAAAAGTTATGGAAACCGCACCTGTCGAAGATATGACAAGTGCAATGAACGATCTGTATATTGTTCACGCCCTGCTGGGGTATATCGGAGAAAAAACAAAGAAGGATCTTTGCTATGATTCCAAAGTTATGACTCCAGAATTAACGCTTGGAGAGTTGTTAAATTTTCTAAACGGAAAGGCAAAGGAATTTGAACTCGATGGTGTTGCAATGGTTCCTGATGAAGTTGTCTACTCTTGGGTAGACGATTTCTATCAAGGAGAAGGAATCGAGATGATCCGCAAACGAGAAGCGGAAAAAGAAAAAAGGAAGAAAGAAGCTGCCGAAGCAAAGAAGGCTGCCGAGGCAAAGAAGACTTCCAAAGCAAAGAAAACTTCCAAAGCAAAGAAGGATGATACCTCTCCTATCCCTACTGAAAAAGTAGAGGATAAGACAGAACCTTCACCCATTCCTGCTGAAAAAGTAGAGGACAAGACAGGATTGGAAGAGACGAAAGAAACAGTCCAGGTAAAAAAGGAAAATGACGGGCAACTATCATTCTTCTAAAAAGAACCCTTGCGACGGGGAAAATTGTTTAGGCACCCCAGTCGCAGGGGTGCCTTTTTAAGGAGAAAAATTATGTTCAATTATGACGGATCAAGAAAAGGTTTCTATGTAGAAAACAACGTAGCATACGAAAACTTCCACTCTGAGAACGGAGAGTTCCTTGGGTGCCAGGCTTATGACAAAGCCACAGAAAAATTAGAATCGCTGTGGAAGGGAAAAACACGAGCTACATACATCACGGATCGTAGAGATTTCCCATGGTATGGGAGCGAGAGCATCGCTCTAAAAAAGCAAATATATGAAATGGAAGATTCCGAGATTGAATTCACAGGAGGATCCTCTTTTTACGAAATCGCATTTCAGCAAAAACAAGAGAAAAGAGAAAGAAGAAACAAAAAGAGAGAAAAGCAAATAAATGAGCAGATGAAAAAAATGAAGCCATGTTCTAAGGCTTTCGAGAACTTTTGCAATACTACTCTTTTTGATACAGATGAAACCGCTTATATTTTTATGAAAAAAGGCGGCAAGACTGGAAAGTGTACAAGGTGTGGAAAAGAGGTAGAATTTCCGAAGAAAAAGCACCTTAGTGAGGGCAGATGCCCGAATTGCAACAAAAAAGTTGTTTTCCTCTTAGAAACGGTCAGGAAAAAGAAAATCTATGACAGTTTAGGAACGATGATGTTCCAAAAGGTGAATGAAGATGAAATCGTAGCCAGATATTTCTGTTGCTATCGGAAAATCGAAGATGTGGATGCCCCAGAGATTTCTGTGTTAGAAAAAGCAAGGTGGTTCTTCAAGGAAAACCAGGCTGAACTCTACTTCAACAGAAGTGGAAGATGGAAGAAGCAAAACCCATTCCAGTATTCGGACGGTCACAACGACTATTATTACATGGGTAGATTTGAATGGAACTTGCCAGGGAAGGCATATAAGAGATCTTTTTCTTGTCTAAAAGATACTTTTGTCGAGAGAAAAGGTTTTCTAAAAACCATTAAAAAAATGAGCAAGGAAGAAAATAACTACTACTTATTCCACATTTATGGAAAAGAGTTGGCATTAGCCGTCCGAAAAAGATATGCTCTTGCATGCGAGTACATGAGCAAATCAGGGTTCCATCATCTGGTGATATCACTCGATTCAATCTATGATACGTGGGATCACGATCCCAAACTGGATTATGATCAAAATTCTCTGATCGGTATGATGAGGGTAGACAAGCCTCGATACAGGGAACTCCTCCATCGGGAAGAGGAAATCAAACTGGATATCAGCAAACTAGGCTATATCCAAAACTTCCCAAAGCTATCCCTAGACGAAATACTGAGAATGTACGGAAAAGTAGATGTCTATAGTGCTAAGGAAATTCTAAAATATTGCAGCGTTAAAAAAATGCTGCGATATATAGACCAGGGAAACTCTCCTATTGAGTGGAGCGATTACATTAAACTCTCCATAACAGCAGGAGAATTCGATAAGCATAATACTATGATCCTTTTCCCTAAGTATCTAAAATCAGAACACAAAAGGCTGCAAGAACGGGTTCGGGAGATAAAAAACAAAGAAGCATATGAGAGAAGAGAAAAAGCACTCAAAGCCATTGATAACCTTCTTCTCGGAAATTTGCGAAAGCAGTATGAGTACAAAGACAAGAACTTTGCTCTCATACTACCGAAAGAAGCTCACGATATCGTGACCGAAGGACAAGTGCAGCATATCTGTGTTGGAAATACTGAGCAAAGCTATATTTCAGATATGGCCGAAGGGAAAACGGTGATTGCATTCCTGCGACGGAGTGAAGAAATGGAAAAGCCTTTCTACACCATCGAGATCAAAAATAATTCGATCCGACAGGTAAGAGGCTTTGCCAACAAGTCCGCAACAGATGATGTGCAGGAATTCATGGAAAAGTATGCAGCTAAGAAAGGCTTTGCATACAACTAATAGAAAAGGAGAAAAAGACCTCTGCCCCACTTCTTTGGAAACATTCCAAAGGGTGGGGCTATTAAGTTAAGCAAAAGCACAAAAAATCCACCCAAACCAGAAATGGTAAGGGTGGATTTTATTTTGTAATAGTTCTTCATATCAGTATAAAACAAGAGGGACTCCCGCAGGAATCCCTCTAGGTTACGGGCCTCACAAGTTTCCGTAACACGTTCACTACAGTTATGATACTAGCAGAATCGGCGTTTGTGAATGAATAAAGACAAACATAAAGATAAAGATACATATAAACATACATATACATATAATTATATGTATCCATATAAATATAACTATAAACCGCAGTAGAAGTATAAAGATAAACAGAAATCTAAGTATAAAGATAGAGATACATATACATAGAAACCTAAGTAGGAATATTAACCTACATAGAAAGATAAGAATAAAGATACATAAGAGCAGTTTTCCTAAACATAAAGATAAGTATAAACAGAAACATAAGGATACATATAAACATATATATACATATAAATACAATTATATGTATCCATATAAATATAAATATAAACCTAAGTAGAAGTATAAAGATAGAGATACAGATACATAGAAACCTATGTAGGAGTATCAACCTACATAGGAAGATAAGGATAAAGATACATAGGGGTAATTTTCCTAAACATAAAGATAAATATACATATACATATAAACATACATATACTTATAAATATAATCATAAGTATCCATATAGATATAATTATAAACCGAAGTAGAAATATAAAGATAGAGATACATATACATAGAAACCTAAGTAGAAGTATCAACCTACATAGGAAGATAAAGAGCAGTAGAAAGACAAACATCTGTATATGGATAATTAGGAAAATAAAGAGGAGCATAAAAAAACCCACCTCCTGTACGTACAGGGGATGGGGCTTCCCTTTACTGACCGCAGTAGAAGATCTTGGTCTGACCTGTCAAGTTAATTTGGTCTGGTGCAAAGGCCCAGTAAACAGCACCAACAAACTGACGGTTGTTGATGTAGTCGTAACGGTTGAATCTGTTCGGAGAGATGCATTCTACATCTAAAGTTGCTCTTGCCTTATCAAACTCAGCACGATCATTTGGATCTGTGATGTCATTAGAGTCATAAGAATTAGAAAACTCAGGATACTTTTCTGCCATCTTCTGAAAACAGGCTTGATATGCTTGATCTCGCTGATTTCGTGCGGCTTCTTCCTCAGCCCTCCACTGTGCTTCTTTCTGATCCATATGGCTTTCGCACTGAGCATTTGTACCTTGGAATCCGTCTGGGAGTTTGTAGATAGTGTCAGAACCGCCATGACAGAAGTAGTGCACGCCATTTCTCCAAATATCACCGATGCTGTCAACCTTGCCTTGGTCTGGGTGCTTGCCATTAGAGGTCTGTTCTGTCGCAGGAGCCTTCTTGCTGGAAGCGGTCTTTTCACTAGCAGTCTTGTTGGTCGTTTTTGTCTTGTTACTATCGGTAGTGCTTGTACTTGTCGGTGCTGCGGTATCGTTCGCTGCACTTGCTGGGGCAGTTTCCTGAGTGGCTTTGGCTTCGGTGCTTGCAGGTGTATTACTCTTTGTAGCCACCTTCTTAGAAGAGTCCTTCTTTGGAGAAACAGTCGCTTCTTCTGTTACGGGATCCTTCTTCTCATTTGCCATGTGAACACCAACGCCCACGCCTGCACCACCCAGAGCAAGGGTAGAAGCAACTGCAACGGCAGCGACCTTGTGGGCTGCCACGCCAGTAACCGCCTTCAATGGTGCAGCCTTGACCGCACCCAGAGCCTTGGAAAAGGCTTCTAAAATCTTTTCATTCATCATCTTAAAATCCTCCCAAAATCTAAAAAATAGACAAAACATTTGTTTTTGTGAGGTCATTGTAGCACACAGCCTATGCAGATTTGTTGTAAAAACCGAAAAAAAATGAAAAAAATTCAAAAAAGGGGCAAAAAGGGAAGAATCAGGGGCAAAAATCGGTATAAAGAAAAAGGATACAAGTAACATGTATGAAAACGAAGAAAGGAGGATTTTCGTGCAGAAAGGAAAACGAGTCGTTGCTTTCCTGTTAACCATGGGAATAGTTCTGTCGATTCCAGAACTAAGCTATGCAGCAGAGAAGCCACAGGTTGTCACCAAAGAAACCCTATCCCAAAGTGACAACAATCCGCTAACAGCAATGGAAGAAGCAGGAAGTGAGAACACCCTTCTTGTAACAGGCAACCCGACATCTGTGGGAGAAACGAAGAAAACAGAGAGTGGTGGAATGTCTACCCTGACCTTTTCTTCTTCCGAATCCATGGAAAGTGCCAAGGAAACCTTGCAGTCACAGGGAAAGCAGGTGGAAACAAGCCAGTCCATCACCATAGAGCCGCAGGAAAAACTGGATCAGAGTAATCCTGACCAGACGGTGCAGGCAGATGTGGAAGAAGCCAAGGCGAACCCCGTAGGAAAGCAGGAAGAAAAGACTGACGAAGCAGAGGAAGAGAAACTTTCCGACACCGACGTTGTGGTAGCAATCCTAGATACAGGAATAAGCCTGGACGAGGAAAGCCTAAAGGGAAGAATCGTAACCTTTAAGGATGGTGCCTTTGTAAAGGTAAAAGACATGGACAAGACCTCATTAACAGAGGATCAGGAGAACTCACCCTATCTGGATTCCAACGGGCATGGAACCTTAATGGCCAAGGTGATGATGGAAATGGGAGACAATATCTACTTCTACCCCGTCAAAGCCTTTGGAGAAGATGGAGAGTCCACCGTCGCAAAGGTCTACTACGGAATCGAGGATGCAATCCAAAAGAAGGTGGATGTGATCTCCCTGTCCGCAAGTGGTAGCGGAGAATCGAAAGCCTTGCAGAGTGCAGTAGAGGATTGTGAGAAAGCAAAGATTCCACTGGTGGTGTCCGCAGGAAATAGTGCAGCGGATACCAAGGACTTCATCCCTGCCAACCTGGAGAAAGCCATTGTCGTGTCGGCTACCAATCGGAATAAGGAGTTCATGGGAACCTCAAACTTTGGAGCAACCGTAGACTATTCAGCCAACGGGTATGCAGCCGAAGCAACCGAGGATCCAAAGGAAGGAAGTTTTTATAAGGGCTCTTCCATAGCAAGTGCAAGAGTGGCATCGTATATCGCAGCTCTAAAGGCAGTTGATAAGGAAGTGGAGGTTGCCACCGTACTAAATAGCCTTGCCGAGGATCTTGGAGAAGCAGGAAAAGATGTCTACTTTGGAAATGGACTTCTAACAAAAGAAACCGTAGATGCCTATGTTCTTGCAGAAAAGCAGAAGAAGGCAGAGGAAGAAAAAACACAAAAGACAGAGGATTCACCAAAGACAGATCCAAAAACAGAGGATACTCCAAAGACAGAGGATTCACCGAAAACAGATCCAAAAACAGAGAATCAGCCTGTCACACTTCCAACCAATGTCACCGCAGAGGACTTGCAGCAGTCCATTCAGACAAATTTGAGAAAGACTTGGAAGGCGGGAGTATTCCACGTACAGAACATCGGAGAATCGGGATATGTGATTGTTCGCGTGTGGCAGGATGCCATTGGAACAGGAAATAACTCCTATGGTTCCCAAAGTGCAACATCCTACTACGAAGTAGTGTGCTACACAAATGGAACAATCTATGTCCGAGATAGTGCAGGAAATCCCCTTCGCTATTACCACGCAGGGGAAACCTTTAACATGCCCCTCTACGGACATACCGAGTTGGAAGGCTCAATTTATCCAAGCGGTGGAGGAACCCTTGCGTTCTCGATTCAAAAAACACAGGATGGACTCTATAACATTGATGTGTCCGAAAACTATAACTGTGGTGCGGTAGGAGGAAAACCAACGATTCACTACACACCATACATTATGATTTATGGCGGAAAGTCCAAAGACTGGCCTGGCTATTACTACCAGGAAGGAGAATTTCCTTTATATGCGAAGGACATGAATGGAGATAGAGCAGGACACCGAGCAGGTTCGGAAAATGCCCCAATCCATGCACATTTAGAAAACGATATGTACCGTTGGGAGCATAACCTCTTTCAGATTTATCAGGGCTTTAGCTCCAATTCGGACTGGAATTATGGCTGGGTAGATAACACAGACTTCCGAGGCTTCTGGCACGAATCCGTTTATAGCGTGCAGTACTCTGCAACAGGCGAAAAGGGGTATCGTTTTATTTATAAAAAAGGAAATAAATCAGCAGGCCTCAATGAAACTCTAATCATTGATGATACAACCCATAAAAACCTGCCTTATCATACCACCTATACGACACTGGATGGTTCAAGCGTAGTACGTCGTGCAAAAATTTCCTTTGTCACAGGAGGAGAAAAAGTACCAGATAAGTGGGTAGATGATACCTTTAAGTCGTGGGATCAAGTGAATGGAAATTTCACGGGAGACACATGGTTTCCAAATCAATCAGGACAGAACTTGGGAACAGGCTACGAGAAAGCCATTTTCAATGATGATGGAAGGTTCTCATTTCCGAAGGTCACAAGAGATGGATATACCTTTGTGGGTTGGACCAAGGATGCAAGCACGGAGAAGTATAACTATGGAGATACCTACGCTTACTATAACGCTCAAAATAAGCATAACGGAGAGTGGGCGAAGGAGAGCCCATGGAAATTAGAGAAAACTCTAGAAAATGTAAACTCCGATGGAGACCAAACCTATTATGCAGTGTGGAGACCGAATATCTATCACTTGGTATTTGACAAAAATGGAGCGAATGGTGGCTCCATGAAGGAGAATATCGAAAAATATGTGAAAGAAAATCCCGATAGCGTGCTTTACGTGAATAAGAAGAAGGAGTACGGAATTACTGTAAACACCGATATGATGGGGCTGGTACCGAATGGAAATGTTACCGCCGATGGATTACCGTACACCATTGACTATCCACAGAGGAAAGCAGCCTATGGCCAGGGATTCACCTATAAAGATAATCGAGTGATGGGAGCAGGCTGGAGCCTGAAAGAGAACACACCGAGAGCGGATTTTGAAGAGAACTGGAATAAGGATAGCCTGAAACAGACAAAGATCGAGGATGTTGCCTATAAAGCGGGCGTAAGAGACAAAGATGGAGTCGAGATTAGACTGTATCAGATCTGGGATACAGCACCGCAATATACAGAAGTAAGAAATATCTACTTCACCAGTAGCGAAGCAAACGCAGGAATAACAGAGAAACAGTTAATCGAGAGAAGTAGAATCAAGGCAACAGATAGAGAAGACGGAAAGCTCAAAGGATTCTACGCAAAGGGAACCGAGAGTAACGGAGCGAGCCTTTTTGATGCCGAAGAAAAGAGTAAGATTGATAAAATCTGGGTACTAGACTTCGATTCAGAGAGACTAAAAGGCTACGGACAAGTCGGTTTTGAAACCATCACGTTCCGTTGTCAGGACTATATCGGAAACGTGAGTGACGTGACGATTAAAGTCGGCGTGACACAAGATACAGCAATCGAAACCAAAACCAAGAAAAGTGATGGATCCCTGGATACGGAAGATAACGGAAAAGTGAAAGCAAGTGCGAACTACTTCCGCTTCATTTCGAAAAAGTATTACGACATGAATGATCCAGCAAAAGGACATTCCCTGAAAGATAAGTCCACATGGGTATCTCCCCACCAGCACGCAAAGGGTGGATTGGAAGATGAATCTGTATGGTACTATGACGATCATTTACGAAATGAGTTAACAACCGCCTTTAAGACACAGGAAATCCAAAAAGCGAATGACTATGCGGCCAGAAGGAATAACACCGACTCATTCCAAGAAAACAAAAAGACAAGCCAATACGCATACGAAATGGATGCAAAAACACTTGTGGATGCAAGCGATTATGTCGATAAGAATGGAATCGGAAAAATCGAAACCATAACCGATAACGGACTAATTAACAAGCAGGACAAGTTGAGCACCTTCTATGACAGGTTCGTAAAACCAACCGCCTCCACATATGGAAAAGAACCTGGCGAGTATTATGTAAGATTCCATAATAATGGCGGTCAGGGAACCATGAAAAACGAGTATATGCTTGTAAATGAATCCAAGTGCCTGGATTGTTCTACATTTTTGAAAACAGGCGAACGGGTGAAGGGCTGGTCTAGGACACCGAATGGCCCAATGCTTTACGAGAACGGACAACGAGTAATCAATCTTGCAGCGGCAGGCTCTACAATCGACCTATATGCCGTATGGGAAGTAGTACCAAACACCTACAACGTAGTCTACAAAGGAAACGGTGCATCTGGTGACGATAAGGCAGATTTAGTCCATGTGGATAGCCAATACGTCATTCGTTCAGCCGATACCTACTCTAAGAAGGGCATGATGTTTGCGGGCTGGCTGTCTAGTGACGGAAAGACCTACAACGGAAGTGAGAGAGTCACAAATCTTGCAAGAGTTGGAGCAGTGAACACAATGATTGCTCAATGGACGAATATCCAGTACACCTTAAAATATGATTTCGGCGGTGGTACTTCCTCAGCAAGCACCGAAACCAAGAAGGAATATGGAAAGGTGATCTATCTTGCAAAGGAGCCTGTAAGAGAAGGCTACACCTTTAAGGGATGGAAAGTTACTGGAGCTGCCGATGTTTCTATGAATGATACTGTCTATCAGGCAGGAGCAGAATGGACTTACGACCAAAAGGGCGGAGAAGTCACATTGGTTGCTCAATGGGAAGCAAAGACAGTTGATGTTGTCCTAAAATCCAATAATGCAAAGAATGAAACCAAAACCTACAAGATAAAGATTGGTGAGAAATTGCCAAAAAATCCTTTCCAAAGTGCGGACACAGAAAAGGCATTTCAGGGATGGGCCTATAACCCACAGGCAACAACCTATGAGATCGACAACGAAGGAACCTTGAACCT
>Ga0256404_1002776_pt1 | contig 37606 bp, 29 predicted proteins | sample RumenRJG_01DNA_FD_185990 | JGI IMG/M metagenome (GOLD analysis project Ga0256404, IMG submission 185990) | Bovine rumen microbial communities from Lethbridge, Alberta, Canada - RJG_01 | ecosystem: Host-associated > Mammals > Digestive system > Stomach > Rumen | place: Canada: Alberta | collected...
CAAAAAAATCAAAAAAATCTCATAAGAAGCTTCCCATACAACAATTTTAAAAGGGAGAAAAACGCCCTTAAACAGGCACTTTTCTCCCTTTTTTATATACCCAACTGTCAAAAACGGGATTATAACAAACCTCTTCACTAAATGCAAGAGCTATTTCTTAAGGATGTTGTAAAGTGCAGCAGCATAGATGGCAACTGAATCCATCAAGTCATCAACAAAAATATGTTCATCATTTTGATGCATACCATTGTTGCGACCAGGGAATTCTGCACCAAAGGCAACACAGTTAGGCATTTCCTTAGCGTATGTTCCTCCACCCATGCACTGTGGACCATGTTCATGATCACCAGTGACATCAACATAGGCTTGATGCAAGTTCTTGATCAAATCACTTTCAGGATTGACAAAGAGAGCATTTGTCCAGTTATAATTGAAGCTTGTGAAATTATTCATTGTAAATGTAGAAGCGAGCGTTGGGATGAACTCTTCTTCACTTATTTCATGAGGAAGACGGAAATCAATACTCATATTGCCTCTGCCTTCTTTGTAGGCCACAATACCTAAGTTACATGTAACTAAACCCATATGCCCTTCTTTAAAGACACCAAGCTTTTTGCCATTGACATCTTCATAGAAATATTTGTCAATAAAGCTTACAAAGTCATTTTCCACATGGTCAACTAAGTAATGGGCAAGCATAACAGCAGCATTTATGCCAAGTTCAGGTGTTGAACCATGGGCAGAAACACCTTTTAAAGTGAGCTTTGTTTTGCCATGATAATCTTCGATTTCACCAGTTAAATGATGCTTTTCTAAATAAGCCTGGTAGCTTTCCGTTAAGTTTGTATGACTATCAACAACAGCTTCAGCAATGCCAGGTACGATATTGACCACTTCACCTGATATAAAGCTCATTAAACCATTAGGGGCAAAATGTCCTTTGACATTAATTCTTGCGATACCTTTTTCACCATAGACAACAGGGAAATCAGCATCAGGCGTGAAGCCTAAAGCAGGATAAGGACGATGCTTGAAGTAGTAGGCCACACATTCTGAACCATTCTCTTCATTTGTCCCAAAGATAACACGAATCTTCATCTTCTTTTCAAAGTCCATCTTATTGATGATTTTAGCGGCATAGTAGGCGGCAAGCAATGGGCCTTTGTCATCCGCAACACCACGGCCATAAAGCATATCACCATCCAGTGTACAATCAAATGGAGGATAGCTCCAGCCTGTCTTGTTGACAGGAACAACATCTAAATGACCAAGAATACCAAATACTTCATCACCTTCACCAATATCAATAGATCCAGCATAACCATCACAATTATCAGTAATAAAACCATCACGCTTCCCAATCGCAATCATTTGATCTAAGGCAGCACGTGGCATTTCTCCAAATGGCTGTCCTTTGTCTGCAGTTGACATATCCATTGTCGAAGGAATCTGACAGAGTGTCTTTAAGTCTTGTAACAATGCATCTTTATATTGTAAAGCTTCTTGTTTAAAATCCATTTTATTCACCTCGTTGACCATTATACCGAATTTTTCATAGTCTGACATTAGAATTACTTGGGAAAGTCAAAAAAGATTTTTCTTCAATGAAAAGAGTGTTAAGATAACACAAAAGGAGAAAACTAAGATGTCGGAGAAAAAAATAAGATTTCACATAACCGTTAAAGGAATTTGCGTGTATAATGGAAAGACACTTATCATGAAAAGAGTTCGTCCTTCAACTGATGGACTAGGCTATTGGGAACTTCCTGGTGGTGGATTAGAATATGGAGAAACACCCCATGAAGCATTAAAAAGAGAATTACGTGAAGAAACAGGTTTAAAGATCAAAATTATTAAGCCTATTTATACCTTCACTGCTATTCGCGAAGACTATCAGACAGTGGGAATTGGCTTTTTAGCTATTCCCGAGGATGACCATGTTCATATTAGTGAGGAACATACGGATTATAAATGGGTGAATGAAGAGGAACTAAAGGCAACCCTCGATCCTCATATCTTTAATGATATTAAAGAAGCCCTCTTTGAATATGATAAGATGAAAGAATACAAGGAGATTAAGGAATCAGAACATGAATGAAGAAATCATTAATCTGACTGCAAAGACATTACATATTCACAAAGATCAAGTTAAAGCAGTTCTTAATTTATTAAGTGAAGGGGCCACGGTACCATTTATTGCCCGCTATCGTAAAGAAGTCACAGGGGCATTAAATGAAGATCAGATTCGTGCCATTGCCAAAGAATATGATTATGCCCTCAAGCTTAAAGAGAGAAAAGAAGATGTCATCAGACTCATTGAAGAAAAAGGCATGATGAATGATGAACTTAAGAAAGCCATACTTGAGGCAAGCAAGCTGACAGAAGTAGAAGATTACTATCGTCCTTATAAAGAAAAGAAAAAGACAAGAGCAACCATCGCTATTGCCAAGGGCTTAGAACCATTAGCTAATTGGATGCTTCAGTTACCAGCACAGGGTGATCTTGAAAAAGAAGCTTCCAAGTATTTAAGCGATGATGTGACAAGTGTTCAGGAAGCGATTGATGGGGCAAAGGATATCATTGCGGAAAAAATCAGTGATGAAGCTAAGTATCGTCAATATACAAAGAACCTTATCAACAAGACGGGCATACTTACAACGAAGCTTAAAAAGAATGCGGTTGATGAAAAGGGTATCTATGCCATGTATTATGACTATAGCGAACGCATCAAGAATTTACGAGAACATCGTATTCTCGCAATCAATCGTGGGGAAAAGGAAAAGATCTTGAGTGTTTCTTTTGATATTGACAAAGAACGTTTCTATGACTATATCGATCACATGATTGTTGGCAATAAGAAGAGTGTTGTCAATGCTATTATTAAAGAATGTGTGAAAGACGCTTTTGATCGTTTGATCAGACCATCGATTGAACGTGAAATTCGTAATGAATTGACACAAAGAGCAGAAGACAAGTCACTTTCACTCTTCTCAACAAACTTAGAACATCTCCTCATGCAAGCACCATTAAAAGATAAATATGTTCTAGGCTTAGATCCTGGTTTTAGAACGGGCTGTAAGCTTGCGGCAGTTGATCCAACAGGTAAAGTATTAGGCATTGACAAATGTTATATATCTTTGCCTAAAAAGGACCATCAGCAGGATGAAGCAACATTGTTAAGAATGATTAAGGACTATCATATTGAAGTCATTGCCATGGGCAATGGAACCGCGTCAAGAGAATCCGAAGCCTGGATTGCCGCTTTTATAAAGAAATATCACCTTGATGTCCAATATGTCATCGTTTCAGAAGCAGGAGCTTCTGTTTATTCGGCAAGTAAGCTCGCAAAAGAGGAATTCCCTGATTTTGCGGTTGAAGAGCGTTCAGCTGTGTCCATTGCAAGAAGACTACAGGATCCACTTGCAGAACTTGTCAAGATTGATCCTAAATCCATTTCTGTTGGTCAGTATCAGCATGACATGAATCAGAAAGCACTTGATGAACAGCTTGATTTTGTTGTCGAAAAGGTTGTTAACCAGGTTGGTGTCAATATCAATACAGCTTCACCATCACTCTTGCAGTATGTCTCTGGCTTAAGCGGAGCAACTGCCAAGAATATTGTGAAATATCGTGAAGAGAATGGAATGTTTAAAGATCGTAAGGAAGTGCTTGAGGTTCCTAAACTTGGACCAAAGACTTATGAACAGGCTGTCGGCTTCTTGCGTATTCCTGAAGGCAACAACATTCTTGATGAGACAGCTATCCATCCTGATAATTATGACGATGCGATGCGTTTCTTAGATTATTTGCATCTTTCCATCGGTGACATAGGTACAAAGAAAATGCAAGACGTCCTTAAAACACTCAATCAGGATCAGGCAAGAGAAACCTTACATTTTTCAACATATCTCCTTGAAGATTTAATGGAGGCCTTTAAAGCACCATCGCGTTCACCTCGTGATGAATATGAAGCTCCTGTACTACGCAGTGATGTCTTAACGCTTGATGATTTGCAACTTAATATGAAGCTCTCTGGAACTGTTCGTAATGTCGTTGACTTTGGGGCTTTTGTGGATATTGGCTTACATGAAGATGGTCTTGTACATATCTCAAAAATGAGCAAACGTCATATCAAACATCCTCTTGAAGTGGTCAATGTAGGTGACATTGTAGATGTCTATGTCATTGACATTGATAAGAAACGTAATCGTGTCGGATTATCAATGATTGCAGCATAAGTTCGTGCATTTTTTAAAAAAAAGTGTATGATAATATCACTTGAGGGGGGTGAGAACATGCTGAAGAAATTCGTAAAGTTTTTGCTTGTAATCATACTTGTGCTAGCTATTTATGTCGTTGGTAATGGAGCAAGTGTCTACTTATATAGTTATATTGACGAAACCCGTAAGGCAGATGTTGCCGTTGTGCTAGGAGCTAGTGTCGCTTATAACCGTGTTTCGGCGGTTTATCGTGAGCGCATTAATCATGCGGTGGATCTCTATGAAGACGGTTATGTTTCTAAGCTGATTCTCACTGGCGGTAAAGTAGAAGGGCAGGAATATAGCGATAGTGAAGTCGCAAAATCCTACGCTATAAGTAAAGGTGTTAATAAAAACGATATCTTGATAGAAGAAAGCTCAAAGACAACACTGGAAAACTTAATTTATGCGAAAAAGCTCATGAATGAGAATAACTTAAAAAGCGCATTAATTGTTTCCGATGCCCTACACATGCGTCGAGCTATGTTGATGGCAAAGGATGAAGGTATTGATGCCTATTCTTCTCCAACAAAAACCTCGATGTTTAAGACGACAAAGAAACGTGTTGAATTTCTTAGAAATGAAACAGTTGAGTATATTCTTTATAAGTGTTATAAAGTTGTTCAGCACTTTACCGATATCAATGTATAAAAACACTAGCATTGGCATGTATCTATAAATTTGTCAGCAATTACTTATTTATTTGGATTTGTAAACAATAATATATTTGAGCGATATTTGGTTTAAGACCGGATATCGCTTTTTTAGCCTTTCTTCAATATGATGGATTTATTCATAAATGAAGAGTTCAATTATTCTGAATGATATTGAAAATGATTATGACGTAAGTAGAAAAATAGAAAATAGTATTGTATAATATACATTAATATGAGGGGATATCCTTTTAAAAAAGTTTTTTAGGAGAATCATTATGAGTTGCAAAAATAAGAACACAGTGAATGTTGACTTATCACAGCCATGGTTGTCGATTGTTGTACCAATATACAATGGTGAGAAGTTTTTAAGCAAATGCCTAAATGCCATTGCGAAACAAACGTTTACAGATTTTGAAGTCATTCTCATCGATGATGGATCAACTGACAGATCATCCGATATTTGCCAAAAATATGCTTTGAATGACAAGCGTTTTCGATATTTTAGAAAAGAAAATGGTGGGGCATTTCAATCAAGAATATATGGTGTGGAAAAAGCAGCTGGAACTTATATCACATTTTGTGATGCGGATGATTTTTATGCAAATAAAAATGTTTTTGCTTGCTTGTATGAAGAAATAATGAAATCAAATTGCCAGGCAATACAGTTTGGCTTTATGAAAAAGTATAATCATCTAAGCCATAAAGTGACGCTTGTTAAGACACCCTTGGATACTGATAGAAACACTTTTAATGCTCACGAATATCCCAAACTGTTATGCAGCAATTGGAACGAGGCTCACCTAACAACTAATGTTTCTAATAAAGTTTATCATTGCAGTTTAATTTCAAGTCTTCCTTCTTCAAAGACGGTAGAAAAAGTATTTTGGGGTGAGGATCAGATTATGAATCTGTATCTTTTGTCAGAGTGTGAATCTTTTCGCTTCATACCTGATGCGCTGTATTGCTATCGTCAGATGAGTGGTGATACAAGTCGTTTTTCTTTGCACACGATGGAGGATGTCGACAATATAAAAAAATATCAGTTAATGTTTTTAAAGCATTATCAGGGAAACGTAAAGCAGCCTATCAAACAGATTCTGTTTTCTGAACTTGCAGGATGGTTTTTTTACTATATCCAGCAAGCACTCGACTATCTTGATGAGGAAGAGCTCATTCTTCTAATAAATAATGTTCTGCAATACCCAAGGTTCATACTGGCCAGGGAATATTTTATGAAATTGCCTCAGGCAAAATGGGATTCAGTGAATTTGCTTCGAAAAGCTGATGCCAAAGAATATATACAAAAGGCCAAAGAATATCATGCTAATAGAAAACTCAAAGATACTGTGAAAGAGATGCTCAAACAAATATATGCCATTATTTAAAGCATGCGAGTATCATTGTGGGGATTATGGAAAGGAACTAATGCAAATAAAAACGGCGTGATGGAAGTCACGTCGTTTCTTTTAAAATATCATTTTCAGTTTGAGAACAACTCTATTACAAACTCTGCATTTTTACTGGTATTAGCTATTTCTCCAAGTGACGGATATTGATGTAGGAAGGGATGCCATTATGATAGCGGACATTCACTTCCCCCTGAATAAGGGGATACATATATTCATAGAGTTCTTTGGTGATATCATTATGGGCATCATTAATCCAGTTGACGGGAATTTTGTGTTCGAGATTGGCAATCTTGCTGACATCGGCAATTGCTGCTTCTGACTGATAGGGGTCATTCGATAGGCGCTTGATGACTACCATCACACCTGTATGATCTTTTGCATAGCTAACAGCTTTACTGCCAATCATGAAGCTTTCTTCAATATCTGTTTCTGAGGCAATATGCATAGCACAACGCTGTAAGACGTTGAGTTCAATGGAGCGTACTTTACATTTAAAGCGTTTGAAACAGATTGTTTCAAGAACTTTACCTGTGCCTGAGTGAAGAATATGACCAAAGGCATCTTTTTTGACATAGCGGCTATCTTGATCGAGATAGTTGCCATCTTTGTTTCTGATGCCTTCACTTACGGCAATGATGACAGAACGCTTTTTCTCGAAGACTTTCGCAATATCATCAAGGAATTGTTCTTGATCAAATGGGACTTCAGGCAAGTAAATCAAATCAGGGGCATCAGAATAGGCCGTACGTGCCAATGCACTTGCAGCAGTCAGCCAGCCGGCATTACGTCCCATGATTTCAACGATGGTAATACTTTTTAATTTATAGATGGAACTGTCATAGGCAATTTCAAGCATACTGCTTGCAACATATTTTGCTGCTGAACCATAACCAGGTGTATGATCAGTACCCATGAGATCGTTATCAATCGTCTTGGGAATACCAATAAAGTGAATGTCTGAATTCATAATCTTGGCATACTCTGAAAGCTTAGCCACGGTATCCATTGAATCATTTCCACCAATATAGAAGAAATCTGTGATTTCTAATTCTTCAAACTTATGGAAAAGCTGTTCAAATACGGGATCATCACTTTGATCAGGTAATTTATAACGACAGCTTCCAAGATACATGGCAGGTGAAGTCTTCAAGTCATGAAGATCATCATCATTCTTGATGGCTTCTTCTAAATCCATATAAGTATTTTCCAATAACCCCTTAATGCCATTGATCATTCCATAGATGTGTTCATAGCCTTCTTTCTTTGCTTGCTGGATGATACCGGCAAGTGAGGCATTGATGGCAACAGTAGGACCACCGGACTGGCCAATAATACAATTTCTTTTGTTCATTCTGTAACTCCTTATCGACATTTTTCGCAAAAACATCATATCATTAAATATTGCGGATGTGTAGAAGACTTTTGTTTGTGTGTGAATTTTAGAGGATGAATAGCGAGAAAATTGTAAAGGCTTAAAAAAGTTAGGAAAATAAATTGCGTAAAGTTTGATATTTCAAGGTTGTAACCGGTTAGAATAAGGCTTGAAAAAGGGCTTTTATTGGAGGTATAATATCTCGTAGGAGGTTATATAATATGGCAAAAAAATATTTATCAATGGATGGTAATACAGCTGCCGCTCACGTTGCTTATGCATTTAGTGAAGTAGCTGCAATCTATCCAATTACACCATCTTCTCCAATGGCAGAACATGCTGAAGAATGGGCTTCAAAAGGTCAGAAGAACATCTTTGGCTCATCAGTCAATGTCATTGAAATGCAGTCAGAAGCTGGTGCTGCAGGTGCTGTTCATGGTGCACTTCAGGGTGGTGCTCTTGCAACAACATTTACTGCATCTCAGGGTTTACTGTTAATGATTCCTAACCTATATAAAATTCAAGGTGAATTATTACCAGGTGTATTCCATGTAGCTGCACGTGCTTTAGCTACATCATCATTAAACATCTTTGGTGATCATCAGGATGTTTATGCTTGTCGTCAGACAGGTATCGTAATGTTATGTTCTCACTCAGTTCAGGAAGTTATGGACTTAGGTGGTATTGCTCACTTAGTAGCTATCAAAGCTTCAGTTCCAGTTATGCACTTCTTTGATGGTTTCAGAACATCACATGAAATTCAGAAAGTCGAAGTTATGGATTATGAGACATTGGGTAGTCTTCTCGACTGGGATGCTTTAAAGGCATTCAAGAACAGACAGCTTAACCCACATCTTAATCCTGTAACACGTGGTTCAGCTACAAATGATGACGTTTATTTCCAGAGCCGTGAAGCACAGAATAAACATTATGAAGATATTGCTGATATCACAGCTGATTACATGAAGAAGATTTCTGAAATCACTGGTCGTCAATATGCTCCATTTGTTTACTACGGTGATCCAGAAGCTGACAGAATCATTATTGCCATGGGTTCAGTCACTCAGACAATTGAAGAAGTTGTTGATACATTAAATGAACAGGGAGAAAAGGTTGGTTTAATTAAGGTTCACTTATACCGTCCATTCTCTGCTAAATACTTACTTGACGTCTTACCAGCATCAGTTAAGAAGATTGCTGTACTAGATCGTACTAAGGAAATGGGTTCTACTGGTGAACCATTATACTTGGATGTCGTAGAAGTATTAAAAGATAAGAATATTGAAATCATTGGCGGTCGTTATGGCTTAGGTTCTAAGGATACAACTGCTAAGGATTGTAAGGCTGTATTTGATAACTTAGCTAAGGATAAGCCACAGCATCCATTCACAATTGGTATTGTTGATGATGTAACACATTTATCATTACCAGTCGATAGCTCATTCAAAGTTAAGACTGACGCTACACAGTGCTTATTCTATGGTTTAGGTAGTGATGGTACTGTTTCTGCCAACAAGTCATCAATCAAGATTATTGGTGATAATACTAATTTATATTGTCAGGCATATTTTGCTTATGACTCTAAGAAGTCAGGTGGGGCAACACGCTCTAACTTAAGATTTGGTCCTACACCAATTCGTTCAACATATTATATTAACCGTGCTGACTTTATCTCATGTTCGGTTGACAACTATGTCTTTAAATATGACATGTTACGTAACTTAAAAGATGGTGGTACATTCTTGTTGAATACATCATTCTCTAAGGATGAAGTTGCAAACTACTTACCAAATAGAGTAAAGAAACAATTAGCAGAAAAGCATGCTAAACTCTATATTATCGATGCAACAAAGTTAGCTGAAGAATGCCATATGGGCAGACATACAAATACAATTCTTCAGTCAGCATTCTTCGCTTTGAACCAGAACATCTTACCTCTTGATGAAGCTATCCGCTTAATGAAGGAAGCAGCTAAGAAGTCTTATGGTTCTAAGGGTGATGCAATTGTTGAAAGCAACTACCAGGCTATTGATGCTGGTAAGGATAAGATGGTTGAAGTTGAAGTTGATCCTGCATGGGCTGATCTTGAAGTCAATGCAATGCATGCACCAACAGGTGATGACTACTTCGATAACTATGTAACACCAATCGACGGCTTAACTGGTGATGACTTACCTACAAGTGCCTTCTTAGATAAGCTAGATGGTACAATGAAGAATGGTATGGCCTTAAAAGAACGTCGTGGTATTGCCGTAAGTGTTCCAAAATGGAATAAAGATAACTGTATCCAGTGTACTCAGTGTGTCATGGTATGTCCTCATGCGACAATCCGTGCATTCTTATTAAGTGAAGACGAAATCAAGAACGCACCAGAAGATATCAGCAATGATGTCTTAAAACCAATGGGTGTTAAGGGTGCAGATGGCTTATCATTCAGAATTCAGGTTTCTCCTGATAACTGTGTAGGCTGTACATTATGTGCTCAGGTATGTCCAGGTAAGAAGGGCGAAAAGGCCTTAACAATGGTTCCTGTTAAGGAAGAATTATCACATGGTGATTTAGCTTACTGGATGTATGAAAATGCTGAATACAGAAGTGACTTATTCAAAGGTCCTATGGCTAACACTGTTAAGGGTGTTGGCTTCAGAAAACCTTACTTTGAAGCAAGTGGTGCATGTGCCGGCTGTGGTGAAGCTCCATACTATCGTTTAGCTTCTCAGTTATTCGGTCAGGATATGAGAATTGCGAACGCAACTGGATGTTCTTCAATCTATTGTGGTTCATGCCCATCAACTCCAATGACAACAGACAAGAAGGGCTTCGGTCCAGCTTGGGCTAACTCATTATTCGAAGATAATGCTGAATATGGCTTTGGTATGAAATTAGCTGAAAACTATAAAGCTAAATTCATTCTTGAAACGATTGAAGCTAATAAGAATGATGCAGAAGCAGATGTCAAGGAAGTACTTGAAAAGTATGAAGCTGTTAAGGGTCAGCGTGAAAAAGAAGCTGAACTTTATGATGATGTTGTTGCCGCATTAGAAAAGACTCAGGTTGAAGGCTTGAAGAAATTACTTGATATGAAAGCTGACTTAGTTACTAAGAGCCAGTGGATTATCGGTGGTGACGGCTGGGCTTATGATATCGGATATGGTGGATTAGACCATGTTCTTGCCAACGACCAGAATGTCAATGTCTTAGTACTTGATACAGAAATGTATTCAAATACTGGTGGACAGTCTTCTAAGTCTTCACAGGCTGCATCTATCGCTAAATTCACTGCTTCAGGTAAGAAAGTGGCTAAGAAGGACTTAGCTCAGATTGCTATGGCATATGGCCATGTTTATGTAGCTCAGATTTCATTAGCAGCTAATCCAATGCAGGCAATTAAAGCCTTCAAGGAAGCTGAAAGCTATGATGGTCCTTCACTCATTATTGCTTACTCTCCATGTACAGAACAGCACATTAAGGGTGGCTTAGCTAATAGTGATAGACAGGAAAAACTTGCTGTTGAATGTGGTTACTTTAACTTATTAAGATATGACCCAAGACTTGCTGAAGAAGGCAAGGATCCATTACAAATTGATTCTAAGGCTCCAGACTTCAGTAAGTTCAAAGACTTCTTATTAACTGAAAACAGATTCTCTCAGTTATATAAGGTAAATCCAGAACATGCTGATGCATTAATGGAAAAATGTCTTCTTGATGCTAAACGTCGTAGAGCAAGAGCAGAAGCTATGGCTCTCGATCCAGCAGCAGCTAAGTAATAAACATAGAACGTATTCACGAGAATACGTTCTTTTTTTTGCCTAAAGAAAAAAATCATGGCGAACCATGATTTAAAGAAACTGTTTATATAATTCTTGATAGCGTTCATCAACATCAAGAAGGGCATTCATGCTTAAATAAAAAGCCTCATCAAAGCCAGACTGCTTATTGATACACCACATCACTTCATAACCTGTAAAACAATAAGCTAAAGCTTTATAGAGGGTTTCACATGAGGAATGATTATGGATTTCCCCATTGACCTGCGCTTTCTTAATGATGATTATGCATAGCTTTGTAAGACTTTCACGCATTTCAAAGCTTTTTTTATTTTCTTTTAAATTCGCAATAAACATTTGGCTAAATAGATCATAACCATATTTCTTTGTTTCCTTGATGAGGGTGGAGAAAATGATAAGTAGTTGTTCAAGATGACTATCGCTATCAACGAGCTTATAAGTATCTTTGACTAGCTGTTCAATCGTCTGGTCATAGAGATCTAAAATCAGGTCTTCTTTCGAGCTGACACATTTATATAAAGTAGGCTTTGTGATATGCAGCTCGTCACAGATATCCTGAATTGTCACATTGTTGTAGCCTTTATCTAAAAAGAGCGTAATTGCTTTTTGTTTGATTTCTTCTGCTGTGATTTTCATAGACTAAACTCCTTATACATACTATAACACAAATGAATGAAGAAGATTTGTTAAAAAAATCACCATCTTCATGTGAATATATTGACAATAGGGAATTATGAACTATAATTTACTTGAGTAAAGAAAAAGATTACCAAGGTATGAAGGAGGAAGCGTTATGGCAAGAAGTTTATTTGACAAAACCTATATTGGTAAGATGAAACTAAAGAACAGAATCTTCATGTCACCAATGGGAACGACAGGAGAGGCTGATGGTGCCTATTGTAATGAGGGTATCGATTATTTTGAAGAACGTGCAAAAGGTGGGGCTGGTCTTATTATCACCGGGGCAAATGTTGTTTCTACGAAGTTTGAACCAAGACCATGTACAGAGCTATCTGATTTCCATCATGTGGAACGACTCAATATGCTTATCGAGAGATGTCATGCCTATGGAGCAAAGGTATGCGTACAGCTCTCTCCAGGACTAGGCAGACAGCAGTTTACTGATCCATTTACACCACCTTATAGTGCCGGCAGTGTACCTGCTTTCTGGTTTCCAAATTTAATCTGTAAGCCATTCTCTAAAGATGATATTCATTACTTAGTTGAAAAGATTGGCTATAGTGCCTCACTAGCTGTTAATGCGGGGGCTGATTGTGTTGAATTACATGCATATGGTGGATATTTATTAGATCAGTTCCATTCAGTTCAATGGAATAATAGAACGGATGAATATGGTGGATCGTTGGAAAATAGAATGCGTTTCACATTAGAATGTATTGATGCGATTAGAAAGAATATTCCTGCCAATATGCCACTGCTTGTGAAATTCACACCTCATCAGAGAGTTGAAGGCTTTAGAACAATCGATGAAGGCATTGAAATGGCAAAAATTCTTGAAAAGGCTGGTGTTGACGCACTTCATGTTGATACAGGCTGCTATGAAGAATGGTTCCAGGCTATTACTACAGTCTACAGCAAGCCAGGATTTAAGCTTGATGTCCAAAAGGCCATTAAAGATGTCGTCAGTGTTCCAGTGTTAGGTGATGGTAATTTAAAAGATCCAGAGGTAGCCAAGAAAGCTATTGAAGATGGTATCTTGGATTATGTTGGCCTAGCGCATCAGATGCTTGCTGATCCTTATTGGCCAAAGAAAGTCAAAGCTGCACATCCTGAAGATATTGCACCATGTGTGGGCTGTAATGAATGTCTATTATCCGGCTTTAGCGGCAAGCATTATTATTGTGCTGTCAATCCATTATGTTATGCCGAAAAAGCCTATGCTCTTCCAAAGCCAAATGGCTTAAAACGTAAAGTACTTGTTATTGGCGGTGGTCCTGGTGGCATGATGGCAGCCATAACAGCTAGACGTCGTGGCTTTGATGTCGACCTTTATGAAAAAGAAGATAAACTAGGTGGTACTTTATGGGCTGCTGGTGGACCTGATTTCAAGGCTGATGTACTCAAGCTTATTGACTACCTAAAAACACAGTGTCAAAAACTTGATGTTAATGTGCATCTATCCACACCAATATCAGCGGATAATCTTCCTGAAGGATACGATAAAGTTATTCTTGCTACAGGTTCAACACCTGCTAAGCCTCCTATTCCTGGCATTGAAACAACAGTTCTAGCTAGTGATTATTTGACACATCAGGCAACTGTCGGAAAGAAAGTTGTTGTTATTGGTGCTGGTTTAGCTGGCAGTGAAGCAGCTTGTGATATTGCTGGTAAGGGTGGCGATGTAACTTTGGTAGAAATGTGTCCAGATATTCTTTATACAGCTAATCATTGCCTTAATAATGATCAACATTTAAGAAAGATGATTAAAGATCGCGGTGTTAAAAAAGAAACAAATGCAAAGGTCACAAATATCACACCTACAAGTGTAACATTTGAAAGAGATGGTCAGAAAATCACATTAGAATGTGATACTGTTCTTAATGCTGTTGGCTTTAAACCAAATAATGAACTTGAAGATCTTCTTGAAGAAAAATATGAAGATGTTGCCATTATCGGTGATGCAGTTGCACCAAGAAAAATATTAACAGCGGTCCATGAAGCTTATCATGCCATCCGCATTATGGAATAGAGGGATAATATGATTACATTTGATTTAACAGGCAAAGTTGCCATTGTAACAGGCGCATCAAGCGGCTTAGGCAGACAATTTGCGACAGCTTTAAGCGAACAGGGCTGTGATGTTGCCATTCTCGCAAGAAGAAAAGAACGTCTTGAAAAGCTTGCTGAAGAATTGAAGAAAAATGGCCATGATTGCCTAGCGGTAACTTGTGATGTCACAAATGAAGAAAGTATTTGCCAGGCAGTTAAAGAAGTGGCAGATTATTTTGGCCATATTGATATTCTTGTCAATAATGCTGGTGTTGTGGAATATTCAAGTGGTTTAAGTGATCATACAACAGCTCAATGGGACAAAGTACTCAATACGGATCTTAAGGGTGTGTTTTTGATGGGACGTGAAGTTTCAAAAGTCATGATGAAGCAGAAATATGGACGTATTATCAATATTGCTTCAGTAGGCGGTATTCAGGCTGGTCCATCACAAGTGAGCTACTTTGCCGCTAAGGGCGGTGTTGTCAATCTGACAAAGGCCATGGCAGGAGATTTAGCACCATATAATATTCTTGTCAATGCGATTGCTCCTGGTGTCTATGACACAGAAATGACTCATGACGCTTTGGATGCACCTGGTTCATTAGTCCTTAAGAACCGTGTCGCCCTCAAGAGATTTGGCCGTGAGGGTGAAATGAATGGCGCACTTATTTACTTTGCGAGTGACGCCTGCACCTATACAACAGGACAGCTGCTTGTTGTTGATGGTGGCATGACAAGCATGCTTTAGAACTTTTCATCTTATAAAGTGTTTTCTTTGACATCAACAACCTACTGAACTAGTATGATGGTAGGTAGGGTGATGGATATGAAAAGTACACTCATTAAAGATACGACAAGAGAAGAACGTCTCAAGATCATTCAGGAAGCATTGAATTGTGATGATTCAGCAGGTTGTGAAAACTGCTCAGGATGTGGGGTGTTTGGGGCTGGAGATCCTTTTGATATGTATCGTGACTATATTGATGGAAAACGTGAAATCAAAGAGATCAACATGGCTTTTGTAAGTCGTATGTTTGTAAGAGGAAGATAAGGAAAAGGAGATTTTGAGGTCTATTGACTTTGAAATCTCTTTTTTGTGAAAAAAATGAGTTATACTGATTGTAAAAAGAAAGAGCTTACTTTAAGATATAGGGTAGGTATTAAAAGGAGGAAGTTTTACTATGTATAAAGTAACTGATAGTATCTATTATGTAGGTGTGAATGACCATAAGATAGATCTATTTGAAGGTCAGTATAAGGTCCCTCATGGTATGTGCTACAACTCATATATCATTGACGATGACAAGGTTCTTGTCATGGATACAGTAGACCAGAATTTCAAACATGAATGGCTCGATAATATTGCGAGTACACTCGGAGATAAGAAGCCAGATTATCTTGTTGTACAACATATGGAACCAGACCATTCAGCTAATATTAAGAACTTCTTGGAAGTTTATCCAGAAGCTACTGTTGTTGGTAATGCCAAGACATTTAAAATGATGGAACAGTTCTTTGGAAATGATATTGCCCCAAAGAGATTAGTTGTTGAAAATGGTGGAACACTTGATTTAGGTCATCATCAGCTGACATTCGTCTTTGCCCCAATGGTTCACTGGCCAGAAGTTATGTTTACATATGATGCAACTGACAAGGTCTTATTCTCGGCTGATGCCTTTGGTAAATTTGGTGCACAGGATGTTGAAGAAGACTGGGAAAGTGAAGGCAGAAGATACTATATTGGCATTGTTGGTAAATATGGTATGCAGGTGACAAATGTCTTGAAGAAGGCAGCTGATCTTGATATTCAGATTATTGCCCCATTGCATGGTCCTGTCTTAAAGGAAAAGCTTGGCTATTATCTTGACCTCTATACGAAGTGGAGCGGTTATGAAACAGAAAAAGAAGGTGTCATGATTGCTTATACAAGTGTTTATGGCCATACTAAGGCAGCTGTAGAAAAGCTTGTCAATTTATTAAAAGCCAATCAATGTCCTGATGTGAAAGTCTATGACTTAGCACGCTGTGACATGAGTGAAGCTGTGGCAGATGCTTTTGCCTATGGTAAGCTTGTCCTTGCGACAACGACATATAATGCTGATATTTTCCCATTCATGAATGAATTCATTGATCATTTAGTTGAACGTAACTATCAGAATAAGACGATTGGTATTATTGAAAATGGAACTTGGGCTCCACAGGCAGCTAAAGTCATCATCAAGAAATTATCAACACTCAAGAATATCAATCTTAATGAAAATGTTGTGCATATCATGTCAGCCCTTAATGAAACAAGTTCAAAACAGCTTGAAGCTCTTGCATCCGATTTATGTTCTGAATATGTTGGAGCGAGTGATACAGCCAACAAGAATGATATGACAGCCCTCTTTAGATTAGGTTATGGTCTTTATGTCGTGACGACAAATGATGGTAAGATGGACAATGGCTGTATTGTCAACACAGTCAGCCAGGTAGCTGATAGCCCAACAAGAGTTGCTGTATGCATCAACAAGAAGAACTACACAGATCATATCATTGATAAGACAGGCATCATGAATATCAACTGTCTTTCAACAGAAGCACCATTTGAAGTCTTCAAGCAGTATGGCTTCCAGTCTGGTAGAGCTGTCAACAAGTTTGAAAATATGAAGTTCCATCGTACTGATAATGGCTTAGCCATCCTCCCACAGTATATCAACGCAGTAATCAGCTTAAAGGTTGAAAACAAGCTTGATATTGGCAGTCATCATATGTACATCTGTACAGTTGAAGAAGCACGTGTGCTTTCTAAAGTGCCAACAATGACATATACTTATTATCAGGATCATGTTAAACCAAAACCAGAAACAGCTGGCAAGAAAGGCTGGGTATGTAAGGTTTGTGGTTATGTTTATGAAGGTGATGAATTACCTGAAGACTTTGTATGTCCATTATGTAAGCATGGCGCTAGTGATTTTGAAAGAATTGAATAATTTTAAGGAGTCTAGGCAACTAGGCTCTTTTTTTGTAGGCAAGCAGGTGGAAGGAAAGGGGAGAGTTTGTTATAATGGGGTGAAAAGAGGTGGAAGCATGTTTGGACATTTACAAATAAAGAGCTGTTATAGCTTTCAAGAATCCACAATTTTGATTAACGCGCTTGTCAAAATGGCAAAAGAGAAACAAATGGATGCTCTAGCTCTATGTGACAAGGACAATATGTATGGTGCTTTTGAGTTTTATGAAGCCTGTCAGAAATATCACATCAAGCCCATCTTTGGTGTTGAGGCTTCCATCTTGATTGATCAGGAAGTCTATCCTTTCACTCTTCTTGCAAAAGATGATGATGGCTATTTAAGTCTTGTTAGAATTGTCAGTGATATCAATCTTTCAGATGAGGAAGCTATTGATATCAAAGAATTGCTTACTTATAAACATCACTTGTATATCATTTCATCAAGTGATGATGGCATTGTTGAACGCTATATTGCGAAGGATATGGAAAAGGAAGCTGAACGCTATATGCGTCGCTTTAAAGAAGCTTTTGGTGAGAATTATCTTGTGATGATGCAAAATCATGGCTTGGCCAATCAGGAAGTCAATAATAAACGTTTACTCGCTATTGCCAATTTTGTAAATGTGAAGGTTGTCTGGGGCAATGATGTGCGCTATTTAAGACCACAGGAGGCCATTACTGTAGACTTGCTGCAGGCGGCTAAAGAATCGCGGACGCTTTCTCCTTATTTTGAAAGTGATACGAATCAACGCTATCTTAAAAACAGCAGTGAAATAGCTATGCTTTTCGATCATGAGATTCTCAGGAATACAGAAGAAGTCCTGAACACATGCAAAGCTTCCATTCCTACTGGTATGAAGAATCTGCCTTATTATCCAACACCTCATCAGGCTCCCCATGATGAATATTTGAGAAGCCTATGTATTGTTGGTTTAAAGAAACGCTTTTTTGGTCAGTTGATTCCTGAAAGCTATAAGACAAGACTTTTTTATGAACTGAAAGTTATTCATGATATGGGCTTTGATGATTATTTCCTGATTGTCTATGATTATGTTCATTATGCAAAAACACATGGTATTCTTGTCGGACCGGGCAGAGGATCAGCAGCCGGCTCACTTGTTGCCTATGTGCTAGGCATTACCAATATTGATCCACTTAAATACAATTTGCTGTTTGAACGTTTCTTGAATCCAGAACGTGTCAGCATGCCTGATATTGATATTGACTTTGAAGATGATCGCCGTGATGAAGTCGTTGACTATGTGATAGCCAAATATGGTCAGGAACGTGTTGCCCAGATTGTCACCTTCTCAACCTATGGACCAAGAAATGCCATCAAGGATCTTGGCAAGGTTGTGGGCTTGCCTCTTCCACGTTTAGAGATGTTAGCCAAAATGGTACCAACGGGACCGAAGAATCGAAAATCCATCACGGAAATGTATCAGACGTCCTCTTCATTTAAGAAGATGGTGGATGGTACACAAGCCTTGCAGCGCTTAATTAAGCCAATGAGCTTAGTAGAATATTTGCCACGTAATATTTCCATGCATGCTGCTGGTGTCGTTATTTCTAAGAATCCTCTTCGGGAAATGGTTCCATTAGTTAGAGGACCTAGTTCCATGATTATGACCCAGTACTCCAAGGATTATATTGAAAGTGCCGGGGTACTAAAAATGGACTTTCTGGGCTTAAAGAACTTAACGATGATTAGTTATATCCTTGAAGATATCAAGAAAGATACGGGGGAAACTGTTAATTTATCGACCATCCCGCTTAATGATGCCAAAACCTATCAGCTTCTCTCAAATGGTGATACCTATGGTGTCTTCCAGCTTGAAAGTGAGGGGATGCGTAATCTTCTTAAAAGAATGCGTCCAACAACGTTCATGGATATCGTTGATGCTATCGCACTTTATCGTCCTGGACCAATGGAAAACATTCCCCTCTATTTAGAAAACCGTGCCCATAAAGGCAGGATGCAATATGTTGATGAAAGCCTGATTCCCATTTTAAAAGATACCCATGGCATCATTATTTACCAGGAACAGATCATGCAGATTGCCCGCCAGGTTGCAAACTTCAGCTTAGGGAAAGCAGATATCTTGCGAAAGGCTGTCAGCAAGAAGAATGCCCAGGCAATGAGTGATATGCGTGAAAGTTTTATTCAGGGAGCTATTGCCAATGGCTATAGTGAGAAGAAGGCTATTGAAATTTATGAACTGATTGAAAAGTTTGCGAATTATGGCTTTAATAAATCCCATTCTGTTGCTTATGGTGTTGTAGCTTACTGGCTGGCCTATTTAAAAGCCAATTATCCACTTTATTTCTTTGCCTCCATTCTTTCTAATGAAGGCAGTTCCCAGACAGCTAAGCTTCATGTCATTGAAGAATGCAAGCGATATGGTGTCAAGATTCTAGGACCATCCATCAATCATTCCAAGCATCGTTTTGTCGTTGAAAATGGTGGTATTCGCTATTCATTAACCGCCATCAAGAATATTGGCTATGCCCTCTTTAAAGCATTGGATCGAGAACGACAGGAACATGGACCTTTTAGCGATATCTATGATTTTATTGCACGAATGCAATCAAGCAGAATGCCTGCCAATGCATTAGAGAGCTTGATTGATGCTGGAGCTTTTGATGAATTTGAAAGCAATCGTGCCTATATCAAAGGTAATCTTGCGACCATTGTTGAATATGCGCATTTGAAGGCGACCATTGCGGTTGATGATCCACCAATCCTGCGTGACTTTAAGGAATCAAAGTGGGATCGTTTAGAAAATGAGAAGAATGTCTTAGGGCTCTATCTTTCTACGCATCCTCTTGCCATACTGAAGAATGCCTATCGTAAGAAGCAGCTGCCTATTGTCAATGTGGCTGATATTGATGAAAGCATGGTCAATAAGACAATATTAGTCATGGTTGTGCTTCATCGTATTAAGGTGATTGTTGATAAGAAAGGTAATCAGATGGCCTTTATTAGTGGCAATGATGATACGGGTGAATTAGAAGCAACCATCTTCAGCAATCAATATCGACGTTATAGTGAGGACCCATCACATCCTCTTGAAAAAGACCGTACAGTTTTAATGAATGTACGTGTCCAGAAAAGAGAAGATGCTCTTTCTCTTGTGATGAACCAAATCAAGAAAGTGAAGTAAATACATGGAACAATTAATTTTAATAGATGGTAATTCATTACTTTTTAAAGCATTCTATGCAACAGGTTATATGGGTAACTATATGATCAATAAGGATGGTATTCCCACCAATGGAATCTTTGGCTTTGCGAGAATGATTGATCGTATTCTTGCGGATAATCCATCCAACTATGTCTTAGTTGCTTTTGATTATGGCAAACATACATTTAGAAATGATTTACTTGATAGCTATAAAGCTACACGTACAAAGACACCTGATGAGCTGATTCCTCAGTTTGCCATGGCAAGAGAATATCTGACAGCCCATAATATTCCTTATTATGAACTTGAAGGCTATGAGGGTGATGATATTATTGGTACACTTGCTGCTTTTGGGGAAGCCAATAATCTTCAAGTCGCCATTTATACAGGCGATAAAGATGCCTTCCAGCTTGTGAGCGATCAGACAACGGTCTATCGTACAGTCAAAGGTGTAACGGGCATTGATGTTTATGACAAGGCAGCTTTAAAAGAAAAATGGGATATTGAACCCGATCAGGTCAGAGATTTGCTTGGACTGATGGGCGATAGCGCTGATAATATTCCTGGCATAAAGGGTGTTGGCGAAAAGACAGCCTTAAAGCTTATTCATCAATATGGCAGTATTGAAGGCATTAATGAACATAAAGATGAAATTAAGGGAAAACTTGGCGAAAAGGTCAGAGATGGCATTGATAATGCCATTATGAGCAAGAAGGTTGCCACAATTCTTAGAGATATTCCAATGGATGTCACTTTGGATATTGCGCATTATGATGGCTTTGATTTCAATACACTCAAAGCTTTCTATCAGAAATATGATATGCATTCCTTATTAAAGGGGCTAGAAATCAATACTGAACAAAAAGAAGAAAAGCCATTGACTTATGAGATTGTCAAAACCCTTCCTAGTATCAACAAAGAGAGTGCTGTCTATGTCAATATCTTTGATGAAAACTATCATAAATCAGATATCTTGGGCTTTGGGATCTATAATGATGAAGCGAGCTATTATATCAGCTTTGAAGATGCCTTAAAAGATGCGCACTTTTTAAGCTATATGAAAGATGAGAAGAAGAAAAAAGATGGCTTTGCGATTAAGGGTGCGATTCTTGCCTGTGCCTGGCATGATATAGAAGTAAAGGGCTATGATTTTGATTTATCTCTTGCCACATATGTCCTAACACCGGGTGTGAAGGAAAATATGAAGGATGTTAGCGAGTATTATGATTATCATGGTGTGCGCTATGAAGAAGAGGTCTATGGCAAGGGAGCTAAAAGACATGTGCCTGAAGTTGATGAAGTGGCTCGAGATACACTTGAAAAGGCCAAGGCTATTTATGAACTGAAGGATGTGGCAATTAAGAAACTGAAGGATGAAGAACAATATCATCTCTATGAAGAGATTGAAATGCCCGTCACTTATATTCTTGCCGACATGGAATATCAGGGAGCGAAGGTTGATCGTGATGTACTCGTCAGCATGGATCAGCAGTTTGATCAAGAAATTGAAGAACTTGAACAGGAGATCTACAAGCTCGCTGGTGAAGAATTCAAAATCTCTTCACCAAAACAGCTAGGCGATATTCTCTTTGAGAAACTTGGTCTCAAGAGTGGCAAGAAGACAAAAACAGGTTATTCGACAAGCCAGGATATACTAGAAAAAATCAGTGACCAGCATCCTATTGTCCCATTAGTCTTAGAATATCGTCAGAAGACAAAGCTCTCTTCAACTTATCTCAAAGGCTTGCAGGAACAGATCTTTGATGATGGCAAGATTCATACCATCTATAAACAGACATTAACACAGACAGGGCGTCTTTCATCCGTTGATCCAAACTTACAGAATATTCCTGTAAGAAGCGAAGAAGGCAAGAAAATCAGAAAGGCCTTTGTAAGTGAGCATGGCTATCTTGTTTCCTTTGACTATTCACAAATTGAATTGCGTATTCTTGCCCATCTTGCCCATGTCACAAGACTGATTGAAGCCTTTAAAGCTGGCAAGGATATTCATGCCCATACTGCAGCTCTTGTCTTTGGTGTGCCGGACGAAGAAGTCACAAGCCTGCAAAGAAGACAGGCGAAGACCATTAACTTTGGTATTATCTATGGCATGAGTGAATTCAGGCTCTCAAGACAGAATAACATGACGCTTGATGAAGCAAGACTCTTTATTGCGAAATATTTTGAAACCTATCCTGAAATCAAGACTTACATGGATCAGGTTGTCAAGGATTGTGAAGAAACAGGATATGTCAGCACGGTTGCCAATCGTAAACGATACATTCCAACCATCCATGATAAGAATTTCATGGTTCGTGAACAGGCTAAACGTTTTGCAATGAATGCTCCTATTCAGGGGTCAGGTGCTGATATTATGAAACTGGCTATGATTGCGGTTGATCAGGCCATTAAAGAACATCATTTCAAAAGCAAGATCATTCTCCAGATTCATGATGAATTGATCTTTGATGTCTATGAAGATGAAGTGGAAACATTTATGCAGGTTGTTAAGGAAGCAATGGAATCATGCTTCAAGCTTGATGTGCCATTACTTGTGGAAGGCAATTATGCAAGAAACTGGGCGGATTTAAAATAGTATGCCAGAATTACCAGAAGTTGAGACTGTCAGAAGAACGCTCAAGAACTTTATTTTGCATCAGGAAATAGAAAGCGTGGAAGTACGCTATCAGAAGATTATTGAGGGGGATGTGGACTTATTTCAAAAAGCACTCACCCACCAACATATCGTTGATATTGATCGCTATGGGAAATATCTGATCTTTATTCTTGATGATTATGCCTTTATCAGTCATTTAAGAATGGAAGGCAAATATAATATTAAGCCCACAGGTACACCATACAATAAGCATGATCATGTCATCTTTCATTTAAGCAATGATACGGATTTACGTTACAACGATACAAGAAAGTTTGGTCGCATGATGCTTGTCGATAAAGATAATTATCGCCACTTACCACCACTCAACAAGCTTGGTCAAGAGCCTCAAGATGCTAAGTTTGAAGATGTTTATGAAAAAATTCATCGATCATCCTTGCCAATCAAGACATTGCTTCTTGATCAATCCATCTTGACTGGAATTGGTAATATTTATGCGAATGAAATCTGTTTTAGGATGCGGATGGATCCTCGCACAAGGGGCAAGCGTTTAAGCAAGAAACGCATACAGGAACTTATTGATGTCTCACGTCAAGTGCTTGATGAAGCCATCAAGCAGGGTGGAACAACAATTCATTCCTTTGATGCCAATGGCATCCATGGCTTATTCCAGGTAGAGCTTGATGTTCATGAACAAAAGACATGTTCTATCTGTGGTTCAGATATAAAGAAAATAACATTGAATGGCCGTGGGACATATTATTGTCCTGTCTGCCAGAAACGGAGGTACTAAGTTATGTTACACTGGGGTGTTATGGGACTTGGCAACATTGCACATCGCTTTGTTTCTAGCCTGGCCCAATTCGATGAAGCCGACTTTTATGCCGGTGCGAGTCATAATGCACAAAAACGTGAAGAATTCAAAGAAAAATATCATCCACCCGTTCTTTATGAAAATTATGAGGACATGTTGGAAGATGAGGATGTCGATGTCGTCTATATTGCCTTGCCCCATGGGCTACATTTCAAGTGGGTGATGGAATCACTGAAACATGGCAAATGTGTTCTTGTCGAAAAGCCAGCTTTCCTGACAAGAGAAGAAGCCATAACGGCAACGACTTATGCGAGAGAGCATCATCTCTTCTTTATGGAAGCGATGAAGACAAGATTCATCCCTCTTGTAGAAGTGCTTCATAGACAAATTGAAAAAGGCTTAATTGGGGATATTGTACGTGTTGAGAACTACTTCACTTCCAACAGCATGGATAAAGTCTCACCTGATAGTTATCTCTTTGATCAAAAGATGGGTGGCGCACTCTATGATGTTGGTGTCTATAATATCGCAAGCATTCTTGATGTCATCAAGAGTGATGTCACACATATTGAAAATGATGCAACATTTAAAAATGGCATTGACATTCATGACAAAGTGACATTGACATTTGCGAACGGGGCAACGGCTTATTTTGAATGTGCCATCGATGATCTTCAAAACAAGCGTTCAGGAAAAATCATTGGGACAAAAGGCAGCATTGAAATGGACTACTTCTATCGTCCAACATCTGCCACTGTCAATTATGAAGGTGAAAGCCAAAGCGTGACAAGAGAGCTTGATGGTGATGATTTCTATAGTGAGATTGCGGCTGTACATCATGGTATTAGCTATATTAACTATGAAGCTAAGCGCATGTCCCATCAGGATACGATAGATGAAGTTAGTCTTCTAGAAGCCATTCATGAGGTTACTTATGGGAAGTAAGACTGTTATTGGGATAACAGGTGGTATTGCGAGCGGGAAGTCAACAGTGACGAATTATCTTATTACGCATGGTTATGATGTCGTTGATGCCGATGAGATTGTCCATCATGCCTATGAAAAAGAAAGTGGCTGTTATAAGCTTATTCAGGAGGCTTTTCATAGCGTGAACCGTCATGAGATTGGTCAAATTGTCTTTCATGATGCTTCTAAGCGTCAGCTTCTTGAAAGCATTCTTCATCCCTATGTTTATCAGGTGATGGAAGACCATATCACAAAAAGCTCTCATCAACTCGTATTCTTGGATGTTCCTTTGCTATTTGAAGCGCATTTTGATAAGCTTTGTGATAAGACAATATGTGTTTATCTTGATGAGGATAGGCAGATAGAACGTTTGATGAAAAGAGATCATCTATCAAGTGATGAAGCGAAGAATCGTATCGCTCTTCAGATGCCACTTGCTAAAAAGAAAGCGATGGCAACCTATACCATTGATAATAGTGGTTATTTGGAAGATCTAGAAGGACAGATCTTAAAGATATTAGAGGATGTGAATAAGGATGGCACTTTATAAGACAGATATGTATATAGCTGAATATGCCTATCCACTTGATAGTGTGATGGAAGATGAGCTGATTTATCTCTATCAGCCCTTAATTGGTATTGAAGGCTATACGCTTTATAACTTGCTTTATACAGAGGCAAAGCGCATGGACCGTTTCCATGTTCTTTGTCCTATTGATCGCCTATTGATCTACTCTGGGCTTTCCCTCTCACGCTTACAAGAAGTGCTCGAAACGCTTGAGGCCATTGGCTTGTTGAAAACTTATCGCAATAGTGAGGATGGCAAGACAAAATATCTGCTGCGTGTACAGATGCCTTTATCGGTTAAACATTTCTTTGCGAACCAGATTCTTACAACCTTATTGATTCATACCATAGGGCGTGATGATGTCATGCGTGTACGTGATTATTTCCGTATTGCGGGGGAAAAGATGTCTGGCTATGAAGAAATAACAGCGCGTTTTCAGGATGTCTTTGACATCCGTCTTAATGACAAACCACCACTCAAAACAAAATTCAACTATGCCCATAAGAAAGAAGCCAATATCATCTATGATTATGACTTATCTTTGTTTTATGAGACATTACGTGATTATCAGTTACCAGCCTATATCATTGACAATGAAAAAGACTATATTGTACAGCTTGCAATCGTCTATAATATCGATGCGATTGCGCTTGCTTCCCTGACAAGAGAAAGTGTGCTGAATAATCACTTTGACCGTGAACTGTTTAAGAAGAAATGTCAGGAATTCTATCATCTCAATAGCACCAGCCAGCTTTCAGAAGTCTACCATACCCAGCCAGATGCCTATCGCAGCCAGCAGTCTGCCAATGATCCAATCAGCCAGCATTTAAGCTATCTTGAAACGATTTCTCCCTATCAATTGTTGAAAGAAAAGCAGGGGGGTAAGGAACCTGTCATGCATGATTTAGCTATTGCTGAAACATTGATGACGCAGCTAGATCTAACTCCGGGTGTTGTCAATGTCTTATTGGAATATGTGCTTGGCAACAATGATCATACATTGAATCGTAGCTATTGTGAAACCATTGGCGCAAGCTGGAGTCGTAAACATCTTCATACAGCCAAAGAAGCTTATGAGGCGATCATGGGCTATGAACGCAGTGTTAAAGGTGAAACGCCAAAACAGTCATCACCAGCTCAAAATATCCAGGAGCGTGTCAATGATGATGACTTTATGAAACTTATTGAAGAATTGAAAGGTGAGACATCATGATAAAGATTGATCAGGAGATAGAGCTTGATGATATTTCAGAAATCAAGAAGAAAAGCTTACAGGAACTTATTACCAATCCAACTATTGCCAAGTTTGTCAAAGACAATCATTTAACCTATCAGCATCTTTCTGATTATTGGGCAGAACTGCTTGGTTTTGATGAAGATATGAAAGAATGTGCTATTTGTACTGGTCTAGCTTATTGTCCTAAGGTCTCCAAGGGCTTATGTAAGACGCTCGTCTTTGACGGCAATGCAATTTCTACAACGCTTTCTTATTGTCGCTTTGGTGAAGAGAAACGTGAAGAAAATAGTCTTTTAAGACATTTTGTCTACAATAATATGTCAAACAAGATGGCTCTTATTCAGTTAAATAAAACAAGCTTTGTAACGGATGCAACGCATTTATCAGAGAATATGAAAGTAGCTATTAAAGCTATCGTTAATTACCGTAAACATCCAAGTGCTAAAGGCATTTATCTTTCGGGTAAAAGCGGAAGTGGCAAGACAGTATTGTTAGCTAGCTTGATGAATGCCTTGGCACGTCAAGGAAAGGATGTAGGCATTATGAATATGTCCACATTCCTTTATGAAATGAAGGCTAGCTTTAATAATTATGAGCAGGATGAAAGCTATCTGAACCAGGTCATCAATGTACCTTACTTGTTGATAGATGGACTTGGAGATGAGAATGTAACAGCCTGGAGCAGGGATGAAATTCTTGGCACCATTCTTAATTATCGTGCGATTAATGAACTGCCAACCTTCTTCACTTCAACCTTTTCACTTGATCAGTTAGCCCAGGCCTATACCTGCACGAAGGCAAGTGATAAAGCTGATGCGTTAAGAAGAGAACGTATCGCAGATAAGATTAGCAGCATGGTCAATGCTTATGCCCTATAAAAAAATCACTACATTGTAGTGATTTTTTTAGTCCATGATTTTCTTGTAGATTGCTTCAAGATCAACATTTTGTGAGCGATCAGTAAAGTGAATCTTAATGCCTTCATTTTCTTCATATCGAGGGATGATATGAATGTGGAAATGATGCACTGTCTGACCAGCAACTTCATTGGCATTAGAGAGAATATTGCAGCCCTTAGCACCCATTTTTTCCACAATCTTGTTGGCAAGATTCTTGGCAACAACACTCATATGCATCAATACATCATCATCCACTTCTAGAATAGAAGCATAATGTTTTTTAGGAATGACAAGTGTATGACCATCAGTGACCTGTGATAAATCTAAGAAGGCCATGCATACATCATCCTCATAAACAACCTTACCAGGAATCTCTTTATTCGCAATTTTACAGAAAATACAATTTTGATCCATTTTTTCCATCCTCCTGTATTCATTCTACTCCTTTTTGATATAATGGGAAAGCTTAAGGTAGGTAGATGACATGGATGAAATCACATTATACATATATGATTCACAAGATTATGAAATTAAACGGGTTGTGAGTTATATTGGGCTCAATTTAGAGAAGCATCAGCTGACAATTGAATATGGCTATCAATCACCTAATGGGTTAAGTGATATTCATGTTGAAAGTGTGTCTATTTCAAGTCACTTTAGTTTGAGTGAGCTTTATGATCTGATGCTTTCTTATTGGGAAGATGTGTCATTTGATGACTTGCTTTATAATGATCGTTTGATGGACTATTTTTTATGTGAAAAGGATGAAGGACATTTAAGTGAGATTGATGAGCTTTTTCAGGAGATGATTGATGAAGATCGTGATGTTTATGATGAAGATGATGTGATTTTATTGGCTGTCGATTATTCCAACTATGGACAGTTCTTAAAGGCCAGAGCACTTTATGAGAAGGCTGAAGAGTGTTATCAAAATGCTGCTGATCTTCTTAGTGAAGTTGTCAAAGAGAATGATGATGATATCAATCGTCACAATGTCACGAGTGCCCTTGAACAGCTTGCCGATATCTTGTTTATTGAGGAGAAGGATGAAGAAGCGCTCAAAGCTTATCAAGATCTCTTTTCACAAATCTCCGCATGTGAAGAAGATTATCGCTATGGTCATGTCTTGGAACGGATTGCCTTGATTTATCATCGTCTTGATGATGACAGTCGTTCTTTGTTTTTTCATAAAGCAGAGTTAGCGGTATATCGTAAATTGTGGCTTGAAGAAAAGAGTGATGATAATCAATATGCCCTGGCTATTGGTTTAAGACAGATTGCTTTAAGAATCATGCATTTAAATATGAATAAACAGGAAGCACTCGATATGTTTGAAGAGAGTTATCAATATCTTTGTGGGCTACCTGAACATCTCGTTCATGATGATCTTATTGTGGCGATTGAATATAAGGGTGATGCCTCTCTTGTTTTAGAAGACTATCAACAAGCTATTCAATATTATTGTAAGGTGGAAGAAATGATTATTGAAGATGATTGTAAAGATCAAAGTATTGATAATCTCTTTTCTAAAAGCATTATTCATAAGAAATTAGGACGTTGTTATGAAAAGCTCAATGACAAAAATAAGGCTATGTCCTATTTTCAAGAAGCCTTAGAAGAAGTTAGTCAGGTGGCAAAGAATAGAGGAGAATATCATAATTATTCAGAAAAAGGTATTGCCTTGATGAATATTGGCTGGCATTATTTCAATCATGAAAACTATGATCTTGCCTACCAGTACTTCTATGACGATCTTCTCTTACGCATACAAATCAACAATCGTTATCATACCATTGCTTCAGCCTATAGCCTTTCTTTAGCTATGCGTCATATGGGCTATGTGGAAGAAGCATTGGGCCATCTTGAAAGCGCACGTGATTATTTAAAAGAATGCTTGCTGATAAGTCAGCAGTATCGCAAGAAGGACAAAGAATCAAGAGAATACTATTATTATGTTTCTTTAAAAGATTATGCCCATATTCTTTATGTTTTAGAAGAATATCAGGAAGCCTATGAGGACTTTAAGGAAGTTGAAGAGTATTTGAAAAGTGGCAAGATCACTTATGTCCATGAATATACATTGAATTTTGAAAGTATTAAAGAAATGCAGGATTGTGAGGAAAAATGTAATGGAATATATTAAAGGAATAGAAACGGATGCAATTATTAAAGAAGGATATGAAATAGAGCCTACATGCATTAGAGCCAATGTTTCAGCCAATAAAATGCTTTCGGTTATACAACATTTCTTAGAAATGAATGGTGAGGAAAATTATGACTTTGCGCTTCATGTCTCTTTAGAACACTATCATTTATCAGGTATGTATAAAGCGATGCTTCTTGCCATGTTTGAACATATGGAAGATGTATTAGTTAATGATGGCATGTCTACATTCGCAATTACGGCTGCCAATGGTGATGTGCTGACAAAGGATCTCTATAATGAAATGCATGTGACAAGTTCTAAGATTGTTAAAAGATATAAGAAAATCTTTGAGAAAGAAAATATGAAGAGACATGATGATTTAGAGTTCTTAAAAGACCAGGACTTAGAAGTCAAAACAAAACGTTATGTCATGGATGATGGCACAGATATTTATGCCGTTGTTGGGGCCTTAAAGATGCTTGGTATGAAATAAGATACAACCTTCTAGCTATTTTTTACACAATACCTGTTTTTCTATTTTTAAAGAAACAGATTGAGTAAAATAATATTAGGAGGTTTTTTCATATGGAAAAGAAAACATATGTCCCTTGGGACTTATTACAACATTTTATGACCGATGCATTCATTCATGTGGGCGTACCTGAGGAGGATGCAAAAATCTGTACGGATGTCCTTTTAGAAAGTGATCGAAGAGGTATTGAAAGCCATGGCTGCAATCGCTTCAAGCCAATCTATCTTGATCGTATTGAAGCAGGCATTCAAAATCCAGTCACTGACTATGAAGTTGTTAAAGACACCCCAACAACAATTGTCGCTGATGCCCATAATGGTATGGGGATGGTGGCAAGCTATAAGTGCATGTGCGCGCTTATTGAAAAAGCCAAGAAATATGGCATGGCAATGGGGGCTATTCGTAATTCCACACATTATGGCATTGCTGGTTACTGGGCAAGCATGGCAAGTAGTAAAGGCATGATTGGTATTTGCGGCACAAATGCACGTCCTTCTATTGCACCAACTTTTGGCGTAGAAAATATGCTTGGGACAAATCCATTGACATTTGCTATTCCAACGGATGAAGATTTTGATTTTATTCTTGATTGTGCGACATCCATCTATCAAAGAGGCAAGATTGAAGTCTATGCAAGAATTGATAAAGATGTACCAGCAGGGGTGGTCATTGGCGCAAATGGTGAAAGCAAGACAAATGCGAAAGAGATTCTTGAAGATCTCGTTAAAGGTGAAGCAGCGCTTGCCCCACTAGGTGGTATTGGCGAGGATCTTGCGGGTTATAAGGGATATGGCTATGCCACAGTTGTTGAAATGCTTTCTAGTGGACTTTCAGCCGCTAACTTCATGAAGGCTTTATCAGGTAAAGATGAACATGGCAACAAGAAACCAATCGAACTAGGACATTTCTTTATTGTCATTAATCCTGAATTCTTCATGGGTGAAGAAGCATTAAGAAAGACGACAGGAGAAATCTGTCGTCAGCTAAGAGCAAGTAAGAAAGCACCAGGTGCAACACGCATCTATACAGCTGGTGAAAAGGAATATCTTGCCTATATGGAACGCAAGGATAAAGGTGTGCCACTAGGTATTAGTGTACAGAAAGAATTCCTTGATATCAGAGATCGTTATCATCTTGATTATCATTTCCCATTTGAGGATGAGTAAGCAGCTTGATGAATTCCATTGCACTTGCACTTAAGCTTTTACGCTTTAAGTAGGCATAGCCAATCTGTCGTGGGGCAATCTCTCTCGCAAGCTTGAGCTCATAGATTTCATGACGCTCTAGCTCTTGTGCTGAAAATTCTTTAATAATGCAGGAAATACCAAGATTATATTTCGCAAAAAGAACAAGCAGGGCATAGGCACCTAGTTCCATGGCTGGCTTCAGCAGGACACCATTGGTGGAGAAAATATGATCGATATAATGTCTTGAATTGCTTAATCGTTCCAACATAATTAATTCCTGGCTGGCAATCTCTTCATAGCTATAAATATGATTATCTTGATGACCGGTCACAAAGATATCATGAACATCAAGACAGGGCTTAATGGTTAGAGCCTCATCAAATAAGGGCATATTCACAAAAGCTAAATCAATTGTACCATTCTTAACCATCTTGATTGTTTCTAGACTTGTCCCATTAACTACCTTAAGGCTGATATTGGGATAAAGCTTGCGAAAATGCACAATATAATTTAATAAATAATGTTCACATAAAGCATCACCTGCACCAATTGTTAATGAACCGCTTTTAAGCTCCTTGAAGCTTGTCAGCTTGTTTTCCGCTGATGATATCAGTGTTAATGCTTCAGCAATATTCTTGTGCATCATTTCTCCTTCAGGTGTCAGAATGACCCCTTTAGAAAGCCTGATAAATAGCTTAACATCCAATTCCTTCTCGAGGCTGTTGATCGCCTGTGAAACAGCGGATTGGGAGATGTAGAGATGATGGGCTGCTTTAGAAAAAGAGAGGGTTGTTGCTGCCTCATTAAAGATACGATATTGTTCAAGCTTAGTATTCATGATATTAGTCCTCCTAATATCTAGTATTATATTTATTAATTTTACTTATATCAACAAGCATATTATAATAAATATGTCATGAAGTCATATATGACAAGAAAGGATGAAATTTATGGCAGGAGTTGTAGTAGTAGGTAGCCAATGGGGCGATGAAGGTAAGGGAAAGGTAACCGATTATCTTGCGCAACAGGCTGATTTAGTTGTGAGATATTCAGGCGGTAATAATGCTGGTCACACAATCGTTTATGATGGAAAGAAGTTTGCCTTAAGACTTATTCCTTCAGGTATCTTCACAACAGGTGAAGTTGTCATGGGCAATGGCATGGTCATTAATCCAAAGGCTTTACTTGAAGAAATCAAATACTTAAATGATGCAGGTATTAATACGGATAAGATTCATATTTCCGATCGTGCACAGGTCTTACTTCCATATCATATTGAAATTGATGCCATGGAAGAAGCCTTACGTGGTGATGCAGCTATTGGCACAACAGGTCGTGGAATCGGTCCATGTTATGTAGATAAATATGATCGTGTTGGTATTCGTATGGGTGACTTCATTAATGAAGAACGCTTTAATAAGAAACTCCATCAGGTCATTAGCTTTAAGAAAAAGCTTTATCCTGATTTAAAGGCTGATGCCGATCAGATCTTTGAAGAATATAAAGAATATGCAAAAGTGATTAAGCCTTATGTCTGTGATACAGGCGAATTCTTAGATGAAGCTTTTGAAGCAAACAAGAAAGTGCTCTTTGAAGGTGCACAGGGAACAATGTTGGATATAGATTATGGTACATATCCATATGTCACTTCATCAAACCCAGGTGCCAATGGTGTAAGCTCGGGGGCTTCTATTGGTCCATTATATCTTGATGATGTTGTGGGTATTGTCAAAGCTTATACAACACGTGTTGGTGCTGGTGCCTTCCCTACAGAACTTGATGGCGATCTCGCTCATCAGATTCGTGAAGCAGGTCATGAATATGGCACAGTCACAAAACGTCCAAGACGTGTCGGCTGGTTTGATGCCGTTGTCGTTAACCAGAGCAGACGTATGTCTTCTCTAACAGGTATTTCATTAATGTTGCTGGATGTATTAACAGGCATCCCTACACTTAAACTCTGCTATGCTTATAAACTAGATGGCAAGGAGATTCATTCCTTACCAGCATGTGTAGAAGACTTAGAAAGAGTAGAACCACTCTATATTGAACTTCCAGGTTGGAGTGAAGATATCTCAAATGTTACTTCATTTGAAGAATTACCAGTAAATGCTCAAAATTATATTGATAAGATTTCTGAGTTAGTACATTGTCCAATTGATATGTTCTCAGTTGGTCCTGATCGTAAGCAGACAATTGTCTTACGTAATGTCTTTGAAGATAAGAAGTAATACTTTCTATATGTCATCTTTTGTATTATATTATGAGGTATAAAATAAAGGAAAAGGAGAAATGCATGAAGAACGAATTAATGATTGTTATTGACTTTGGTGGTCAATATAATCAGCTCGTTGCACGCCGTGTACGTGAGAATCAGGTTTATTGTGAAATCTATTCCTATAAAACGGATATTGAAAAGATTAAAGCAATGCATCCTAAGGGAATTATCCTGACAGGTGGACCTGATAGCTGTTATGTCGAAGGTGCTGCAACTTATAGTAAAGAGCTCTTCAATTTAGGTATTCCAGTTCTTGGCTTATGTTATGGAGCACAGCTTATGCAGCACTTGCTTGGAGGCAAGGTAGAAAGAGCTGACTTTAGAGAATATGGCAAGACAGATGTCCATTTTGATACAACAAGTCCATTATTTAAAGATTTAAAAGAAAACTCAGTCGTTTGGATGAGTCACTTTGACTATATTAGCCAGTTAGGTCCAAACTTCAAGAGTATTGCCCATTCTGAAAACTGTCCTGTTGCCGCATTTGAGTCAACAGATGATCGCCAGCTTTATGGCATACAGTTCCATCCAGAAGTTCTACATACTGAACAGGGTACTGAAATGATCAGAAACTTTGTCGTTAATGTATGTCACTTTTCACAGGACTGGATCATGGCTGATTTCGTTGATGAACAGATCAAGGCTATTAGAGAAAAGGTTGGTAATGGTAAGGTTCTATGTGCCCTTTCAGGAGGCGTAGATTCTTCTGTTGCGGCTGTCCTTCTTTCTAAGGCTGTAGGTAAACAGCTTACATGTGTCTTTGTCGATCATGGACTACTTAGAAAGAATGAAGGCGATGAAGTAGAGGCAGTCTTTGGACCAGAAGGACCTTATGACTTGAACTTTATTCGTGTAGATGCTGCTTCTCGTTATTTTGAAAAGCTTAAGGGTGTTACAGAACCTGAAAGAAAGCGTAAGATTATTGGTGAAGAGTTTATTCGTGTCTTTGAAGAAGAAGCCAAGAAGATTGGTACAGTTGACTTCTTGGTTCAGGGAACAATTTATCCTGATGTTGTTGAATCAGGATTAGGTGGAGAATCAGCTGTCATCAAGTCCCATCATAATGTTGGTGGATTACCAGATTATGTAGACTTTAAAGAAATCGTTGAACCATTACGCAACTTATTCAAAGATGAAGTACGTAAGGTTGGTCTAGAACTTGGTATTCCAGAATATCTAGTCTTTAGACAGCCATTCCCAGGTCCAGGCTTGGGCATTCGTATCATTGGTGAAGTTACACCAGAAAAAGTACGTATTGTTCAGGATGCTGACGCTATTTATCGTGAAGAAATCGCTAAGGCTGGCTTAGATCGTTCCATCGGTCAGTACTTCGCAGCTCTTACAAATATGCGTTCAGTAGGTGTGATGGGTGACGAAAGAACATATGACTATGCGATTGCTTTGCGTGCTGTCAATACTATTGACTTCATGACTGCTGAAGCAGCCAATATTCCATTTGAAGTCTTAAGCACGGTTATGAGTCGTATCATCAATGAAGTACGTGGCGTAAACAGAGTCATGTATGACATTACTTCTAAACCACCAGGAACAATTGAATTTGAATAGGGACGCTTAGTTTGGAGGTGTCAGAAAACCCAGGAATTATGCGGGTTTGCAGGCTATGAATTTAGAGGACGTTGCCTTTTGCAACACTTTTTCAACACCTTCATTGAAAAAGAAATTTGCAACAGATGAAATAGTATCGAACGGTTTGCAAATAAAATAATATTTTTATATTAAGGCTTTTATCCGTTGGGGTGGAAGCCTTTTTGCATGTTTGAGATGTTTTCTATTTTAATATATCATTAAACCCAAAATAAGAAAGTGTGAGGTTGATGTTATGAGAGAACAAAAATACCATGTCTACTTAACAGCCGATGAACAGAGCAGAGTCATTCAGTCACTTATCCGACTAAAAAATGAGCTTCTCGAACAAGGCAAATATACCGATGCAGTGGATGATGTTCTCTGTAAGGTGTTATCAGCTAAGAGGAAACGTAATTTTTTCATCTAAATATATATCGCTCAGAATATAAAAAGACCGCTCGCTGAAGTGATATGACCCCTGTCAAGTAGACAGTGGAAATATCCAAAACAACTACCAAACAAGGTCAATTAGATTTGGCCTTGTTTTTTTATTGTTGTGCTTGCGCCTGGTGTTTTGCTTTGCTCTTCTCAATCCTTTCCCAGAATCGTTCTATTCTTCTGTTTGGTGCAATCGGATACTGTTCCGGTGTATTTGCAGTCAGTGCTTCCTGTCTTACCTGGTACGCAGTCTTCCCATGAAAACGTTTCTGTGGATATCTGTAGATATAGTATTCATATGTCCTGTATATGATCTCTGCAGCTTCTTCATACGCAAACAGAACCTTGGCCATATCCTTGATGAACCCCTGAAAGGATTCTACTGGCCCGTTATCGATACAATGGCCAACCCGTGACATGGATTGTGTCAGTCCGTCATTCTCAAGCATCCTGGAAAATACCTCGCGTGTGTACTGAAATCCTCTGTCGCTGTGCAGGAGCGGAGTGGCGCCTTGATTCAAGGTGATGGCCATGAAGTATGTATCATTGACCAGTTTGGTATCGTTTCTTCTGCTGACGACAACGCCAACCGGATATCGGTCATACAGATCAAGGATCGTGCTGACATATAATTTATCACCAGCGTATTTCAGTTCGGTTATGTCGGTGCCCCATTTCAGATTCGGTGCTTCGTCATTGAAATCCCGATCCAGTACGTTATCCTTCGTTTCCTGTAAGTGGAATGACGCTGGTCAATGCGGAAATGAGATTCTATGCCATTGACGGTAATAATGGCAATATTAATTTCCCCAAAATGGGTAATTTAAAATTCCACAATTTAGGTGGCTTGATATTCCTTTTTCTTTGATTCCTCAAGCTTCTCCAGAACATCCTTTGTCCGGTATGATGGTCCAACGATATTCACAATATGCGAATGATGCAGAAGCCTGTCAAGAATGGCATTGGTTATCACCGGATCGCCAAATATCTCATTCCATTTTGAAAGGCTCTTGTTCGTAGTGATGACTGTGGATTTCTTTTCATACCTGAGTGTAATAAGCTGAAAGAAAAGGTTGGCGTCCTCGCTGTCCAGGTTAAGATATCCTATTTCATCGATTATAAGCAGCCTGTGTCTCATGAAGGCCCTGAGGCGTGCCTCAAGCCTGTTCTCAAGTTCTGCCTTCTTCAGCTGGTTCATGAGTTCCTGACAGGTTATGAAGTAGACGCTGTACCTGTGTCTTGCAGCCTCTGTGCCTATCGCTGCCGCAAGGTGCGTCTTTCCCGTTCCGGGAGAGCCGACAAAGAGTATGTTCTCGTTGCCTTCGATAAACCTGAGGGTTGCCAGGTCCTCGACAAGACGCCGGTCCAGTGAAGGCTGAAAGCTGAAGTCATATCCGTCAACTGACTTGCCAGAGGGCAGCGCGGACTTGTGGATCTGCGTTATTATTGCCTTCTCATCCCTGAACTGTCTTTCCTTCTCGGTAAGCTCATAGAGTGCATCGGTGACGCTCTTCTCCCCCAGGCTGATCATATCGAGGTACTGTGGCAGGTTCTCTCTGAAGACGCTCAGGTTCAGCGCCTCCAGGTTATTCATCATCTTGTTATAGGTTGTATGCATGTCTGTCTCCTCCCTGTTCATTTCCCGTTCTACAGTCCTATTCTTTCAAGCTTTTCGAGGTTTTCCTCTGCACGCTTCTCTATTGCAAAGGATAAAATAATAATGTAGGAAAAAGACAATATAAAAATGTCGGAAAACCTACATTCTTATTTTGTCCTTTTTGTGTTATTGATATCATTTCTATGGAGGTGATATCAATGGATGAATCACAAAAAGTAAGTCTTCAAGCAGAATTTAGGATAATGGATTACACGAACACAAAACCCAATTATGCTGAGCTGGCAAGAAAGTACAAGAAGGATTACAGAACCATTAAGAAGTACCA
>Ga0256404_1002777_pt1 | contig 37603 bp, 31 predicted proteins | sample RumenRJG_01DNA_FD_185990 | JGI IMG/M metagenome (GOLD analysis project Ga0256404, IMG submission 185990) | Bovine rumen microbial communities from Lethbridge, Alberta, Canada - RJG_01 | ecosystem: Host-associated > Mammals > Digestive system > Stomach > Rumen | place: Canada: Alberta | collected...
CCGTAAGTGGCCACATCGGATTTAATCAGGTTCATCGTATCAATAATGGCGAGGCCGTCATAGACGCTTCCGCCGGGGCTGTTGATGTAGAAACTAATATCCGAGTGGTCCTGGCTGTCCAAGAATAACAGCTGTGCCACAATTAGATTGGCCGTTGCTTCATTTACTTCATCGCCAAGGAAGACAATGCGGTCCTTTAGCAGGCGCGAATAGATATCATATGCCCGCTCGCCATCAAAGCCCTTCTCGACAACGGTCGGCACTAAGTAATTTCGTGGTTTCATAGAGTAAGTATAGCAATTTAGCACTCGCATAGCAAGAGTGCTAGCGCAGTGGCAACTGAAGTTTTGGACGATCATCTGGCGATTTCACAATGTTTCCGAGTCTAATCTTCGACCAAGCATGTCGAAGATTATCATAGTTTAAGTGTTTCTTTAGTTCACTATATGGCGCTAGCACACCGACGGACAGGTAATCATAGGCAGTGCCACTTGGTTTATATGGTTTCTTATTGTAGTGTGCAACGTCAGCTTCATTTGGGAATTCACGGATAGCATTCTCCGCAAGAACTTTAATTTGTTTAAGATCAACTTCGTCCGGAGCCACAATATCCGCCGCCATCATCACGCCCATATCGCCATCATCGTAGTCGTCAATTACATCGCATGATTTATAATACCCATGCTGCATTACTTCATGGTTCAACCTGGCCATCAGTAAAGGATATAGGTTAGCTGCCAAGAGCATCTCCATTGGCGAGCCACAATCGAGCTCAAAATTGACCGTATAAATGTCAAACTTCGCCTCGGCATCTATTATTACAGATTTATTCCTTCGTTCTATTTCGTCCGTTTTGATGCTACGGATTGGCTTTTGCAAATCGTCGAGCCTCTTAAACCATCTTTTGTTAAGAGCAGCAAGCTGCACAGCTAGTTTGTCTTTGTCTTTTATCTGGTATTTGCTTCCATCCTCGCAAGAGACGGTATCGAGAGCTGTCTCGAAGGCCAATACATCTACTATCCTCGGCTCAAAAAAATACTCCCGTATTAGCCTACTAACTTCTTCATCTTCCGACTCATTGTAGACAAGGATAATATTTTGAAGCGTTTCGCCTCTAATATCCGCCGAGACTAGACCATCAATACCGCGTTTATCAAAGAACCTAAGTAGGTCCATTATCACTGCGTGCTCATATGTGTGCGCCGTAGCAAGGTCAATATTATCGTGGTATTGAAGATAGTACATAATGATATTTTACAATAAAAAGGCGACCACCCCGTAGAATGATCGCCAAAAGTGCTAGAGCTTGCACTACCTCTTGTTGCGAGTGTTGCTTCCAGATTGGCTCACAGGGGCGCCATTGTGCCTATTAGAGCCATTCTTGAATTGGTTGCTACCACGTTCCTGCTGACGACGAACTCGCTCGGCGCTTTTAGCCTTCGCTTGGGCAGACTTGCTCCCAAAGTTATGATCCTTCCTGCTCATTTTACTGTCTCCAATCTAGACGCAGGACTCGTGCGACATGCACGCTACACACTATTTTGCGGCAAGCTATGGTTTATAGCAAGCAATAGCGATTTCATCAGCGCCACGTACCGCAATTATGGTAATTGTATTAAGCGATCGCTGACTATACCTACGGTACGGATTGTCGTAATTGGCCACTGTTCTAGATACGTTATCATTGCGTAGCCATTTCCGCCTTTCACACAATCTGAAATTGGCGTGGCAATTGAGAGTTGAGCAGAGGAAGTTTGTCCGTGGTGTCAGAGTTGACATCCGCCGCGTGGACAAGGTAAGATTGTGACTATTTGCTTTCGTTTAGCTCGGCGAGCTTGGCGTAAGCTTTGTCGGTTAAGAGCTCTTCACGGATGGCACGGGCCTGTTGAGCCGAAGCGAAGTGCTCACGGAGCTTTGGATCATTATAGTGACTGACCATCTCATTTTGACGAGCCTTTACTTCCTCGTCGCTGACCTTAATACCGTTGTCCTTGATAAATTGACGCAAGACAAGAGCGTTCCTAATCTGCTTTTCGGCAGCTTCGTGAAGGTCTTCCTTCTCCCACTGCTCTTCAGTTCTACCATCCTGCTTTAAGTAGTCACTAAGCTTCATCCCGCGATAGGCTAGATTCTGTTCAAAGCGCTTTCGCATGTCCTTTTGCTCGCTCTCAACTAGTTCGTCCGGAATTGTCGCTTTGCTCTTGGCCGCTAGGGCGTCGATTAATTCGCTGCGATATTTTTCCTTCTGCTCGGACTCTTCCTCGCGCTCTAAAGATTTACGAATGTCATCCTTCAGAGCGTCCAGCGTCTGAAACTCAGGGGAGATTGTGCGCGCGAAATCGTCGTTTAGCTCTGGCAAAGTTAGCTCATTCACCCTCTTTAACGTGATATGAAAGACCGCCTTTTTGCCCGCTAGATTCTTGGCGCCGTACTCCTTCGGGAACGTCACCGGGGCATCAAACTTTTCACCCGCCTTATGGCCGACAATGGCGTCTTCAAAACCCGGGATGAACGCACCCGAACCGAGCGTCAGTGGATAGTCCTTGGCGCTACCACCAGCAAACTCTTTGTCGTCCTGCACGCCGGTAAAATCAATCACGACTTCGTCGCCATTCTTTGCGGCACGGTTAACTTCCTTACGCTTGGCGTCACCTGTGCGTAGACGCTCTAGCACTTCGTCAACCTGCTTGTCATCGACCTTAACCTCAGGCTTCTTGACCTTTAATTTCTTAGCGTCGCCCAGTTTGACCGGCGGAATGGTCCGAATTTCGGCGCTGAATTCTAGCGTCTGTGCCGGCACATATTTAGTAATCGAGACTTCCGGCTGGCCGAGCACCCACAGGCTCTCGTCCTCGATGAGATCCATAATTGTTTCGTTAATGCTATCATTAATTTCCGAATTAGCCACCGTCATCGGGTCAACCGCTCGCTCTAACACCTCTAGTGGAATGTGCCCCTGACGAAAGCCCGCTACCTTGGCATTCTTGCCGAGACGCTTCACTGCCGCTTCATGGTGGCTCTTTAACTTAGCCGGATCAACCGTGATGGTATATTTGACCTTGTTATCACCTAAATCTTCCTTATCAAACTTCATGCTTCCTCCACATCATTAAACTTAGCCGCGTAGCGATCCGCCTTTGACTGGAACGCGTCACGAGCCATTTGTTCTATACTATCAAATTCATACGAAGTTTGCTCGCCCGTCGCCACATTCTTGACGGTCAAAGTGCGATTTCTTACCTCGTCACCACCAATATAGATAATGAAGTCAGCCGTCGCCTTAATCGCCGCCTTGGTCTTGGCGCCAGATTTACGCGAAGTGTAGTCGATCGACACCGAGCCCTTTTGCCCGCCCATCAGAGTACGAAGCTCGCGAGCCACCTCGCTCGCATATTTCATCGTATCGGCGCCCTCGCCTAGCGGGATAATACGATAATCGATGTCCAGATAATATTTGCCGTTTTTAACCCAATCAGGAATTAGGTTGTGCGCCCGCAGAAATTCAATAAACATCGTTTCGCCCGGTGCGGCACCGACCACCGGCAAAGGCTCCACGCCAAAGAGGCCGACCAGCCCATCATAGCGCCCGCCGCCAAAGAGCGATCGCCGATTCTCGGGGTTCTCGTCAAAGACCTCAAAAACCGTGCCTGTATAGTAGTCGAAGCCCCGCATTAGCTTGGGGTCATAATGCACATTTTTAATGCCCCGTTCATCACGTAGAATCGCAATTAGCTGGCGCAGGTTGTCCGCCACACCGCTATCCAAAACCTCTTTCGGCAAGGCGTCGATATCTTTGACCTCGATAATTGCATTCAGTTTAATTAGCGCCTCATCGCCAATCACCTCCGCCATCGAAGCGTCGAATTTCTCGCGTGGCATCTTGCTAAATTTATCTAGCAGCTTAATCGCCCGCCCCGCCTCGTCATCATTCAGGCCGAGATACTGCTTCATAATATAGTCAGTCAGGCGCCGATCGCCAATGCGAATCGTAAACATTTCATCGCTCGCGCCAAAGTAGCGTAGAAGCTTGTCTGCGATCTCAATAGTTTCAGCATCAGCATAAATACCATCATCACCAAATAGGTCAAAATTTAGCTGCCAAAATTCCCGCTCGCGCCCGTGTTGCGGTCGCTCGTAGCGCATAAAATTAGCAATCGAATAGAGTCGCGCCGGCATCGGTATCTCCTGACGACGCGCCGCCACCATGCGGGCCACCGACGGCGTCATTTCGGGACGAATCACCATCTGGCGTCCGCCACGATCGGTGAATGAATAGGTCTGCTCGCTGACGATTTCTTCGCCGCTCTTGGCCGCATAGACGTCAATCGGTTCGAGCATTGGCGCCATATACTCTTTATAGCCATAGCTTTCCATTACCGCACGCCAGCCATCGAACACATAGCGCCGTAGCACCATATCATCGGGATACAAATCCCGCGTGCCTTTATAACTAGATAATTTCAGTGTCATTATAGTTATTCTAGCACAAAAGCAAATACCCCTCATCCGTAGGTGAGGGGTATTAAGGTGGAACGGATTTTGTAAATAGTCTAGAATCGGCGCGAACTGACGCTAGGTCATCTGGAGCCATACATAACCTCTCCTACTACATTTAGGCTGCGTTTGGTACCTATATGGCTAGCCTCGCGGGCATTTCAAACCGGCCAAGGCCAACAAAATTATGCCGCCCATGCGGCGCTCCGAGTTGCCTATCATAGACAGTGCGCCCGTTAGGATCTAGCACATGATGGATATGGTCGCTGTCTGAGCCAACGTAGATATTGACCGTGCCAACAGCATCCTGGTGCACGTGGACGTATTCGGCGTCCTTGATGTCGTCCGAGCTAATGCCCGCTTCGTCAAGAAGTTCCTGCCTTGAAGCCCTAGTGTCGGCACCGGTCATAGTGTCCAAGCGGTATTGCCGCACGTTAATTGCCGATGTCAAACGATCAATCACCGACTGGTACTGTTTGACCCACTCAGTCAAGTTTCGCACCGATGCTTCCGTCATAGCAATTGTCTCTGTAGCATCTGATACGACTTGCTCCGCTTTCTCGCGCACCTCCTTCCACGTTAGATAGAGATCGCGTTTGTCGCGCTCCTGTCGCTTGAGCTTGTTGCGTTTCTGCGGCGACATATCACTATCAGACTTGACGAGCATGTCATGCGCCTTTAAGTATGAACGACGCGCCTTCTCAATCTCGTCAAGTGGCGGTGATTTGGCCAAGCCTCGCTTTGCCTTCTCAAGCGCTTCTTCGGTTTCCTGCTTCGTCTTAAATAGCTCATCAATCCGTGACCGCACTAGCTCAGAATCGTCATAGACCAAATCTCGCTGCTTAGTTAGATCCTTCACCTGCTTCTCTAGCTCACCGGCCGAAATACCAGCATAAATCTCGGGGATTTCATACTTCTCTCCGCCAGGTCCCACTAGCATACAATCATTCCTCCTTAGTAAAGAACAGTAGATACTAGCTACACTAAGGTATAATGGCATATTTTAAGCCTTTTTGCAAGCGCTTAAAGCATGCGGTTTACAATACGAACTATCATCGGCGTCAAGCAACTTTAGACCATGGACTATTTGTTAGATCAAGATACTTCGGCTTCATCACGATCGCCGTTCGAGCTGGCAAGTAAACCTCAACATAGCTACCACGCTGATCGGCTTTGCCTTGGTATAGCATGTTAGTTTTAATTCGTCCAAAGCCGCCATACTTTGCGTTGTCGGTTGATAGGATAATCTGGTAGTCCTTATATGGCGCCTCAATGGACAAATCAGCATATGAGTCACTAGAGAAATTAAAGGCGAATAGCAATCCGTCGCGCACGAAGGAAATGATTTTCTTTTTTTCGTCGACGTTAACGAAGGAATAATCTGGCTCATGAAGAGTTTTAATAACGTTAATCATCGCAATATCGAACTCGTTCAGATCATGATAACGCAAGTTCTCGTCGTCGGTGAGGTGCCACTGGCGGCGGGCATACTTATACGACCAGTCGTTGCCCTTGCGCGGAAAGTCAATCCACTCAGGATGACCAAATTCATTGCCCATAAAGTTTAGGTAGCCACCGGCGTTAGTCGCCGCCGTAATCAGGCGAATCATCTTGTGCAGGGCAATACCACGGTCAATAATAAGGCTCTCGCTATCCTTCGACATCTTGTCGTACATGTCCTTGTCCATTAGGCGAAAAGCAATTGTTTTATCGCCCACTAGCGCCTGGTCGTGACTCTCGCAATAATTAATCGTGCGCTCTTCGGGACGGTGCGAGGTTAGCTGGTGAAAGAGCTCACCCATACTCCAGTCCTCATCCCGCTGATCCTTCAGCATTTTAATCCATAGGTCAGGTGCGCCCATGTTAAAGCGGTAATCAAAGCCAATACCGCCCACATCGGCTGGCGCGGCGAGGCCCGGCATGCCCGACATATCCTCGGCAATCGTAATGGCACCAGGATTAACTTGATGCGTTAATTCATTCGCCATGCTGAGGTAGGCGAGAGCGTCGTTATCCACGTTGTCGCCGAAGTAATCGTCGTAGCTCGTAAAGGCTTGCTCTAAACCGTGATTATGGTAGATCATGCTGGTCACGCCATCGAAGCGGAAACCGTCCAGATGATATTCGTCCAGCCAATAGCGGATATTGGATAGCAGGAAGTGGGACACCTGCGGTTTTCCATAGTCGAAGAGACGCGAGTCCCATGCAGGGTGATCATCCTTTCGAAAATACTGGTATTTATCGCCGGCAAAATTACTAAGGCCCTCCGCCTCGTTCTTAACGCTATGTGAGTGAATTAAATCCATCACTACGCGCAGGCCCATGCCATGCGCCGTATCAATGAGATGCTTCAGCTCGTCCGGCGTACCGAAGCGCGACGACGGCGCGAAGAAATTCGACACCTGATAGCCAAAGCTACCGTAATAGGGATGCTCTTGGATAGCCATTAGCTGCACCGTATTGTAACCGAGCTTTTGGACACGGGGCAATACTTCTGCCTCAAACTGAGCGTAGGTCGATACCGCTTCGCGGTCGCCCGACATGCCCACGTGCGCTTCGTAAATTAGCTGTGTCTCAGGGCGGGAAGGTGCAGTATTCTGCCAGGCGAATTCTATTTCTGGCGCCCAAACCACAGCGTCAAAATGGTTATCTCCTTTGTCCTGTACAACATAAGTTGCATACGATGGCAGACGGTCGCCTTCGCCGCCATTCCATTCGATATGTAAATGATATTTATCTTGGTGGTGCAGTAGCTCGACGGGGAGCTCTAACTGCCAATCGCCATCACTGCCGTATAATTTGCCGAGACGAAACATTATTTGACCATCGGCAAAGCTAACAAATGAATCAACGCTACTATATAGTTCATGTAATAATTTCTGCGACTGCTCTTGCTGCTTAGGCGCCTCTAGAACAAAATATATATCCGTGGCATTCGGCGCCCACTCACGAAAGACCCAGCCGTTTTTATTGCGGTGCAGACCATAGTATAAATGCCCCAGCGCAAAATCAGCCACTGATTTACCGTCTAAAATGCGCTCGGACTGCCGAGAAATAAAGTCACGGCGAGTCGCCAATTCGTCCGTGTATGGCTCAAGCCAAGGGTCAATGTCAGTTAAGTTCCGCCGTATCCCACTCATGGTTATAGTATAACACAGCACAGTGCCTTCTTTTTTTGGGGTGGGCGGATGTGGCATTAGCCGCAGACGGATGAGCTGCTGCATTCAAGAAGCTCCTTCCCTTGCTGCTATATAACAAGTACCCCCCCCTGATAGGGAGGGTTATTATACCGTCTGGTGCGCCTGACAACAATAAACCTGAACTAATCTATTACATTGTTGACTGGTGGTTTTTGCATCCAAATTACGAGTTTAAGCCTAAAGGGCTAGAAAGGAGTAAATATCCCATAATAGAAGAATTTATATACTAGGTTATCGTTATAGCCTACTCCACCTTGAACTATAAGGAGAAAATCACGGAAAACAAAGTGGAAAAACAAGCTAAATTCATAGAACTAAGAGCCAAACGGCAATAGCTATGATAACATCGTAGAGCAACTAAGAGTAAGCAAAAAATACCTTACTTAAATGGAGCAAGGAGCTAGCATTCGAAATAGAAGATGCCATATTATTTGAAAAAGATGCTCTAATTGAGCGCTACAAAATGACTGAACTACACTTATTGGAGCTATATGGAGAAGAATTAAAAAGCATCAGAGAAGATTTGCTCAATTGGGACTCTATCTCTAACCCAGGAACGAACAAAAACGATATCGCCGTTCAAGAACAAATAATAAATGGTATTCGTAAGTTGACTAGAGGCTAGAACAAAATCGCCATTTTAGATCCAGTTTTGTTCCAGATTTGGTATAATATAAGTATTAGTTAATTGTGGAGGAAAATATGGCGTTTGTTTCGGCCAAAGATATTGCGACAAAATGGGGTATTTCGCAACGTAAAGTCGCTACTCTTTGTTCTGAAAACCGAATTGAGGGTGCAACATTTGTAGCTAATGCATGGATAATTCCGGAAAACGCCTTGAAACCTATGGATGCAAGAAAAAAAGACAACCCAAAAAATAACTTAGATGCTAAACCTTTCTTAAAGTGGGCTGGCGGTAAAGGCCAACTACTCAAAGAAATTAGCGCTTATTACCCTTTTGAAAAAGATAAGACAATTACAAAATATGCGGAGCCTTTCGTAGGTGGTGGCGCCGTATTGTTCGATGTTCTAAATAAATTCTCTCCAGATGAGGTATATATTAGCGATATTAACAAAGACCTTATTGATACCTATATTGCTATCCGCGATAACGTTGATGGCCTTATCGAGGAATTAGAGGCTGTCGAAAAGGCCTACTTAAGTTTCGATAAGGCACTAAGAGCGGACAGTTATCGTCAAAAGCGCGACAGATTCAATGCCTTAAAGCATGGATATGAGCCTTATAGCCCGTTCGAAAAAGCCGCTCTACTGATTTTTCTTAATAGGACTTGTTTTAATGGGTTATACCGCGTTAATAAAAAAGGAGATTTTAACGTTCCTGTCGGCTCATATAAGAATCCGCAAATATGCAATAAAGAAAACTTGCTGGCTGTTTCTAAAAAACTAAAGAACGTCAAAATAGTATGCGGAGATTATAAAGAATCTGCCGACTTTGTAGACGATAAAACTTTTGTATATTTCGACCCGCCATATAGACCACTAACTCCGACCGCAAACTTTACATCCTATACCGAAGAACTATTCGACGATAAGAATCAGCTTGAGCTAGCTCGTTTCGTGCAAGAACTAGACAATAAAGGAGCGAAGATAGTCGTCAGCAATTCCGACCCAAAGAATGCCAACAAAGACGACGATTTCTTCGACAAAGCCTATTCGAAACAGAATATAAAACGCGTTTCTGCAACGCGTATGATAAACCGTAATAGCGACGCGCGTGGCAAAATTAGTGAATTGTTAATATCAAATTTTAATAACTAGAAAGGAGTAATATGAATAGAAACTTTAACGCATGGCTAGGAGAGTTCCGCGAAAGTATTGCCGACTATGGCTACTATATCGACTTTCCGAAGATTCATAAAAACGTAGATGCCATCAAGGTCGAATTAAATATATTAAATGCACTCGTAGGCTCGCAAAATATCGAGCAAGAGTTCGATGCGCTTATTGCCAAATACCCAGAAACGCTAAAATGTATTCCTATTTTACTAGCCGTTCGCGCTAATGAGATTTACGTACTAGACGAGGATGGAGAGTTTAATTATAGGTTCGATAAGATGAATTACTCCGTAGAACAATATAAAGTATTTATGCGAAAAACAGGCATATTCGACCTTATTGCAAATCATATCATTAGCAACCTAGTAGATTATGCCACCGGCATAGAAACTGGCTTAGACTCTAACGGACGCAAGAATCGTGGCGGTCATTTAATGGAGAATCTCGTAGAGGGTTATATCCAAAAAGCCGGATACGTTAAAGGCGAAAATTACTTTAAAGAGATGAATCTTAGCGAAATCGAAAATAAATGGAATATCGACCTTTCTGCTATCTCTAATCAAGGTAAAGCCGAAAAACGATTTGATTTCGTAATTAAGACCGCTAACAATATCTACGGAATTGAGACTAATTTCTATGGTAGCGGCGGTTCTAAACTCAACGAAACCGCTCGTAGCTACAAGACGCTGGCACTTGAGGCTAAAACGATAGACGGCTTTAAGTTTGCATGGTTTACCGACGGAAAGGGCTGGAACAGCGCCAGAAACAACCTAGAAGAAACGTTTGACGTATTAGATGATGTCTATAATATTAAAGACCTCGAGAGTGGCGTGATAGAAAGGTTTTAGCGTCTATGCCCGATAAGACTATTAGGAAATGGGAGCCAGACGATTTCGAGTTAGAAATGACTAGCGTCTGGAGTTTCCCTAATCGTGGTAATTGGGCTACTCACGATGCGAAATGGCGCGGAAACTGGTCGCCATATATTCCGCGCAATATTCTTCTCCGCTACTCTAACGAGGGCGACATGGTATTAGACCAGTTCGCCGGAGGCGGAACTACTTTGGTAGAGGCGAAATTATTAAATAGAAATATTCTAGGCTTAGACGTAAACGATGACGCTCTTAAAAGATGCCGAGAAAAAGTAAATTTCAAGCATGACGGCGCCGACGGAAAAGTCTATATCCGTAAGGGAGATGCGCGAAAACTAAAGGGAGTGCCGAACGATAGTATTGATTTAATTTGCACACATCCGCCTTACGCAAACATTATTCATTATAGCGAGGGCCAAGATATACCGGCCGACCTTTCGAATTTTAAAGTAGATGAGTTCCTAGAACAAATGAAAGCTGTCGCAAGTGAAAGTTATCGCGTATTAAAGAAAGGCAAGTTCTGTGCGATTCTAATGGGCGATACGCGCCAAAAAGGCCATGTCATCCCTCTTAGTTTTAAAACGATGCAAGTATTTGAGAATGCTGGCTTTAAGCTAAAAGAAATCATTATGAAAGAACAGCATAATTGTCGAGCGACCGGATACTGGAAAACAAATAGCGTTAAATACAATTTCTTATTACTGGCGCATGAATATTTATTCGTATTTAAAAAGTAATAAAAGGAGTGAAAAATGCCTACATATATTTGGATAATAATCTTAATCGTAGCTTGCGTCGGTATAGCTTATATCGAAAAGAAAATCGACACAAAAATAAACGATAGTCAAATTAAAAAATCACACTACCGATACTACGCCAAACCTTATATTATGACGGCTCGCGAAAACGAGTGCTTTAAAACCTTAAATGAAATATTCGGCGCAAAATGGTTCGTAATTCCTCAAGTGCATCTTTCCGCCCTATTGAATCATAAAGTAAAAGGCCAAAATTGGAACGCCGCGTTTCGCCATATTAACGGCAAGTCGGTTGATTTTGTATTAGTTGGAAAAGAAAGTTATAAGATTATTTGCGCTATCGAGTTAGACGACTCTACTCATAATAGAACCGACCGTAAAGAACGCGATAACGAAATTGAACGCATATTTAGCGAGGCTAAAATTCCTCTTGCTCGAATTGGTAAATTCGAAAACATGACAAAACAAGAAATAATTAACGTTATTACTGGCGCTATTAAAGACTAATTCCACTTGTTTTCAAGTGGTGCTTATGGTTTTTGGTTCAAAAATAGTTCAAAAATGGTATAATAGTAATTAGTAATTGCGGCGTAGGGTGGGAACCCTGCGCCATTTTCGTAGGTGTGTTTGCTACGGCTTTGGCGCTATACCGATTCGAGAGCGATTCTCGAATTGCACTTTAAACGTTAGGAGTTTTCGTGGAGCTGAACGAAACCCAAAGAAAGTCTATCGAGAGCGCCAAGAACCTTATTAAGCTACTATTGACGCTCGATGAAATGGGCGAACCTACCGCCTAAGAAATCAAAGAAAATTCGTGGCGCGGAGTATGTAGCGACGGAGTCGAATACTTATATTAACTAAACAAGGAGCATAGCGTGCTTATAACTAATATGTATGGGAATAGTAAAAAGCCTTTACGCTATGTTATTTATGCTCGCAAATCATCTGATGACGTAGAGGCGCAAGCTAAATCATTACCCGGCCAAATAGCCGACTGCGAGGAGTATGCATTAAGGCATAATTTAAAAGTAGTTGGCAAGCCGATTCAGGAATCAAATCAGCCAAGAAATCTGGAAACCGCCCTTTATTTACCCAGATGCTAAAAGATATTGAAAGTGGTAAGTTTGACGGCATTATCGCGTGACATCCTGACTGACTAGCTCGCAATATGCTCGAGGCCGGCATGATAGTCGATATGGTGGATAATGACGTTATTAAAGACCTGCAATTCCCAACGCATTCGTTCACAAATAACGCGAGCGGAAAACTTAATCTTAATATCCAGCTTGCTCTATCTAAGCAATACTCGGAGCATCTTAGCGATGGCGTGCAACACGGTATGGACTCGAACATAGAACAAGGTAAATCGTCTGGCGTGCCGAAATGGGGTTATACTCGTAGCGAAATAACCGGTTTTTATGAGCCTAACGAGAATTTCTACTATATCCAAAAGGGTTAGAAGATGCGCTTAGAGGGTTCTACAATATCCGAGATGCTCGAATACTGGCGCGCACATGACGTTCATCGTATAACAAAGATTACGCGCAAGAATAAGACAAAACGACGTATAGAGATTAGTGGCAAAATGGCAACCTCGATATTTCGCGACCCTTTCTATTATGGAATCATAGTTCAGTCTGGCACGTCTGTCGATTTGCGCGAGCTAAACCCTAAGTTTAAGCCTATGATTAGCGAGAGCGACTATAACGCCGCTCAAAAACTAACAGGAGCCGAACGCGCCGTAATGTAGTTAGATGCAAACAAAAAGGCCATATATCCTACCATTTAGGCAATTCATTAAGTGACGAAAGTGCGGACGCTATATGTATATTTCGCGTAGTCGCGGATATAACGGAACGTATTACTTAAGCGCTAGATGCGAGAACAAGGAGTGTTCCAGAAAGCCACGCGCCGTTCGAGTTAAGGTAATACTAGTAGAAATTTACAGAGCATTAGGCGAACTAAAGTTTGACGGAAAAGATTATAATCGACATCTAAAATACCTGAAGGAATACGTTGATGTTAAGCTCGATAAGTTAATCATTGAAAAGCGTAGTTTATTAGGCACTAAACGTCGCAAACAGGCGAAAATTAACGAATACGCTACAACTTATTCTAAGTTCGATAGCACGACGCCAGAAATCGTCAAACAAAAGGTTCGCGAACAAATCGAGATGCTACAAGAAGATTTGATTAACATAGAACAAGAATTAGCTAAGGTCGAATCACAAATCATAGACCCAGAGGGCTTGAAGATGAATCAAGAAAAGTTCTTGAACTCGCTTAATATGCTCGAACAACAGATGAGAGCTAGAAACCCAGTCGGAAAAGACCTTTTGGCGCGAGAAATATTCTTGAACTGGGAAATCGACCAACAAAATAGGGTCTTTTACAGATATAAAGACCCTATCGAATTGGCGCATAAATATATTATATCTACATTTGGTGCGCGCGAAAGGACTTGAACCTTCACGAGCGTAAGCTCACTAGCACCTGAAGCTAGCGCGTCTACCAATTCCGCCACGCGCGCATACGGGTATTATAGCACATGCCTAATCATGGGCAAAAACTCACCCGATGAGCAAAGCTCATCTGCCCTCCCTGCGAGGGAGGGTTTACCTTCCCTCTTAGGAAAGGTGGATGTGGCGATGGCCACAGACGGATGAGTTTAGCCTCTTAGATAATATCTAGTCGATAGCTCGTTGTGATATGTCTGACGCAGAAGTATCTCGGTGTCTGCTGGCGTAGTCTGTCCGTCTTTAACGCCAGTATTAAGGATACCGTAAGGATCGAAAATATGGCGCACATTTGCAAATAGGTTGACCGTTTGCTTGTCGTACTCGCGCATTAGCCATGGCGAGAGCAATCGCCCGCCACCGCCAACACCGGCGAGACTGCCATCCGCCTGACGGACCAGTTCCGCTAGCCCTTCGATCATAAGAATCAACGAACGGCGCTGGCTCAAGTTGGCTAAATTCACTACCGGTCGAATCGTAATAGAACCCGCCGCTATATTACCCCACACGCCAACGTCTAAATGCAGGCGCTTTGTCATTTTGCGGATAGCATCAACTAATTCAAAAATATTACCGCTTTGCACCGACAGATTTGTCGCTAGCGGCACCGCCGCCACACCGTGCTCAGAACGGTTAGTCACCACCGCCACACTATCATAAATCTTCATCACGTCGTCTACGTCGCCTGGCGTATAGGCAATCTTGGCATTAGTGATGCCTGCCGCTTCCATAATTTTGCCCGCCTTGCGTAGCTGCCGCATCATATGCTTATCGTCAAATTCAACAAATACTAGCGCGTATGGCAAGTCGCTGGTTACCGACTTCCACGGCTGCATACCAGTATATTCACGAATCAGTGTTAGCGTCTCACCATCTATGAATTCTAGCGCCTCGGGCTTTAGCTCGAGCAGCTCATTAGTGAGCTTCGCCATATCTTCATCACCATTCAGCGCAAAAACAATAATTCCTTCTTCGCGTGGCAAGTCATTTAGATGAATAATTGCCTGCGTGATAACGCCGAGCGTGCCTTGGCTGCCGACAAAAAGCGGCGTCAGGTCAAAGCTCCCGTTCTCAGCCTTGACGAGATCAAGCGCATAGCCACCGCCCCGAAGGACATCACCACTACTAATATGTGAGATAGCCTCGGCATTTTCATCAATTAGTTGGTCAACCGCCCGATATATTTCACCTTCGAGCGTCTGTAAGCCTTTTTTATCGTCGAGCTCGCGTCGACTAATACGCCCCGTTTCAATTACCTCGCCGTTGGCTAGCACTACTTCTAGCTTGTCCACCCAGTCGCGCATAGTGCCGTATTTAGCAAAGCGTCGCCCTAGCGCGTCATTTGCTATCGCTCCACCGGCAGTCATCGCCCGCGTCGAGCCACCATCAATCGGTAGCCATAGCCCCTGAGTCGCCGTAGCTTGGCGCAGGGTTTCGAGGCTAATGCCCGCCTGAATGCGGATTAGGCGCTGCTTTAGATCAAATTCCATCACCTGCGCCATATGGGCCGGCATAGATAAGATAGTTCCACGAGATAAAGCTGCACCAGTCGGGTCAGTTCCGTTACCACGGGCAGTTAGCGGAAGCACTTGCCCCCGCTCAGCTAACCGCCAGGTAAAGCGCGCTATCTTGCGCACGTCATCCACGCCACGTGGATAGACTACTAGACTAGGCGCAATTGATAAAACACTGCCGTCAGTTGCAAATTGCCGCCGAACTTCCTCACCGCTCGCTACCTCGCCGTCGAGCCTCTCATTAAGATAGTCAGTTATCTTGCTCATGGTTATAGTATAGCATAAGGCGTCTTTCCTAATCAGGAAAGGCGCCTTCTATTAGTTTGCCCAATTTATAACTTTATTTTTGCAAATACAGCTAATCCGGCTGACAAAAGTGCCATAAAGCCGCTGATCATTGACCCCTGGTCAAGTTCGGCTCCGGTGTTAGGCGCGGCAATTTTCGCCGCATCGCTCTCTTTGGTTTTAGCCTCTTCGGCTCGAGGTTTGGTCACTTCTTTGTCATCCTTTTTGGTGTCATCCGTTGGCTCGACATAGTCCTTTGGTACTACTTTTTTATCGCCACCATCAATGTCAATGGTCTTATATTCCGCAGCTGGCTCGACTTCAGTGTCTTTTTTGAAAGTTCCGCCGCTAATTTCAACGGGCATATTCGTTTTGGCTGTATAGGGCGTCTTAACAGTATCAATCTTAGTAAAATCGCCACCAGTGACTATTGTTTTTGCATCCGTGCTAGAATGTGACGATTCGTCATAGCTTTCTTCATGGATAAGCTTCTGACCGACGAACGACCCGCCGTTAATTGTCAGAGTACCTTCATTGTGCCCTCCGTCATAATGGCGATTCATCAGGACTGTATTCATTCCGCCGGCAGTTGTAAACGTACCACCATTAATGGTAGCTACATGATTATTCATAATAATCATTCTATCTGTCTTTGGGTAATTGGCACTAAATGTACCATCGTTGATAGTCAAAGTGCCGTTGTCATCGACCTTAATTATTCCAGCGCCACCTGTAAAAGTGCCGCCATTAATGGTCATCGTCGGCTCTTCTTGGCCGACCCCAGAGACATAACCTATTTTGTGCTCTTTGTCATTCGCAAAGTCGTAATATCCATCGTCAACCAAGCTGGATGTTGTAAAATTATCCATCTTGACAGTACCGTTATTAAACGTCAGATTGCCATGGTTAAGGATGGCGTAATAAGCGCCTTTAGACTCGTCCTTTAGATAGGTGCCGCCGTTAATTGTTAGATCGCCATTGTTATAGATTGGTGCCACACCGGTGCCCTCTGCAGTTACCGTGCCATCGCCCTCAATTGTCGCCGTGGCACCCTTTTCAACGATGACACTATCTACGCCGCTCGTCCTAAGCGTCTTGCCATTAAGGTTAATTTTGACGTTCGCCCCATTCTTAACAACGATCTGCTCCGTCGAGTCATCCGCCAAGCTATATTCTGTCATATTACTCCAGATGACAGTAACAGCATTAGCGTACTTTCCGCCCAGCACAGTCGCGCCAACAGCTACCAGAACCGATAGACCGGCAATTCTTAGGGCATAACTCCCACGATAAAATCTCATCGCGAAAACCTCCAAACTTTTTACAACCATCCGTAGCCACTAACCTACGTACCACTATATTATCACGTTAAACCGTTATCGCAATAATTAAAAAATAGGCTCTCTGGTAAGAGCCAATAATAACTGTTTGGTGCGCGGTATCTAAATCTCTACGAACCTCTCTGTGGGGTAGTTGAATACGTTATTGTGAATCCAACATGGCGGCCGGACTTCAATTTGGTCGAAAGTAAACTTAACCCTGAGCTGCAAGATTTCATATATTAAAGCCATGACAACGAAACCAATTACGAACTATTAGTGATATATAGAGACTGGACTAATAGATCCATTGTCAATGTTAAAGCTCTCTTAAGAGCCTACAATGTCAATGGTAAACTTGCACCCGATGGTATAATTAAAGACATTAATTATGGCGTATTACGATGACGAAACAAATATCCTAAAGGACTTCCGCGAATGCAGAGATGAAGACTTATGTCCACTAGATAAAAAGACCACGGAATTACTACAAAGGATTCAAGATGAAGAAGCGTGGCACCACTCAAACCGAAAGTCCGATCCACCCCCTGATTTTTACTCTGACAAATATACATTAATGATGGAGGTCATGAGAGTTGATGACCATGCATTTATAAATGACAAAGGTAGGGTTGTTAATCCTCATATTCAGAAAGAAAACAAAACGTATAAAGACATTCAGGGCTTTCTTAAAAAACAAGGTGTTCATTTTTCTGGCGACATAATAGTTAATGCGCCAACAAATTTGTCTACGGAAGACGATCATAGCTACGATAAATATGTAGCGAATTTTAGGAGAGTACTGGAGAAACATGATTCGAATTACGATTTATACACTAGTAACCATGAAGGATATAAACTCGCTTACTTCATCCTGGACGAATCATCGCCTTACATGCAGGTTAGCAGCCCAGACGATAAAATAGCCATCGTCGGGAAAGCAGTCGAAGCAAGGCTGCACCTACCTTTCCTAGACAAGGCATTTATTGATACCTTAGCAGCGTCAAAAGCGGATTATTTCGTATGGTATATGCCATATAAGCATTTTAAATCCAAAGAAATGGTTAGATTACCGCAAGCTGTTATTTACTCAAAAGATATTTTGGGCGCGATAACAATTCAGGAATATGACCGTGAACTTTTGTCTAGTATTGAGATATAAGACAGAAAAGTATTACCACTAGCACACAAATAATCAATTGCGTCATAACAGATTAGGGCCACAATTTAGTCCACTTGTTTACAAGTGGATATTTTTATGAAAAAGTACCGCTCAACCGCTTGTTTACAAGCGGTGACTACGGGGGTGACACCGATTGGACACAATCGGTGGATTATAGCCAAATTACACAATAAAACCAAGAATAAAAGTACTGCTCAACCGCTTGTACGCAAGCGGTGCCTACAGAGGTGACACCGATTGGACACAATCGGTGAATTATAGCCAAATTACACAACAAAACCAAAATAAAGCAATACTCCCCTATCCACTACAACGCAAGTGGACGTCTGATGAGTTTTGTCATTTTAGGCCTATTGAAACTTGTGGAAAACTATGATGAAATAGTTGCCTCAAAAGCACTAGAACTTGCCATGAATGTTATAATTAATAGTAGAAATATTTATAATCCTTCCGGAGGAAACTATGATCAATTACGGCGAACTTGATAAAGTTATAGCTAACTATAAACCTTATTTCTTGGAGCATTTCAAGAAAGACGAAGAATTCAAGTGGCAAGCCGTTAAATGGTTTCAGGAGCATTGGGATATAAATGCACAGAACTTCGGAGAAATGTTCAAAGAAGCTACGGATAAATGCTTTAATCTTCTATCTTCAGCACATCGCTTTCCAAAAGCAATGATCGAAGAGTTAGCTGCAGAAACGGAACCGGAAGCCGTTCGCAATATGTTTGTCGTCCTTTTTGACGAAAGCCGCAATTTGACTGACAGAGTTAATTACTTTATCGAGGAAGCCGAGCGCCTACGCTCTACGTATGGAGCAGATAAGTGGATTAACCATTTCCAAGACCAAAACTCTATTAGCACCTACCTTTGGTTAATGTACCCAGATAAATACTATATTTACAAGTTTACAGAATGTAAGAGAGTTGCCGAAGTGCTGAAAAGCGATTTCATTCCTAAGGCCGGAGATCCAGTAAATATGGAAAAATCCATCGAGCTATATAATGAGATTGCGCAAAAACTACGTGAGGATCCAGAATTACGTCAACTACTAGACGAAAATTTAGCAGAAGATTCTTATCCAGATCCACAACTTATTACCCTTACTATCGACGTTGTTTTCTTCATCAAGACCTATTTGAAGCAAGAAGAGCCGGGATGGTGGCCGAGTAAAGAAGAATACGATCCGGGTATTTCGGTAGAAGAATGGGTTAGTATCCTCAATAACCCGGAAATTTTTCCGGATGCAAGCTTAGCTTTAGTAGCCCGTTTTAAGGATTTTGGTGGCGAGGCGACATGCAAGCAAATTGCTGACAAATACGGCGATACTGCACAGCATTACAATATGCTCACAACGCGCACCTGTGAAAGAATTATCAATAATGCTAACGTCAATAAACCTACTTTTCCTGATGGGAGCAGCAACTTCTTCCCAGTTATCTTCTACGGTAAAGCTGCGGAAAGTGACGAACCGGGTTCCTATAAATGGAAACTCCGCGAAGAGATAAGCGAAGCACTAGATAAAATCGACTTGAGTCGTATCTCGTTATATGAAAAGAGCGAAGAAGATAATAGCGAAAAACGTTATTGGTGGCTAGTTGCCAATCCTAAGATATGGTCCGTTTCCGAATGGGCAGTTGGTAGCACTCAGACATATACCGTAGTCAATGAAAATGGTAATCCAAGGCAAATCCCCGCCAATTTCAGAGACGCAAGGAAAGGCGATATTGTTTTTTGCTATGAATCAAGACCTACCATGCAGCTTATTTCTATGGCAAAGGTTTCTAAGGAATCTGACGGCAAAGAAATAGAATTCGAAAAAATTGAGCAATTCGTAAATCCGATTTCTTACGAAGACTTCAAAGATATACCAGAGCTAAAAGAGATGCAATCACTTAAACAGCATCAAGGCTCACTATTCAAAGTAACAAATGATGAGGCCGAAGTTCTATTAGATCTCATTCGCGAGGAAAATCCAGTTAAGTCAGTCGAGGAAAAGAAATACCGAAAATATGACCGAGACGATTTCCTAGCTGAGGTATATATGGATGGAGAGGATTACGACGACCTTAAAAGTATGCTTCTCTACAAGAAGAACATCATCCTCCAAGGTGCGCCGGGCGTAGGAAAAACGTTTGTCGCAGAGAAACTTGCTTATTCAATTATGGGCGAAGTAAATCCTGGTCGTATCGGCTTTGTTCAATTCCACCAAAACTATTCGTACGAAGATTTTGTGATGGGTTATAAGCCGACAGAAAATGGCGGTTTTAGGCTCCAGAACGGCGTATTTTACAAGTTCTGTATAGAAGCGGCAAATAACCCAGATCAGAAGTTTTTCTTCATTATCGACGAAATTAACCGCGGTAATCTAAGCAAGATTTTCGGCGAGCTATTGATGGCGATCGAGAGCGACTATCGCGGCAAAAAAGTTACGCTTGCATATTCGCCAGATAAGCAATTCAGCGTGCCAAAAAATGTCTATATTATCGGCATGATGAATACGGCCGATAGAAGCTTAGCGCTAATCGACTATGCTCTACGCCGACGCTTCAATTTCAAAGAACTCAAACCAGCCTTTGAAACAAAGAGTTTTTCAGACTATTGCGCAAGAGCACACAATGAGTTGTTCGACTTAGTAATTAAGCGAATGATTGAACTTAACGAAGAGATTCGTAAAGACGATTCCCTTGGAAGCGGTTTTTGTATAGGTCACAGCTACTTCTGCAATCAAAACGAAGTGACTACAGAATGGCTAAAAGACGTAATCTATCACGCCATCCTGCCAACACTCTCCGAGTATTGGTTTGACGATAAAGCAAAATATGAAAAATGGGAAGGTATCCTAACGAGCGTATTCAATGATTGATAAGAAAACCATCATCATTCGAAATGTTTACTACATGCTCGCTTATGCGTTCCAGGTTTTGAAGCAGACGAATTATAAGAAAATAGAAACCGAACCATTCGAGAACGTGCAGGACCTTTTTGCGTCAATTATTCAGATAGGCGTCTCGCAGCAATTAAAACGCGGGTTGCATAAGGAATACATTCTAAAAGATGAAGACTTGAAGGTATTGCGCGGAAAGTTAGATCTAACAAGCACAATTAAGCTACGCGCGAAAAACGATATCCAAACATTAAATTGCGAGCATGACGAATTGTCGGTTAATAATGTATTCAATCAAATCATTAAGACAACCCTGCTTAACTTGACAAAAGAAAAAAGCGTAAAGCGCGAAACACGGCTAAAACTACGTAGTATTTTACGCTTCTTCGGTGAAGTAAGTGATATAAATCTTTCGGACGTAAAATGGTCACAGCTAAGATTCCAAAGGAATAATAAGTCCTATGAGATGCTTCTAAATATTTGTTATTTCGTATATACAGAGTCAATCATGTCTCACAATAGCGGCGATAAGAAAGTTATGGCATTCTCCGATGATAATATGGCAAAAGTTTACGAAAAGTTCATCCTGGAATACTACAAGCAGCATCACCGCAAACTCTCAGCCAATGCAGCAGAGATTAAATGGAACTTAGACGAAGACTTTGCAGATCCGGTTATCAAGTTTTTGCCGAAGATGCAATCAGACATCACGCTACGCTATAATGGCTTAACTTTGATTATCGACGCAAAATACTATTCGAAGAATATGCAGCAACAGTTCGACAAGAACACCTTGATAAATGGTAACTTATACCAAATTTACACCTACGTTAAAAACGAAGACAAAACGAATAGCGGCAAAGTAGCCGGCATGCTGCTCTACGCCAAAACCGATAGCGATATTGTTCCGAGTGCCGACTTCTCTACTGGCGGAAATAGAATATCTGTTAAAACCCTGAATCTGGATGCTAATTTTGACGATATAAAACAACAGCTCGACAAAATTGCTGATGATTATTTTTACAAAGACGCCATTAAACAAGGAGTAACAATATGAAAACAGTAGTAGCCGCACTAATAGAAAAGGACGGACGATTCTTTCTAGCAAAACGCTCAACCGGCAACCAAGAAGTGTTTGGTGCATGGGAGTTTCCTGGAGGAAAAGTTGAAGACGGAGAGTCAGACGAGGCCGCGCTGGAACGCGAAATACTCGAGGAATTCAATACAGTAGTATCTATCGGAAAGAAGATTGCCGAAACGCCAATAGACGACGAACTAATACTCAAACTTTATAAATGCACCCACCGCCTAGGCAATTACGTTCTACGCGATCATTCCGAATCGGCCTGGGTAGATAAATTGGAAGACATGTATCAATTCAGCCTAGCGCCGGCAGATAAACGGCTTCTGAGCCAAATCTGCCCAAGAAAAAACGATTCGAGAAAACCTAGCTTCGGCGAACTAGTCAAAGGTCAGTCTTACGAAAACGCAGATCTACAAAGAATCTTCTTAGTATCCGGCCAAGGTGGGATGCGTAAGTCTAATCGTGCAAATTGCCTCGTACTTATTTCAAAGCATAATTCTGATAACCCATACGATGACAAGTGGAATGGCGACCATTTCGAATATACCGGAATGGGCATGAATGGCGATCAATCGGTTGATTATATGCAAAATAAAACTCTTGCAGAATCTAATACTAATGGAGTGACAGTTTACCTGTTCGAGTCATTTGCGAATAATGATTATATTTATCGCGGAATCGTAAAACTCGACGGTGAACCTTATTATGAAGTTCAAGAAGACGACGCCGGAAAGAAACGTAAAGTAGTCAAGTTTTCTCTCAAGCTCATCGATTAACCAGATTGGTTACTATCGTTGGCTGATCGAAAAAATATGTTATAATATGGACAGTATGGACGAAAACGTTTCTATTTTTCGCGACGGAATATTTGCGCTTAGGACAAGACGCTTTGGTACTGTTGCAGAAATAATGATTAAACATCTTTACGATCTAGACGAATCTGGATCGCTCGCTTTTGACAAGAAAAACAGAAATTCGAATGAACGCATAGAGGTAAAGTTTTCTACTGTCATGCGTGAGAACGATGATAAAATTCGTGACGAAAACGTAATAGACCAGTGCACAAAAGCAAATCTTGCCAATCGCGCACTCTCCATGGAAGATGCAAAAAGAGCCTGTTTTGATTGTAACATTCAGCAAGTAAAGCGTAAGGAGTTCGACGTTTTATATTACGGGCTCTTTTATGCAGACAAGATTGAAATATTTAAAATGACTTCTGAACAAGTGCTTAGCTGCCCTGGGTATTCAGACAAACAGCATAGGGGCAATGAAGGTGAAGGGCAATTTCATCTAAATCAAGATAATATTAAGTACCATAGAGATCACTATCTACAAAAAGTAATCAGCTACGAAGAACTCTACGAACTCTTTTCTTCCCTAAAATAAAAACCTATTCTTGTCACTAACTGATAATCTTATAGTTTTAATTTCTTGATCATTCAGGCAGAATATTTTGCCCACCTCATTATTAAGCTCTACATATTTATCATCTATACCCGAATCGGCGTCCATGAGCTCATTCACTATGCCAATAATTTTCTGTCGTACGTCACTATTGACTTTTGGTAAAGGGATGGACTCGATATGCTCTCTTAGCACCTTTATTGAATTATACTTTTTCGCGAAAATAAATTGAGCAATATCAGAATTCAATATTCCTAAAATATATTTAGTTTCCATCTCGTCTATATGCGGAACAACTATATTGCAACTATTTAAAGTCAAAGTCTGCTTATTGTCGTACGCAAATACCAATTGATTGCAGATGAAACGATAAATCAATTTTTCTTCTGCTCGATATCTATCTACTGGCGCCACCTGCTGGAAACTTTCTGGTTTAAAGTCAATATATTTAGAGGCTTCTTTTATGCGAAACTTACATATATCTAGTCCTCGCAAAACCGGTTCACTGCCGACGCGCCGATCGTCAAAAACGTATTTTTTATTGTCGCCAGTGACTATCCCTAACGCAAAATCCGCTTTGCCGCGAAGCAAATCGTGATTTACGCTGAATATTTTCTCAATTAAAGTATATTCTTCGTCTGAAGCATTAAATGAAAAATCGCCCGGGTCTATTACTCGCTCTTTCCCGATAACAAACGATTTGCCCGTATCGTCGAAAATAATATTGGCACCCATAGCGGTCATTCGTTTATTACTTCTTTTGAGCCGTAATATAATGGACGGGCACTGGACGCCATCAAAAACATTACCCATATATTCAATAGTTTTTAGCTCAGTCGAGTCGATTATAATATTGCGTATCCCAGAATGCGCCTTCACATTTAGAATTGATTCCGGTAAAACGAAGGATAAAATACCGCCAGCTGATAAATCCGCTATTGCTTTTTCAACAAAAACTGCGTACGATTCCGTTCTGCGCCCTGCCGATTTGTATATTTTACATAGTGCGTTATTCGTATCCTTATCAAAATCAAAGCCCCATGGCGGATTCCCTAAAATACAATCATATTCTTTCTTTGGAAAATCTAACAAATAGTCGGAAACGCGAATATTATTCTTAATAATATCGCTACCAATATCTGTATACCTTAGCGACATATTGATGCGAGCTAATGACACAGCGATCGGATCGATATCGACCGCATTTATATTTGTCATCTTTACCTGCTTCGGAATATGCAGCAAGAAATTGCCTGTGCCACAACACGGATCCAGTACTGAACTATCCTTCGATAACGTGAGTCCACCAACGAGTTTTTCTACAACATGATTAGGTGTATAGTAAGATCCTTGTGATTTGCGTTTACCAATATTCAAAAGCGATATATATATAAGACCAAGAACATCCTCACCTTCTTCATAATCAAGCGACTGCACGGCAAGTAGATTGTTTGCTAAATATTTGTTTAATAATTCACTTTTTGATTTATTAGTAATATCGAGTATTAATTCATCGACATCTCCAAACGAGATTTTGCTTCTCAAGAAATCCTCTACTGGATTTTTACAATCAATTCCAAAACGACTACTAGCTAGTTGTATGGCAGATACGGTAAGAATTATTTTCAAATCTTCTTCCGCAATACTATTATTGCCCGACAATTGTTCAATTAAGGAAGATACCTTGTCTAAATTTGAACACGATTCCGAAACATAGGATCGGTAGAGCATATTACCGCTAACGTGTTTTTTGTTGCGCCTACTCTTCAGGCGATTACCATCATTTTTAATCTCCTCTAATAGTGTTGAGATGTATTCAGGAGAAAATAGCGGTTTCTTCTTCACGACGCTAGTAGGTGTTATTTTGCCAAGTTTAATCCAGTTTCTTCCCGTAGCTATAGATATTGATAGCTTGCTACATAAATCCTCTAACGAAATATAGCCTTCAACATTAAGATCACATAGCCTATTATCTGAAGGTTTCGCTGCGGAACCTGGTATTATCCAAACCCCACCTACTTTTTGAGATCCATCAATCCTGCCCAAGTCACAAAGAACCTGCACTCTACGCTCTGATATACCAAACTTTTTGCTCGCTTCTTTTGTTGACATATAATCCATTATTGTTATCCTGTTTATGTATATAATTATATTCGTCAGAACGAATAATGCAAGTATTAATGATTATCGTTATGTTTATATCTCATTATTGCTTCTATCACCCCACACTCCGGACAAATCTCTGTCTCATTATCTACGCGAGATAATGCCGGATACTCCGTGAACTCTTTCTTGCATTTCGGACAACGCTGAATCTCAAATACCTTACGCGTTACGCTTTCGTGTAGTAAATCTAAATCATCGCGCAGAAGATTTATATCGTCATAACGTTTAGCGTCGGCAAGAAACGACGAATACTTTTGGCGCGGCTCAAGCCTCTTTTCATCCGCATCGTATTCCCCGACATAATACCAAATATCCTTATCGTGAATTACGCCAATAACGTATTCACATATACCAATATTACTCATATAAATACTCCTTAATAACCCTACAAGGTCTTTTCTAACGCCGACCGTTAAAGAGCAACTTTAGTTTAAAGTTAATATTCGGTTGTGAGTTAGTTAAATTGCGGCTACCTTTGCAGGGTTGTCCAATTTAACCTTACTTCAGCATATTTTACAACCCATGACCGAAGATCCATGTTATAATAGAACTAGCTTCGAGTTTAGAGATGCTCTCGAAGCCCAAGTAATGCGGCAGAAAATGCTCGCATTTTTTGTTTCACGCACAAGCTATTAAATTGCGGAATACCTTGTGTCAACTTTGGAAGCCATTCCACATGGCTACGCAAGGAGCACCTTATGGACGAAGAAAAGAAAGAAACGTCCGCGGCTATCGCTGGATTACTCAGCCTTCTCAAAAGCATTGAAGTTACACCGGAGCGTATCGCTCAGAACCAATGGAAGTCGGTAAACAAAAATGGCGAAGTCGAATTTTACTATTAAAACAAACCAATCTCCGGCTAGATCATAATCACGACCGGAGATTTTTTATGGGCCAGTGCCGCCGAGCTACCTCTTTTAGGTGATATATGATATAATAATTCCTATGAAAAGCAAGTCTGTATTGGGAACAAACGGCGAAGAAAAACCATTACTCCGCTATGTGTTATATGCTCGTAAATCATCTGAAGATGTTGGCGCGCAGGCTAAGTCTCTTCCTGATCAGATTAAAGACTGCTTAGACTATGCCGAGAATAAAGGCATCGTAGTCGTAGATACACTTAAAGAGTCGCATTCCGCAAAGATATCCGGAAGGCGACCTGTTTTTGCTAAGATGCTAAAAGATCTAGAAGCTGGCAAATACGATGGTATTCTAGCATGGCATCCAGACCGTCTAGCGCGTAACTCGCTCGAGGCCGGAATGATTGTTGATATGGTAGATAGCGGCAAGATTAAAGACCTTAAATTCCCGACGCTCGAATTCACGAACGATTCAAGCGGAAAGTTACTTCTTAACATCATGTTTGCAATGTCCAAACAATACTCCGAGCATTTGTCAGAGAGCGTACAGCGTGGCGTCGATTCTAACCTCGCTCAAGGTAAATCTGGCGGTATTCCAAAATGGGGTTATAACCGTAGTGAGATAACCGGCTATTATGAGCCAGACGATAACTTTGAGTATATTAAGCATGGCTTCGAAATGTATCTCGAGGGACATTCTCAGCGAGAAATCATAGATTACTGGCGCCAGAACAATGTTCATCGTATGACGAAGTTAACGCGCAAGAATAAGAACATAAAGCGCATAAATGTTTACGATAGCGATTCTACGATTGGCGCGATCCTTAGCGATCCGTTCTACTACGGTATCCTCGTACAAGCTGGCCAACAGGTAGACTTACGCCAGATCCTACCAAACTTCAAGCCAATGCTCACCGAAGAGCAATTCGGCGAAGTACAGGCAAAGCGCGGCAACTTAAAGAAGGTTATCTCGGCTTCTGTTAAGGCGATAGACGACAAAACCTTCATTCCATTCCGCCAGCTCATGAGATGTGGCGAATGTGGCAATTTCATGCACGTAGCGCGCTCTAAATCGCGCACCGGCAAGAAATACCTATACTTCCGTTGCGGTAATACAGAATGTAAGCGCGAGCAAAAGAGCGTCCGCGCGCAAGTCTTCCTAGACTACTTCTACAACACGCTAGAAGCGCTACATTTTGGCAAGAAAGAGATCGACGAACTTCGAGACAACTTAAATGACTATATTAACGTCCGCCATAACGAGCTACTTGAGGAAAAGCTACGCGTTAATGCCGCTATAAAGGCCAAGAAGCGCGCTCAAGGCGAGTTAGCGCAGGCTTTCATAGATCTAGGTAAAGATGCGCCAGAAGAAGCCAAGAAACTCGTCAAAGAGCAAATGAATGAATGCCGCGACGCGATAGCCGCTTTACAAGCTGAACGCGACGAAATTAGCGCCAAAATCTACGATCCTGACCAAGTTCGAGAAATTCTGGAAGAACTTACGAACCAGCTAGATTCCCTCGCTGACAAGATGAAAAGTGCCGACTCATGGCAAAAGGACCAGTTAGTACGAAAATTGGTTACGAACCTAGAAATTAACAACAAAAATGAGGTCTCCTTCAGATGGAAGAAACCTCTTGAAAACGTCTTTAACCAGGCTCTTAAGAACAGAACTAGGTTTGGTGCGCGAGAGAGGACTTGAACCTCCACGCCCGAAGGCATATGCTCCTAAGGCATACGTGTATACCAATTTCACCACTCGCGCGTGGTCTAATCATATCACATCTTACGGTAGAGTGCTAGAGTCGCTTCTCCGTAACATAGGTCATCCACCACAACAACTCCATTATTAGGTTTCGGCTCACACACTCTACCTGGATAAGATAATACCATAAGCCCGTTTTGTTTCAAAGCTTTTGTTAATAAAAAGACTGTGGAAAACTGCGGATTATCATAGGGCGGATCGGCTAAAATTAAGTCGTATTTGGGCGCTTCGTGATAGTCTTCGCCCCATATTCTAACGTCAGAGTGGATGACCCTCGCCCTATCGCTCACGCCTAGTGTTGTAATATTGTCGCTAATAACTTTACAGCCTAAGCCGTATCGTTCAATAAAATCACACCGCGCCGCCCCGCGGCTCAGTGCTTCTAACCCCAGTGCACCTGTGCCAGCAAAAGCATCTAGTACGTTCGCGTCCGTTATTACCCCTCGCGCCATCAGTGAGTTCATCAGGCCCAACCGTGGACGATCGCCCATCGGATGTGTACCGACGCCAATATCCGCCCGAATGTAGCGACCGCGGAATTCGCCGCCGGTGATTCGTACACGTTTGGTCGGTTTTGTCATATCTCTATTCTACCTTAGTTGTCATTCTAGTTGAGCGTCGTTAGCTTTTGGTACTTATTAATCAGCTGCCCCAGTTCAGGATAGCTCTCGAGATAATCGGGCTGCACCTTCAATTGATCAATAGTTGCTTTGGCTGCATCGCTCGCTCGTTTGATCATCTTCGTATCCGCAAGGTTGGCAACTTTTAGATTCAGATCGCCGTGCTGCGCCGTGCCATAGATTTCGCCCGCCCCACGCATCGCAAGATCGACTTCCGCTAGATAAAAACCGTCATTACTACGCTCAATCTCTTTTAGTCGCCGCGACGGCTCACCGCCGTCGGTTTGCACCACAAAACAGTAAGATTTGGCGTCACCTCGCCCCACACGCCCCCGTAGCTGGTGTAATTGCGCCAGGCCAAATTGATCGGCATTCTCTATCACCATCACGGTCGCATTCGGCACGTCGACGCCAACCTCAACCACTGTAGTGGATACTAGAATATCTGTCTCATGTGCCTCAAATTCGCGCATAATCTTTTCCTTTGTTTCGGCTGGCATTTTACCGTGCAAGATACCCACTCGCGCGCCCGGATAAGCTTTTACTACTTTTTTATACAGGACATCAGCACTAGTCTTCTCGGAGCCTTCCTTTTCCTCGATTAGTTTTGCAATATAGTAGATCTGATGCCCCGCTGCGAGTTCCGCTCTGACTCGCTCTGTCACTGGCTGACGATTAGTCGGCATAATAATTTTCGTCTCAACCACTTGACGACCCTTTGGCAATTCATTCAGCGTCGAAACATCCACATCACCGAAAACTGTCAGTTGCAGTGAACGAGGAATCGGTGTCGCCGTCATAGCAAGCAGATGCGGTAAGTATTTGTCGCCCGTTTTATCTAGTAGCTCTTGACGCTGACGCACGCCAAAACGATGCTGTTCGTCAATTACGACAAAGCCGAGATTTTGAAATTCAACATTCGGCTGGAATAAGGCATGCGTGCCGATAATGATATCTATTTCGCAATTTTTAAGTTTTTCTAGCACCTCATCGCGTGCTTTGCCCTTCACCGAGCCCGTCAATAGAGCGACATTGACATTTAGACCGCTGAGCAGATTAGCGAAAGTTGCCGCATGCTGCGTCGCTAGCACTTCGGTTGGCACCATAATGGCCGTCTGATAACCGTCCACTTTCGCTTGATACGCCGCTAGCGCCGCCACTACGGTTTTGCCCGAGCCAACATCGCCCTGGAGTAGACGGTTCATCGGCACATCTCTACCGAAATCCTGCAAAATTTCCCACGCCGCTCGCCGCTGGGCGCTGGTCATTGTGAACGGCAAGTTTGTCACGAAAGTTTTAATATTATCTAGCGTAAATTTAATTGGCCGCGCTTTAATACGCTGGTTGGCATCACGATTCATCCGCGCCGCCAAAATTAGACTATATAGCTCCTCGAAGGCTAAGCGGCTACGCGCCTGCTTCAGCTTGTCGCGACTAGTCGGAAAATGAGCCTCCATCACAGCATCGCTATGACTCATCAAATTACCATCCGCCACCACATCGAAAGGCAAATTCTCGGGCAATACAGCAATGAGCGGTTTGACATTTGTTATAACCGTTTTCAGCGTGGACATCTTTAGCCCATTTTTCAAGGAGTAGACTGGCACAATGTTGTCAGATTTGAGCGGCATATCTTTCGCCGCTTCGCACTTTGGACTGGATAATTGGTAGCGCCCGTATTGCAATTTGAAATCACCGCTAAAGTAGAATTGTCCACCCGCTTTTAGCTGACGCTCGCGGAATGGCTGGTTAAACCACACCGCCTGCACTTTGTCGTCGTTATCGTCGACTAATGTCGCTGTGGTAATCTTTAGATTGCGTCGGGCATAGCGAGTGCTAATTGACTCGACCCGCGCCCGCAGGGTCACTTTACCAGGCTTGATATCGGCGATATTTTCCGCACCGGAATAATCGTCGTAGGTGCGTGGATAATAATTAATTAAATCGCCCGCCGTCGCGATGCCGGCACCAACGAACTTCTCGCCCGTTTTCGGTCCGACGCCTTTGATATCAGTAATAGGCGTGCGAAGATTCACGCAGATTCCTTAGTGATTTTTTGCGCTTTTTTGATTTCATTCTTGGCTTCATCCACTACATAGTCCTGCGTCGCACAGCCAAGTAGAAGATCGACGACCATTAGGGCGACGCCAGTCAATAAATAATTTAGCGTGCTATCAATGTTGAGTACCGCCCATATAGCGACAATCGCTACTGTCCACACGCTAAAAATTATTAGCGGGCGATAACGCACGTCCCGCTCGCCAAAGCGCCTGGCAATAAGGTTAATCGTGAATCGACCCAGCGCATCCAAGCCTGTAATTATTGCATATATTAAAAGTGCTACGAGCACCGTTCCGCAAATCGCACCAGTAACAATTGCGGGCAAGTAAAACTTAACTAGCACACCGCGAAGTACCTCGGGCGAAGTATCACTATAAGCCCCCGGCTCACTTATAAAGATATGCTTTAAGCTGTCGCTCGAAAGTAAATTATTGAGACTCGCTGCTTGGCCAGTGACGAGCACTAGAATATTAAAGATGATTAGCACCATCGCTAGCCCCATCAGAGCGTGACACACTGTAATTAGAAACTTTTCAGCAAACGAGCGCAAAACTATTCTTGCCTTTCTTAATCAGACTTACACCTGTCAATGGCCCATCTTCATTAGTTTTAGCTCCATTCACTTTGACAGCACCTTCTCTAACCAGTCGCCTAGCTTCGCTGTTGCTCTTAGCTAGACCACTCGCCGTTAGTGCACCAATAATTGTGAGACCATCCGTCAAATCTACTTTCGGGATCTCGCGCGCCAGCGCCGTTAGTTCGTCACCATTGAGCTTGTCCGCTTCGCCATCGCCAAATAGCACCCCGGTAACATGTTGCACACTCTCTAACGCTTTATCGCCATGAACATAGCGAGTGACTTCTTCCGCCAGACGCTTTTGGGCAATACGCGCGCCGGGATTTTCCCCCTGCTGCTTCTCAATATCCATAATCTCTTCCGGCGATAGGAACGTATACACCTTTAGATAGTCAATCACACCCGCGTCATCGCAGTTAAGCCAGAACTGGTAGAACTGATACGGCGAAGTCATGGTTGGGTCGAGCCATACGGCACCAGCTTCGCTCTTGCCAAACTTCTTGCCAGTCGCCTTGTTGATGACAAGCGGAATACCAAATACGTCCGCGTGTCCGCCATCGAGCTTGTCAATCAGGCGCATGCCACTAGTCGAATTGCCAAATTGGTCCACCCCGCAAATCTGAATCGTTGCACCATAACGGCGGTATAAGTGCAAAAAGTCGTAGCCCTGAATGAGCGAATAGCTAAACTCAGCGTAGTTAATGCCCTTGCCGCCCACACCAATGCGCTTCTTAACAAAGTCGCGGTCCAGTAGCTGTGTCATCGAAAAATGCCAGCCGATATTGCGCAGAAACTCGATGTAATTAATATCCTTAAACCAATCGTAGTTGTTGACCACGTTAATATCCATGCCGCGGAAGAGCTGGTGATATTGCGCCTTAAACCTCTCTACGCGAGAATTAATGATATCCAAATCAATCTTAGCACGCGTCTCATCCTTGCCGTCCGGATCGCCGCCCGCCATACAGGTCGCACCACCAACGAGGATGATACCTTTGTGCCCCGCCTTAATAAAACGAGCACAAGTCACCATTGCCGCTAGATTACCGATAGTCATACTATTGGCGCTAGGATCGGCACCAATGTAAAAAATCTTGCCCGGTTTGTCTAACTCCGTTAAATCCTCAATGGTCGTCTGACCAACTAGTCCCCGCCACTGTAACTCTTCGCTAAATGTCATATTATTAATATAACATAAGCGGAGGTAAAACCCACTCGATTGACTACGCCCCCCCTAAGCAGGGAGCTAGGGGCTGGGGGCGGAACAAAATACATTACCACTTCAATTTGAAAGTATGGTAAAATGTTAACGATTAAATAATGCGAGGGGCAATGGCTAAAAAGAGCAAATCAGCGAGTAAAGATGATGAATACCGCGAGACGAGTGGGCGCAAATACGCTACTTATTCCAGCCTGACGGCAAACCGCGGCAAGAGTAAACGGGCGCTAAAGAAGGAGCGCAAAGCACGCGAGCATGCCGAATATTTGGCGACTCTACCGAAGAATCCAGTCAAGCGTTTCTTTGCGCGGCTCAATCCAAAGCACGTCTTTAAATTCTGGTTCAGCATGGACGGACTCAAGATGCTAGGCAAAATCCTCGGTATCTTTTTGCTTATTTGCGTAGCTATCGGCGGTCTAGCCTTCCTCTATTTTAGGAACGAGCTCAAGAGTCTACAGCCAAGCGAACTCGCTAAACGAGTGCAGACAACCGTCACCAGATACTACGATCGTAACGGGCAGCTCCTATGGGAAGATACCGGCACCGGCGAATACCGCCTCGTCGTCGATTCCGAAAATATTAGCAAATATATGAAAGACGCCACCGTTGCCATCGAGGATAAAAACTTCTATCGGCATGGCGGAGTATCGCTCACCGGCACAGCCCGTGCAGTGATCAACAACGTCTTTGGGCATGGCGGCACTCAGGGCGGCTCAACATTAACCCAGCAGCTAGTTAAACAAGTCTTCTTTGCCGATGAGGCGGGCGATCGAGGTATCTCGGGTATCCCGCGCAAGATTAAGGAAGCCATTCTCGCGACCGAAACGGAACGAATCTACAGCAAGGATCAAATCCTAACTATGTATCTAAACGAGTCGCCCTATGGTGGCCGGCGCAATGGTGTTGAATCAGCCAGTCAAACTTACTTTGGTAAATCCGCAAAAGATTTAACTATCGACGAAGCCGCCTTACTCGCTTCGATTCCGCAATCGCCAACTCTTTATAACCCATATAACACTGACGGCCACGAGCAGCTTCTCGCTCGACAAAAGACCGTGATTAATTACATGCAGCAGCAGGGTTATATAACCAAACAAGAGGCTGACGCCGCCAAGCAAGTTTCGACGCTCGATAAATTAAAGTCAGCCGATACCCAGCTCGCTGGCGCTAAAGCGCCGCACTTCATCCAGATGGTCAAGGATGAGCTAACCGATAAGCTCGGCGCTAAAGTTATGGGGCAAGGCGGTCTGACAATTAAAACTACGCTTGACCTACGAGTACAGAATTCGCTCGAGAGCGAAATGGATAAACTGTTCAACGGTAAATATGCCTATATGCCGGTTCGTTATGGCTTCGATAATGCATCCTTCACGATGATCGACAATCAAACTGGCCAGATTCTCGGCGTGATGGGAAGTCGTAGCTATGATTATCCTGGCTATGGCGCCGTCAACTCGGCTACTTCATTCATCCAGCCAGGCTCGTCGATTAAGCCACTAGTTTATGCCGCTCTAATCAATAACCAGGACAACAAAAACGGCACCTATGGCGCCGGCTCAATTATCCCCGATACGCCAATCCCGCAAAGCGTTTATAAGACCTCCGATGGTACATCAGTGCAAAACGCCGATCGCAGGTTCCTAGGCAACATTACTATTCGTCGCAGCCTCGGCGGTTCGCGTAACGTTCCAGCCATTAAGGCGATGGCGCTAAACGGCGTCGAAGAAACGCAAAAGTTTATCCACGAAGCCGGCGATGCTAGTTATTGTACAGACGGCGCCGATAAAGGCGCTGGTCTCGCCTCGGCAATTGGCGGCTGCGGACTAGAGCAGGTCGAACACGTCAACGCCTTTGCCACCATTGCCCGTGGCGGTGTCTACAAACCATATGAGACCGTTATCGAGGTAACAAATTCACAGAAAGAAAAGCTCTACGAGTGGAAAGATGGCACCGACAGCAAGCAGGTAATGGATGCTCAGACTGCCTATATCATTGACGATATCCTGAGCGATAACAATGCTCGCGCTTCAACCTTTGGCCGTAATGCAATCGGCTTTAATGTCCGTGGCGTCAAAACCGCTACCAAAACGGGAACGTCTAATCTCGGCAACCATCCAAAAGACCTCTGGATGATGAGCTATACCCCTAAGGCTACCTTGTCTGTTTGGGCAGGCAACCACACACCAAAAGCACTCAAAGGCGGCGATGGCGCTAGCCTCGGCGTGCTAGTCTCTGATATCACCTCCGACGTCTATAACAACGTTTTTAAGGTCGACGGCACATGGAAACCAGGCGACTGGTTCACCAAGCCGGATGGTATTCAGACGCTAACCGTTAGTGGCAATCATGATATCTTCCCATCCTGGTACAACAAGAAGCAGAAGTCGACCTCTATCCGAAAGGTAGTCTTTGATAAGGTTACCAAGAAGCGCGCCACTGAATGCACACCTAGCGGCGCCCAAGAAACACTAGATGTAACCGTGTCGACCGACCAGGTAACAAAGAAGACGACCGAGACACCACCGACTGGTTATAGCTTAACGGAGTATGACAATTACCATAACTGCGATGATTCTAAGCCGTTCATTTCAGACATTACCGCCAGCCCCGAGGCAACAGGCAATAAGTGGACAATATCGGTCCTAGCTAAAAACGGAACACACAACATCACAGGTGTAGCCATTGACGTCAACGGCAAGACCTACGACGCCAAACAAGGCGACACGGGGTCATGGGACATTGTCCTCGCCGATCTCAAAGGCGACATATCTGTACATGCTGTCGTTACCGATGAAGGCTACTACACGACAGACATGTCAAAAACAATCAGCTTTACCGCTTCGGGCGAATAGATAGAATAAGGAGGAATAACATGAAGAAGCTAGCAAAAAACAGGGGAGCGATCGCCACAGCCAAGGTCATACCGTACAATCAGGCGGCTTACGTAGTCTTGTCGGTTGGGCTAATTATCGCTTCACTAGTACTATTTTCAGCCGAACCAGCTATCTCAAAGCCGTTCTTTGGCAATCCGTTCAACATCTATCGTGTGGCTATCATGGCACTTGCTATGGTATTCCTACTGCTCGCCACTAAGGACGGATGGAAGAATAATTTGCACCAAGCCGAGGCCGAGACAAAAAAGCTACCCAAGGTACAAAAGTTGCTTAGGCGCCTACAGATTATTTTACCTGCGCTAGCCATCATCTTTATTGTGTTACAAATTTTCCTGCCAGAATTTGCCGTTAACCTAATTCGTAAAGAGTCGCAGCCTTTTTATCGCACGGGAATATTCATCAAGTCAGCATTCCAAATCGTTGGCCTCGTTTTCTTTGTTAAAACCGCCAAATACTATTTTAAAGAGAAAAACTATCTAGCAGGTGTCTTATCCTGCCTACTGGCACTAGTGCTATTTGTTATGGCGGGTGAAGAGCTCAGCTGGGGGCAGCGCATCTTTCACTGGGACACGCCAGCGGACTACGCCAAGGTGAACGCTCAAGGTGAAACTAATCTGCACAATTTAGCTACGCAGGCCTTTCAAAATACGCTCTATTTTGGCGGCTGGCTTCTGCTCGTAGCTTTGCCATTCTTTAGAAGTAGCCTCAAGAAGTTATTTAATAAAACAAAGCATCTCAAATTCGTTAATGAGTTCTTGCCGCCCATCGCCTTTACGACAATTTTCGCCGTAGCATTCAGTCTATTCGACCCGATCAGTACCGACAATGGCATCTATTGGGGGTCAAATCTGTTCATCGTTGTTGGTACGCTAATTATTCTCTGTGCCGAAGTCTATATAGCAGTCAAATCGCATAGCGATAAAAATCTAAGCAAGAGTCTATTGTTATTAGCCGCCTTTATTGCGGTAACTATTGGATCAGCCTTCTTTAATCGTACGTGGAAACTTAATGCCGGTGTACCAACAGAGTATCTAGAGCTCTTTATCAGCTTTGGTATAATGCTCTGGTCGATTATCGTTAATCAGCGCACTCACTCGTTGGCAAGTCGCACCATCGCCTCTTCGGCTGACGACGCCGACTGACGTCGGCGCGTAGCCGTGTGAGTCTTAGCGGCTAGCTTGACAGGTTCTTTATCGGCTGGCTTTTGGCTGGCCGATTTCACCTTAGTTTCTTTGGTTTCTTTGTCTGACTTATTATTTAGCTGCTTTAGCTGGTCAGAGTGAAAAGCTGGAGCCGCCTTTATGCGGCTAGTCACCCGTTTGCTCTTGCTATTAGAGCTACCGCCAGAATTACTACGGCTACTATTGCCGTGGTAATTGCCTCCGCCATTACTACTATTACTCTTAACTATCTTGGCAAACATCATACGACCTGCCTCGGTTTGGAGCGAGCGGGTCACCTCTACCTTAACCGTCTGACCGATTAGATTCTTGGCATCCTCAACCACTACCATAGTACCGTCCTCGAGATAGCCAACGCCCTGTTCGCGGTTGTTGCCTACTGCTGTAATCTTAATTTCGACATGCTCGCCCGGGATGAGCTTCGCTCGCAGCATCTGCGATAACTCGTTAACGTTAATCACCGTGACACCAATCACCTTAGCAACCTTATTTAGATTATAGTCGGTAGTACAAATTGAAGCATCGTATTTACGTGCTAGGTTTAAGAGGCGTTCGTCCACACCACCTTCCTCGGCTAGACCGTCATTCACAATTGTCACACTGACGCTGTCCAGCTTTTGCAACTCGCGCACATTATCCAGACCTTTGCGTGCCCGTGCCCGTTTGTCATGATCGGCTTTATCTGCCAGTAGCTGCATTTCATGAATGACCGAACGAGGAATGATTAGTTCAGCCGTAATAATACCAGTTTTCGCCACATCAACAATGCGGCCGTCCATAATACTGCACGTATCGAGCAGGATCGAGCCGCGCGCCACCTTTAACGTGCGCTGGCGAAACTTCATAACTGTTAAATAAGTTGTCTCAATAAACGTGGCCACAGCTAAAACAGCCGCTACTGTTAATAAAGTGTTCATATATCAAATAAATCCTTTCGGTTTTATTATACCA
>Ga0256404_1002781_pt1 | contig 37545 bp, 29 predicted proteins | sample RumenRJG_01DNA_FD_185990 | JGI IMG/M metagenome (GOLD analysis project Ga0256404, IMG submission 185990) | Bovine rumen microbial communities from Lethbridge, Alberta, Canada - RJG_01 | ecosystem: Host-associated > Mammals > Digestive system > Stomach > Rumen | place: Canada: Alberta | collected...
CGGCCGGGTGTCGCCATCATCGGCACGGCGATCTTGAATTTCATCGGCGCGATGATTTCGACGGGCGTCGCGAAGACCATCGGCGGCGACATCGTCATGAGCCCGGACCTCATCAATGAGATGGTCATCATCTCGGGCCTCGTCGGGGCCATCATCTGGAATCTTTTGACGTGGTGGTTCGGCATGCCGTCGAGCTCGTCTCATGCGCTCATCGGCGGCATGATCGGCGCGATCATCATTTCAGCCGGCACGGCCGCGCTGAATGACTGGGGCATCATCAAGATCGTCCTGTCGCTCATCCTCTCGCCGATCACGGCCATCGCCTGCGGCTTCCTCATCATGAAGATCATTTTCTTCATCTGCCACTCGTACAAGCCGGCGCGCGTCAATCTCACGGCGAACCGTTTGCAGATCATCTCGGCAGCGCTCATGGCGTTCTCGCATGGTTCGAATGATGCGCAGAAATCCATGGGCATCATCACGCTCGCGCTCGTCTCGGGCGGCGTGATCGAGACGCTCGAAGTGCCGACGGTCGTCAAGCTCCTCTGTGCGGCGGCCATGGCATTCGGCACGAGCGTCGGTGGTTGGAAGATCATCCGCACGGTCGGCGGCAAGATTTTCAAGATGCACCCGATTCATGGCTTCGCGGCGGATCTGAACTCTGCGGTCGTCATCCTCTCGGCGACGCTGCTGCATCTCCCCGTCTCGACGACACACGTCGTCTCGGGCTCGATCATGGGCGTCGGCTCGGCGCAGCGTTTCAAGGCCGTCCATTGGGACGTCGCGCGCAATATGGTCACGGCCTGGGTCATGACGATTCCCTGCACGGCCATCATGGGCGCGATCTCGTATCTCGTCGCCACCGGCATCTTCGGCGGCGGACTTTAATCGTTATTATCGACAACAAGCACTTTGGACAAACATCCGAGGTGCTTTTTCTTTTTCCTTTCATCTACGTTTGTCATAATGGGAGGCGGAACTCGAAAGGAAGCGAAAGTTTGAAGAAGATTCTCGTGACGTTCGTGCTGACGCTCGTGCTCGCGGTCGCGGGCTGCGTGCTCGCGGCGGGGTATTATCTCGGCAACTATCTCGTGGGCTTCGGCCTTGCGCGCGGCACGGCGGAAAATCCGCAAGCGCCGCCGCGCGCGTATGCGCTGCTCATGCCGCCGGGCACGTGGAACTACACGCGGCCCGATGCGCCGAGCGAGGAGTGGGTGCTCGAGTCGGACGATGGATTGCGTCTCGTCGCGACGCATTTCCGCCCTGAGCGCGCGACGGGGAACTGGGTCATCGTCGTGCATGGCTATGGCTGCACGCAAGAAAATTCATATTATACGGCAGCGACGTATCTCGCGATGGGCTACGATGTCGTGACGCCGGATCTCCGGAGCTCGGGCAAGAGCCAGGGGACGTTCGTCACGATGGGGCTCGATGAGAGCAAGGATGTCGTGCAGTGGGCGCGCCGCATCGCCGAGACGCAAAAGGACGCGCGCATCGTGCTGCATGGCGTTTCGATGGGCGCGGCGACCGTCATGATGGCGAGCGCACGGGACGATCTGCCGTCGGCGGTCGTCGCGTGCGTAGAGGATTGCGGCTATACGAGCGCTTATGATTTGCTCGCGTACCAGATGGAGACATCGTTTCACTTGCCGTCGTTCCCAGGCATGAATCTCCTCGACTGGCGTTGCGAGCAGCGCGCGGGCTTCTCACTCCATCAGGCCGCGCCTGTCATGGCCGTCCGTCATGCAAACGTGCCGATGCTCTTCATCCACGGCACGAAGGACACGCTCGTGCCGCCTGTCATGGCAGAAGAACTCTATGCCGCGTGTACGACGGAGAAAAAATTGTTGCTCGTGCCGGATGCCATCCACTCGGCGGCGAGCCAGCAAGACCACGATCTCTATTACCGGACGGTCACGGACTTCCTGCGCGGCAAGGTCTATGAATGACGCGGCAGGATTTTCGCGGATGCATCGCGAACTTTGTAGGTAGAAAATAAAAAACAGCTGCCCGCAGGCAGCTGTGATGGATCTTTCGAAAGGACTTGATTTCATGAACGAGAATCTCAAAGATCTCGTGGCGCATTACAATGTAAAGAACTACGGCAAGCCGCGCAGCATTCAGGAGACGACGGCGCGCTATCATCAGAAGTGCGAGCAGTACAAGAATCTGCGCAAACTGGACAACCCGAATCACGAGCAGGTGTCCATGCTCTACGCCGAGGCGAAAGCGCTCGGCTGGGTCATCGGCAAGGATGAAAAGGCGATCATCCAGGACTTGAATTTCTGAGATTCGTCACGACGAATACGTATCCGTGTGAAGAAACTCGCGCTCGACGACCTCGCCGCCGGCGAGGTAGAGGCGGTAGACGCTCGGATGCAGGCGGCTGCCGTCGCTTTCGAGCTGGACGGTCTTGCCGCCGAGGTCGGCGCGCGTGCCGAGCACGTAGACGGTCAGGCGGCTGCCGTCCGCCGTCGTCAAGAGATGGATGCTGTGCGGCAGGCGGTTTTGGAATTGGAAGTCGATGAGGCCGTCGGCAACGGTCGCGTCGAGGCCGGGCGGGCAGTAGGCCGACGGCAGCGCGTGCGACGTGCGCACGGTCGGCGTGAGGCCGGCGAGCAGGATGGCATTGTAGAGCGTCGAGCTCACCTGGCAGACGCCGCCGCCGATGCCTTCGGCAGGCTCGCCGTCGATGATGACGCCGGCCGTCTTGTAGCCGGCCGCCGCTGTGCGCGCACCGACCGTGTCATTGAAGGAAAACGTGCCCGTGGGCTTCACCGTGATGCCGCTGAGCTTTTCAGCCGCGATGGCGATGTTCTGCCCGCGGTCGCCGGGGAAGTAGCGCGTCGTGTAGCTCGCGAGTACGGTGTCGGCCGCCGCGAGATCCGCGTCCGTGACCGCAGGCGCGGCTTCCTCGATGGGGATTTCCGCGCGCGCCGTCAGCGCGAGTGCTGTGAGCTTCGGCGTGACGTCCGCGACGACGGCATCCGGGTCGGCCTTGCGCCCGATGATGGCGGCATGATGGTCGACACCGCCATTCGCGGCAATCGTCAGCGTCGCATTCTGCGGCGCGCGGGCGAGCGACGCGGCGATGTCCTGGACTTTGGCCGCGAGCTTGTCAGCATCAAACGTCGCGGACAGTTTCACGTTCGTGCCAAAGATCGCGAGCCGCATCTGATCCGTCGTGTTGCGCAGCAAGGAGCCGTGGCGGCCGACGCCGTACGCCGCTTCGACCGCGCCTTCGACATCGGGCGCGAGGTCGATGTCCTGCGGCTGGATGCTCCATTTCTGCGGGCCGGCCGTGACAACGACCGCATCACGCGCGAGCTTCGTACGCGCTTTTTCGAGGAAGAAATGACGGACTTCGTTTTCCGTCATGCCGGCGAGCGACTGTCCTTCCGATTGCACGCCCATGACGACGCGGCCGTGGTTCGCGACGGATACGGACACGCCGCCGATGACGGCGACGCCGAGCGCGAACGAACAGGCGACGACCGCCAGCATTTTTTCCGTAGAGAGTGGTAAATTCATGAGATTCCAAAACCTCCAGTAGCTGCTTCTATTATAAGCGATAGCGAGGTTTTTGGGAATAGATTTTGGAAAGGTGGCTGCACCATGGAAGAAAACGTGCGGGAACAAGCTGCACGCGAAGAAGCTCCGAACGTGCGCGTCATGACGGAAGCGGAGCGCGAGAACTATCACGGCGTCACGCTCGAGCAGGCGCCGGACGGGCAGACGTACACAGGAGGCCAAGACCAAGCCGAGCGCGAGGCGGCGGAGCGCCTCCACGTCGTGTTCACGCAAGGCGACGCGAAAGGCTTGCGCGATGAGCTGCTGCGCCGGTTCCTCGGCAATCATTGGAAGCTGAAGCTCATCGGCATCGGCTCGGCCATCGCGCTCGCGGTGTTCCTCGTTTTCATCGCGCTGCCGGCCGTCGCCATGTTCGTCGTTCTCGGCGGCATCCTGTTCTTGATCGCGCAGCTGTTTTCGTTTTGAAATCACAAAAAATGCACAAAGCAAAACCGCCGCAGGAGGGGGCCTGCGGCGGTTTTGCTTCACACACAATAGAATCAAACGTTTCAGGGGGTTGGAGGATCAGAGACGCGCACCCGATGAGGAGGGGGTCAACATCGGTTGCTTTCTGCGCCGCTGTCATGATTTCCCTTTGACAGCGCCTATTTTACCTACGGAAAACGATTCCTGCAAGGGAATCCTAGGACTTTTTTCTAAAAGAACCTGCTTTTTTGCGATTTTTGTGAAACCGAACGGTCAAAGCTGTGAAAATCACAAAACGATGAACAACTTTACACTTTTAACACGTTCGACATTCCGCCATTCATCCGCTTTCCACACGAAAAGAGACACGTGGGGCGTCAACGTTCCCTTTTTGCGTTGACGAATGTACGGCATCGGCGGATGTCCCTGCCGCCATGGAGAAAAATCCATAGGAGCGTATTCCTTTCGCGGGAATCCTGTTATAATGGAGGAAAAACGAAAGGACTTCATCATGGCAGAACTCACGGAACTCCAGCAGGACATCATCACGTTTTATCATCGCAATCCCTTCATCGAATACCTCCACGCCGAAGTCATCGCGACGGAGGACGGCGGCGTGCATCTCGAGCTCTCTGTCGAGGACGAGCACACGAACCTCTACGGCATCGTGCACGGCGGCGTGCTCATGACGCTCGCGGACACGGCGTGCGGTGCCGCGTGCCTCGCGCTCAATAAAAAAGTCGTGACGATCGACCTTGGCATGGACTTCATGCACTCCGTCCCGCTCACGACGCGCCTCATCGCGAAGGGCACGGTCCTCCACGACGGCCGCCGCACGATGACGTGCGAGAGCGAGCTCCGCGACAAAAATGGCAAGCTCTACGCGAAAGGCCACGGGACGTTCTACGTGCTCGGCCCATTCCGCGAAGAGGACGAGGAGTGACGCGAGAGAGGATGCAGTCATTTTACGCTTCATTAATGCAGAAGCGCTATGATGAACGCAATCAGAAATGTGGAGGTTGTATCAGATGGCAAATTTGACGCTCGAACAGGCGAAAAACATTTTGAAGAAGCATACGACGGAAGAGCATCTCTTCACGCACGCGGCGGCGGTCAGCGCGGCGATGGGGGCGATGGCGGAGCACTTCGGCGAGGACAAGGAATATTGGGAAGCCGTGGGGTATCTGCATGATGTCGATTACGAAAAATATCCGGACGAGCACTGTAAGCACGTGCGCGAGCTCCTCGCGCCCGAGGGCGTGGATGACGAGACGATCGAGACGATCATCTCGCACGGCTGGGGCCTCTGCGTCGACGAGCCGGAGCCGACGACGCCGATCGCGAAGAGCCTCTATACGGTCGATGAGCTCACGGGCATCGTGCAGGCCTACGGCCTCATGCGTCCCGAGGGCCTCGACGGCATGGCCGTGAAGTCGCTGAAGAAAAAATTCAAGGACAAGCGCTTCGCAGCGAAATGCGACCGCGAGGTCATCAAGAAAGGCTTCGCGATGCTCGGCATGGAAGCGGGCGACGTCATGACGTGCGTCATCCAGGGCATGCAGGCGCACAAGGAGGAGCTCGGCTTCTGAATTTGAGGCTGCGTGGCGGCAGGACACAGTTCCTGCCGCTTTTGTTATGTCATCGTTAGCAATGTCTCGCGGACATCCTCGGCGGCACGCGGCAGGCTGCGGACATGATGGCGCTGGCCGGGTGGTACGTTGCCGTTGTTTTCATCGTGCAGGGCAGCCGGGCGGGCCGTGCTCTCCGTCACGCATCGTTTTTCGGCGTCGATGACGGAGACGCGGATCATCAATCTTTAGTGGACACGTTCTTTTTTGTGTTGTAAAATATAAGCCAGTATGTTTGAAAAGCGAGGGGCTGGACGATGGCAGACGAACGCGTGCATATCCGCGTGCACGGGCGGCAGCGCGATGAGGCTGGCGCACTACACGAAAGCCGCATGACAGCGGTCGGGCGGCACGATGCGAAATGCGGGAAGCATTTTTTCCGCTATGAAGATCACGCGCTGCTCGAAGGCCATGCCGTGCCGACGGTGCTGAAGCTGACGCCGGACGGATTGCTGCTGCTTCGACGAAATCCCTTGGAACAACGGCTGGAATTCGTGCCGCAGGAGGAACGGACGAGCCTCTACCGCACGCCGTATGGCATGCTGCATCTCGCGGTACGGACAAAGGAGCTCTTTTCCGCCTGCCGCGCGGATGGCACGGGGCGCATCGAGCTCGTGTATGATCTTTTCGTGGAAGGGAAATTCCAGAGCAACAACGAATTGCGCATCGATATTACGACTGCATGACATCGATGAGGAGGATTTTTTTGGATATCAAGGAGACATTGACAAAAGCCATTCAGGACGCGGCGAACGCGGCCATCGCGGATGGCGTATTCCCGGCGGGCACGCTCGCAGATGTCGAGCTCGAAGTGCCGCCGAAGAAGGAATTCGGCGACTTCTCGACGAACTTCGCGATGAAGTCAGCGCGCGTGTTCCACAAGGCGCCGCGCCAGATTGCGGAGGAACTTCAGAAGCGCCTCACGGGCGACTGGCTCGACCACACGCAGATTGCCGGCCCGGGCTTTTTGAATTTTTATCTGCGCTCGAATGTGTTGTATGATTCGTTTGGAAAGATTCTCGCGGCGGGTGACAGCTATGGCCAGTGCCCGCATAAGGATGGCGAGCGCATCCAGGTCGAGTACGTCAGCGCGAATCCGACGGGGCCGCTGCATGTCGGCCACGGCCGCGGCGCGGCGGCGGGCTCGGCGCTCGTGAACCTCTTGCGCGCGGCAGGCTACGACACGGAAGCGGAATATTATATCAACGACGCCGGCCATCAGATGGACATTCTCGCAGAGTCCGTCAACGCGCGTTACCTCGAACTTCTTGGCAAGGAAGTCACGTTCCCGGAGAACGGCTACCACGGTGAGGACATCATCGCGACGGCAAAGCGTATTATCCAAAAAGACGGCGACAAATACCTCGCGATGGACGAGAAGGAGCGCCTCGATGTCTTCAAAGACCTCGCCTATCAGGAAAAGCTCGCGATCCTCAAGGAAGATCTGGCGTCGTTCCATGTCACATTTGACAACTGGTTCAGCGAGCGCACGCTGCATCCGGACGCGGTGAAAGCGGCTGTCCAGAAATTGCAGGACAACGGCACGATTTACGAGAAGGACGGCGCGCTCTGGCTGAAGTCGACGGACTATGGCGACGACAAGGATCGCGTCGTCATCCGCGACAACGGCGTGCCGACGTATCTCGCGGCTGACATCGCCTATCACCACAACAAGTACGAGCGCGGTTTCACGCGCCTCATCAACATCTGGGGCGCCGATCACCATGGCTATGTCGCACGCGTCAAGGCGGCGATGCAGGCGCTCGGCCACGATCCCGAAAAATTGACGGTGCTGCTCCTCCAAATGGTTGCCCTCTACCGCGACGGCGAGGTCGTGAAGATGAGCAAGCGCACGGGTCAGAGCGTCACGCTGAACGAGCTCATGGAGGAAGTCGGCACGGACGCGGCGCGCTATTTCTTCCTCATGCGCTCTTTAGACAGTCAGCTCGATTTCGACATCGACCTCGCGAAGAAGCGCTCGAATGACAACCCCGTCTACTACATCCAGTACGCGCACGCGCGCATCATGAGCATCTTCCGCCAGGCGGAGGAAACGGGACTGAAGCTCGGCGACGCGCCGCAGCTCGAACTTTTGACGGACGCGTCCGAGGTTGACCTCATCAAGAAGATTGAAGAGTATCCGGAAGAAATCGAGCGGGCGGCGGCCGACTACGCGCCGCAGCGCATCGCGCGCTATGCGTATGACCTCGCGGCGCTGTTCCATAGTTTCTACAACAAGTGCCGCATCATGGGCGTCGAGCAGCCGCTCGCGGAAGCGCGCCTCGCGCTCGTGACCGTCACGGCGCACGTCATCCGCCATGCCCTCGGCATCCTCGGCGTTTCCGCCCCTGACCACATGTAACTATTCATTTTAGGAGGATTTTTCCATGCCAGAAGAAGTCCAGGATTTCACGAAAAAGACGGAAGTCGACATCGCGTACTACGTGCTCACGCACAAGGGCGAGACGATGTACTACAAAGACCTCGTGCTCGACGTCATCGAGAAGAAGCACAAGCCCGTGCAGTCGCTCTCGGCCGCCATTTCCGAAGTGTACACGCTCATCAACATGGACAGCCGCTTCCACTACGAGGGCGACGGCCAGTGGGGGCTCACGGAGTGGAACCCGCCCGAGGTGAAGCGCCATGCGCGCAGTTCGTCGTCTTCGGGCTCGTCCACGTCGCGCACAGCAGCGAAGGCCAGCCGCCGCAAGGAAAAGTTGTTCGAAAGTATCCAAGAATAATTTTTTCTGCTTGATTGACGGGACGCGGGAAGCGCTGTAGAATAGGCTTCATGTTATGAACGTGCGCATAGGAGGCAGACCATGGCAAAGTATATTTTCGTTACCGGCGGTGTTGTTTCTTCCCTCGGCAAAGGCATCACGGCGGCCTCGCTCGGCCGCTTGCTCAAGAGCCGCGGCATCAAGGTCACGATCCAGAAATTTGACCCGTACATCAACATCGACCCGGGCACGATGAGCCCGTACCAGCACGGCGAAGTCTTCGTGACGGACGACGGCGCGGAGACGGATCTCGACCTCGGCCACTACGAGCGCTTCATCGACATCAGCCTGTCGAAAAACTCGAACATCACGACGGGCAAAGTCTATTGGTCGGTCCTCTCGAAAGAGCGCCGCGGCGAATACCTCGGCTCGACGGTGCAGGTCATCCCGCACATCACGAACGAGATCAAGCAGCGCGTCTACGATGTCGCGAAGCTCGACGGCGCCGATGTCGTCATCACGGAGATCGGCGGCACGGTCGGCGACATCGAGAGCCAGCCGTTCCTCGAAGCCATCCGCCAGGTGAAAAAAGAAGTCGGCAAGAATGACACGCTCTACATCCACGTGACGCTCTTGCCATACATCTCGGCCGCCGGCGAGCTCAAGACGAAGCCAACACAGCACAGCGTCAAGGAGCTGCGCGCCATCGGCATCCAGCCGGACATCCTCGTCTGCCGCACGGAAAAGACCATCTCGAAAGAGATGAAGGACAAGATCGCCATGTTCTGCGATGTCGCGCCCGAGGCCGTCATCGAGAACCGCACGGCCTCGACGATCTACGAAGTGCCGCTCATGATGCAGAAAGAGGGCCTCGACAAGATCGCGCTCGAGAAGCTGAACATGGACTACAGCCCGGCCGACATGAGCGACTGGGAGAAGATGGTCTACAAGATCAACCACCCGCAGAAAAAGGTCAAGATCGCCGTCGTCGGCAAGTACGTCGAGCTGCCGGACGCTTACATCTCCGTCACGGAAGCGCTGCACCACGGCGGCATCGCGAATGACGCGCAGGTCAAGATCCATTGGGTCAACGCGGAAAACATCGAAGACCCCGAAGTCGATCTCGACGAAGTCTTCGTCGGCTGCAAGGGCATCCTCGTGCCGGGCGGCTTCGGCGACCGCGGCATCGAGGGCAAGATCCGCGCCATCCAGTATGCGCGCGAGCACAAGCTCCCGTTCCTCGGCCTCTGCCTCGGCATGCAGTGCGCCGTCATCGAATTCGCTCGCCACGTCTGCGGCATGACGGACGCACACAGCACGGAGTTCAATCCCGAGACGGAGCATCCCGTCATCGACCTCATGGCCTCGCAGCAGGGCATCGAGGACAAAGGCGGCACGATGCGCCTCGGCGCGTATCCGTGCAAGCTCACGAAAGGCACGCACGCGGAAGCGGCGTATGGCACGACGGAGATCTCCGAGCGCCATCGTCATCGCTACGAGGTCAACAATGAGTACCGCGCCGCGATCGAATCGAAAGGCCTCGTCATCGCCGGCACACTGCCGGATGACAGCCTCGTCGAGATGATTGAAGTCAAAAATCATCCGTGGTTCGTCGGCACGCAGGCGCACCCGGAGCTCAAGTCCCGCCCGAACAACCCGCATCCGCTGTTCCGCGAGTTCGTCCGCGCGGCGCTGAACCTGAAATAAAACGAAGTTGCAGAAAAGCTGTCATGCTATCTACGCCTCCCCCTCTGGGGGAGGTGCCCCGAAGGGGCGGATAAGCAGACACACGGCGCTTTGGTGCCGATGTGGTCGCTTATGCCGCTTGCGGCGGAGGGTTACCACGTAACTACGAACCCTCTCAGTCGCCCTTGCGGGCGCCAGCTCCCCCAAAGGGGGAGCCGTAGGATGGTGTGGCAGTCTTTTTTTGATATCCTAGCAGGAATTTGCTTCTCTATGCCGAACTAGTGCATTAAGAAGAACGGCATTCAAGGGCGGCAGCGGTTTTGCCGCCTGCGGAAAGGAGTGGAGGATCGTGCTCGTGGATTCGCTCTGTAGCGTCGCATTTTACTGCCAGCGCTGCGGACAGATTGAGATTGCGGACGTGCCGCTGTTTTGCGGCAGGGATGCTTACGTCGTGAAATGCAAGCACTGCGGGGCGGAGAAAGCGCGCCTGCGCTTCTTGCCGCGCAAAGGGCTCGTCATCGAGACGCATTGCGTCGTCTGCGGGACGGAGAACTGCGTCGTTTTCCGACTCAAGGAGCTCCGGACGCTTTCCTTGGAAAAAATCTATTGCGAGAAAGACCACTTCGAGCTCGGCTACATCGGAAAGTGGCAGGCGCTCGCAGAATTCCTCGACTTCAACGCGGCGGAATACGATGCGCTCCATCCGCATGACGCGTATAATTTCATGGAGCACCAGCAGATTTTGCTGGAAGCCTTCAATCGGCTGCACGACCTCGCGGAAGACGGCGAGCTCTTCTGCCCGTGCGGCGGCCATGAATTCACGGCGGACATCGCGGAGGACGCGATCCATCTCGAGTGCACGCGCTGCGGCAGCTCGGCCGTCATCCCGGCCAAGACGGCGGACGACCTCAAACAGCTCCAGCCGGGCTGCGAAGTCGCATTTTTGCGGCCGGATCTCATCCGGAATCGATAAGCATGGGGAAAAGAAACAAAGGCATTGCAGCATGGCGATGCCTTTTCTTGTACGAGGAAGGTGGCGGCGGCCATGCCGATGTTCCGAAAATCGATGATCGTGCTTCTCTTGCTCGCGCTCGTCGCGGGCGGCGGGGCGCTGTATGGCATGAAGAGCTCGGACGAGGCGACGGTGCTCGACAGCGGCGTGCGGCAGATGACATCTTCTGGTGTGAGTGAATCGGAGGACAGTATCACGGTCTACGTCACGGGCGCGGTGAACCAGCCCGGCGTCGTTGATGTTCCCTCGAATGCGCGCGTGGCCGATGCCGTGAATGCATGCGGCGGGCTGCTGCCGACAGCGGATGCAGAAAAGATCAACATGGCGCAGGCCGTGAAGGATGGCCAGCAGATCCGCGTGCCGGAGAAAGGCGCGAAAGCGACGAAAACGGCATCGGCGAACGCGGATTCGTCGAAAGCGGGCGGCGCGAAAGCCTCGGCGGAAGGCAGTTCTTCGGATGAACTCATCAACATCAACACGGCGGACGAAGCCGAGCTCGACAAATTGCCGGGCGTTGGGCCGTCGACGGCGCAGAAGATCATCGAGTACCGCGAGACGGAAGGGCAGTTCGCGAGCCCGGAAGACATCATGAAGGTCAAAGGCATCGGCAAGGCGAAGTATGAGAAGATGAAGGATCGGATTACGGTATAGAGTTTTTGGATGGGGCGAGGAACATGGACACGTTGCGCAACATGGTACAAAGCCTCAGGAGCGTTGCACATTTTGAAAAAGGGCAGCAGCAGGAAAGTTTTCTCGTGCTGCTGCTCTTTGTGCTTTCGCTCGGAATCTTTGGTGCGGCGGAAGCAACGTTTGCCGTTCCCAAAACGTTGCTTGCCGTAGTGTTTATCTTGTTGCTCGCAACGTCGGCAATCCTCGTCTGGCGGGAACACCGGCTGGCATTCCTCCCGTTGGTGTTTCTGTTCCTCGTCCTTGGTGCGTTCCGCTATGAGACGGCTGCGGAACTTTCGGCCAATGATATTTCGTCGTTTGCGCGACAAGAGGCGCATGTGAGCGGTCGTTTAGCGGAAGAACCGCGTTTCACGAAAGACAACGAGGGACAGACGAAAATCCGCTATGCGATCGATGTAACATCCGTGCGCGTGCGCGGGGAAGAGGAACGTGTGGCGTCGGGCGGCTGCTATATTTACAGCCGCCCGGCAGAAGGCCAAACGATTCCTGAGGTGGAGATTGGCGATGTCGTCGAGGCCTCGGGAAAATTGCGCCTGCCACATGGTTATCAAAATCCCGGGCAGCTGGATACGGAACTGTTGCTGCGCGTGCAGGGCATCACGGCTTCGATGTCGGTCGGCAAGAGCGGCGTGAAGGTGACGGAGGAGTTGCAGCCGACGTTTGCCATGCGGTTTCACCGGCAGATCGCAGCGATCCGCGCGCATTACGCGGAGAGCATGATTGAGGTCATGCCAGAGCGCGATGCGGCGGCGATTTTTGCGATGCTGTTCGGTGGTTACGACGGCATCGATCCTGCGCTGCTCGTGCAATTCACGACGACAGGCATCGTGCATATCCTGTCCGTCTCCGGCTCGCATATTTCGCTCCTCGCGGCCGTGCTTGCGTGGCTCGGCGGTATGCTGCGTTTGCCACGCGTTGTGACAGCTGTGCTCGTTATCTTCGCCATCACGATTTACACGTTCCTCGCGGGCTGCGTGCCACCCGTCGTGCGCTCGGCCATCATGGGCGGGCTGACGTTTTTCGCGCTGGCGCTTGGACGCGAGCGCGATGCACGGCGGCTGCTCCTCATCGTCGGTATCGGAATGCTCTTGCTGTGGCCGCTGCTATTGTTCCATATCAGCTTTCAGTTGTCGTTCCTCGCGACGGCGGGACTCTTGTATCTGTCACCGCGCCTCGCAAAATGGTTCCAATCGCACGGCTTGCCGCGCCTTTTGGCGGGGAGTTTTGCGCTGTCCATCAGCGCGCAGGGCGCGACGCTCCCGGTCATCGCGTATTATTTCAATCAGCTCTCGCTCTCGTGCTTGCTCGCGAACCTCATCGTCGTGCCGATCGTCGAGCTCATGATCGTCTTCGGCCTGTTCGCAGGGCTCGTCGGCTGGATCGTCGCGCCGATCGGCAAGGTCGTCTTCGCGCTCGACAGCTTGCTGCTCGGGCTCGTGCGCGAGTTGACGCGCGGGCTCGCGGCGTTGCCAGGCAGCATGGTCTGGGTGCCGACGCCAAATGCATTCGCATGCATCGTGTATTATCTCGGGCTCGGCGTACTGTTGCAACCAACAGAACGGAAACAAGCGCTGCTTGTATTCTTGTCCGCTCATCGCAAGCAAGAACTTGCGGGCCTCGTCGCGGTAGCCGTGTTCTTCGCAGCGGCGCATCTGGCACGTCCGAATGAAATGGCTGTTCATTTCATTGATGTCGGGCAAGGCGACGCGGCGCTCATCACCACGCCGCACGGCCATGCGTTCCTCATCGACACGGGCGGAACGCGCGACGGTGCGTATGACATCGGCGCGCGTGTGGACGTGCCGTATCTCTTGCATACCGGCGTGCATTCCGTCGATGCAATCTTCCTCTCGCACGCGCACGAAGATCATGCGGCAGGCACGGGCAGCATTTTGCTGAACCTGCCGGTCAAGCACGTCTTCACGTCGAGCGAAGGGCGCGAGGCGTATGCGAAGAGCATGCGAATGTCCACAGCGGACAAAGCGCTCGAAAAATTCACAGCGCTCCAGACGGGCGATGTTTATACGATCGACGGCGTAACCATCGAAGTCGTCAGCGCGCCGGAGAATGCGGACGAGAAAGGCGACAGCGGCAACGAAGCCTGTGATGTCGTGCGCGTGCGCTATGGCAAGGCGTCGTTCCTTTTCACGGGCGATATGACAAAAGAACAGGAAGCGCAATTGCTGGACGAGAGAAAAGATGTCACCGCGACCGTGCTGAAAGTCGGCCATCACGGCTCGGACACGTCGTCGAGCGAGCCGTTCCTGCGCGCCGTCGCGCCGCAGTATGGCGTGATTTCCGTTGGATTTGACAACAGCTATGGTCATCCGAAGCCCATTGTCCTCGAGCGGCTCAACGTGCTCGGCATCGAGGCGTTACGCACAGATGAACAGGGCGCGATCGTGTTCCATACCGACGGAGAACGGCTACGCGTGGAAACATACGCGGAAACGCATCGGAATGTGGCGTCGAGGAAATAAAGAAGGAAATCCGCGATTTGTGTAGAAAAAACATAGAGAAGCGTCCTCAACCTACGCCTCCCCCCTTGGGGGAGGTGGCCCCGAAGGGGTCGGAGAGGGTAGCGGTATTTGTCGATTCTCTATCCTATCGACAGAATCGTGAATTTTGTAACTGCGTGACCCTCTGCAGCAAGCTGCATAAGCGACCGCATCGGCGCTAAAGCGCCGTGCGTCTGCTTATCCGCCTCGCATTCGCTCGGCACCTCCCCCAGAGTGGGAGGCTTTAGGCTAGTGCGTTCACCAACTTCTTAACTTAATGACATTGCCCTCTAAGAGGGGGACCTGGGATTGAACGGAGGGATTCTATGGGCGTAGAAATCGAACGAAAATTTCTTGTAAAGCCGTCGTGGCAGCAGCAATCGGCAGGCGACGAGATCGCGCAAGGGTATCTGTCGTCCGTGCCGGAGCGGACGGTGCGCGTGCGCATTCGGGGGACGAAGGGATACTTGACCGTCAAAGGCAAGAATGGCGGCGCGGACGCGGCGAAGCGGGCGGAGTTCGAGTATGAAATCCCGCTCGCCGACGCACGCGCGATGCTGGCGCTCTGCGAGCCTGGCGTCATCGAAAAGGTGCGCCATACCGAACCCGCATCCGACGGCCATGCGTGGGAGATCGATGCCTTCCACGGCGCGAACGAAGGCCTCGTCGTCGCCGAGGTGGAGCTTGGTGCGGAGGATGAACCCTTCGAGCGCCCTGCGTGGCTCGGCGCGGAGGTCACGGGCGATGAACGCTATTACAATTCGAGCCTTGCAAGACATCCGTTCTGCGAATGGAAACAAGCAGAGCGTGAATGCGTTCATGAGAACAAATCAGGAGGTCATCATCATGGAGTTCAATGACGTCATTAAAAACCGTTACGCGTGCAAGAAATACGACGGCACGCCCGTCGCGAAGGAAGCGCTCGATGAGATTCTCGCGGCCGGCCGCCTGGCCCCGACAGCGAAGAATTTGCAGGAGCACCATGTCTACGTCATCCAGTCCGAGGAAGGGCTGAAGAAAATCGACGCGCTCACGCCGTGCCGTTATGGTGCGCCCGTCGTCTTGATGGTCACATATGACAAGACGAATATGTTTACATATCCAGGCGATGCCGTGACGAGCGGCGTCGAGGATGCGACGATCGTCGCGACGCATCTCTGTCTTGCGGCGACGGCGAACGGCATCGAGAACTGCTGGCTGAATTTCTTTGACCCGGCGAAGGCGAAGGAAGCATTCGCGCTTCCCGAAAACGAAGAAGTCGTCATGCTCCTCGATCTCGGCCATGCAGCCGACGTGCCGGCCGGCAAGCCGCTGACGAATCACGGCAAGCGCAAGCCGCTTTCCGAGACCGTCACGTATCTCTGAAACGTCGCATTTTAAATTTTTTCAAGAAATTCGCGACGAAAAGCAGGAAATTGCGAAAAGAACGAGAATTAAACATATCGTAACCACGCACAAGGTACACAAGGAATCCAAAGGGGGATATTTCCATGATCGGAATCAAGAACGTCGTTGCTATCGTCTGCGGTGGCGGGCCTGCGCCTGGCATCAACAGCGTCATCTCGGGCATCACGAATGAGGCGACGCGCCATGGCTGGGACGTACTCGGCATTTATGACGGCTTCTCGCGCCTCGCACGCGGCGAGAAAAACTACGTTCGTCTCGAACCGAAAAATATCAGCCGCATCCATCTGACGGGCGGCTGCATCCTGAAGATGAGCCGCTTCAACCCGACGAAGAAGGAGTCCGACCTCCGCACGGTCGTCGAGACGCTGACGGAGCTCGGCGTCACGCATCTCGTGACGATCGGCGGTGATGACACGGCGTACAGCTCCGCTGCCGTCTCCGATTACGCGCGCAAGATGGGCCGCACGATCAATGTCGTGCATGTCCCGAAGACGATTGACAACGACCTGCCGCTGCCGGAAGGCGTGCCGACGTTCGGCTTCGAGACGGCGCGCGCCTTCGGCACGGAAGAGGTCGAGAACCTCATGGAAGACGCTCGTACGACGAACAACCGCTGGTACTTCACGATCGCCATGGGCCGCACGGCAGGACACTTGGCGCTCGGCATGGGCCGCAGCGCCGGCGCCGCGCTGACGATCATCCCGGAGGAATTCCCGCAGGACAAGATTCCCCTGCAGCAGGTTGTCGACATCATCACGGGCTCGATCGTGAAGCGCTACCTCACGGGCAAGAACTACGGTGTTGCCGTCATCGCGGAAGGCGTCATCGAGAAGATCGCGCCGGAAGATTTCAAGAAGCTCGGCAACGTCGTCACGGACGAGCACGGCCACATCCGTTACAGCGAGCTCGACTTCGGTGAAATCCTGAAGCAGGCCGTCCTCGCCGAGGTCAAGAAGCTCGACATCAAGGTCTCGATCATCGATAAGGAAATCGGCTACGAGCTCCGCTGCACGGCGCCGATCGCATACGACATCGACTATGCGCGTTCGCTCGGCTATTCCGCCGTCCAGTTCCTCATGGCGGGCGACTCCAGCGCGCTCATCACGATCCAGGACAACAAGGCCGTGCCCCTGCGTTTCGAAGACATCAAAGATCCGGCCACGGGCAAGACGAAAGTCCGCAAGGTCAATATCGAGTCCGTCCACTACCAGATTGCGCGCGGCCTCATGATGCGCCTCGAAGAAGGTGACCTCGACGATCCGGGTCTCGCAAACGCCTACCGCATGACGCAGGACGAGTTCCATCAGCGCTATGCATATCTCTTCGCAAAAGCAGGCGCCCAGCCGGCGGAAGCGAAAGAGGAAGAAAAGAAATAAGTCTCTATAAATGGCGACCATAATTTGGCAGGCAAATGATGTCTGCCAGATTTTTTTTGTTGGATTTCAAAAAAACTACTTGACGCATAAATGGAATTGCACTATAATATCTCATTGTCAGCCGAGCGCAATAAGAAATTGCGAATGGTACCGCAAATTATCGCGGGGTGGAGCAGTCGGTAGCTCGTCGGGCTCATAACCCGAAGGTCACAGGTTCAAGTCCTGTCCCCGCAACCAAGACAATTTCACAATTCTTTGTTACAAATATAATAATGAAGGTATTTGTCTGACGGCAAATGCCTAAGGTATCTCTAAGCGCTTAAGCAGACACTTGGCGCTTCAGCGCCTTGGCGGTCGCTTATGCAACGCAAAGCGCTAAGAGCTCCCTTATCGCGGGGTGGAGCAGTCGGTAGCTCGTCGGGCTCATAACCCGAAGGTCACAGGTTCAAGTCCTGTCCCCGCAACCAAGCAAGGTGTGCTGATATAGCTCAGTCGGTAGAGCGTATCCTTGGTAAGGATAAGGTCACCAGTTCAATCCTGGTTATCAGCTCCAGCATAAAGGCGGCATAGCTCAGTTGGCTAGAGCATGCGGTTCATACCCGCAGTGTCCGGAGTTCAAATCTCTGTGCCGCCACCAAGAAGGTTCCAAACCCCTCGCATCAGGGGTTTTATTTATGCATGGATTTCAAAATCATCAAATCATCATTGACACGCGGGGTTTGGTGTGTTAGATTGTATTGGTGACATTTTGAAGACCGTCATAATTTCTACAGCAAGGGGTGGAAAAACATGCGCAACAACATCACGCTCGAGTGCACGGAGTGCCATAGCCGCAACTACCGCACGAACAAGAACAAGAAGAACAATCCGGATCGTCTGGAAATGAACAAGTACTGCAAGTTCTGCAAGAAGCATACGGTCCACAAGGAAACGAAGTAATCCGTACACGCCAGAGAACCGCCAGGACAGGATGTGAAGAATTTGCCGGAGAAGAGTCAAACGGGCACGAACCCCATGGAATTCCTGCGCGAAGTCGTCGCCGAGATGAAGAAGGTCTCGTGGTCGTCGCGCAAGGAGCTCGTCAACTACACGATCGTCGTCGGTATTGCCGTGGCCATCGTCTGCGCCCTCATCTGGATCTGCGACACGTTCTTTGCGCGCCTGTTCCACATCATTCTGAGGTAAGAGCCCATGGAAGCACAAAGCGAAACGCAGAAGCCCGAGAAAGAATCGAAGCGCGCTTGGTATGTCGTCCACACGTATTCCGGCTATGAGAACAAAGTCCAGAAGGACCTCACGAGCAAGATTACGTCGGCGAACATGGAAGACAAGATCTTCAACGTCGTCGTCCCGACGGAGACCGTCGAGGAAGGCACGGACAGCAAGGGCAATCCGAAACGCGTCGAGCGGAAGATTTTCCCTGGCTACGTGCTCGTCGAGATGATCGTGAGCCCGCGCAGCTGGTACGTCGTGCGCAACACGAACGGCGTGACGGGTTTCGTCGGCCCTGACAACAAAGAGCCGCTCCCGCTCTCCGAGGAAGAAGCAGAACGTATCCTGCATCCGCAGGGCATGGCGGAGAAGAAGGGCGATGTCGAGGTCGGAGATTACGTCAAAGTGCTCTCCGGCGCAAGCGAAGGATTCGAGGGCAAAGTCGCGAGCATCGATGAAGCGAGCCGTCGCGTCACGATCGTCACGCACCTCTTCGGCGGCAAGGAAACGAACGTCGAAGCAGACCTCGATGAAGTCACGAAAGCTGTGGAGAAGGATACGCCTTCTCTTTAAAGAATTTCTTTTCAAACAGCTCCCCTTTTAAGGAGGTGGAATATTTATGGCAAAGAAAGTTTCGAAAATCGTCAAACTGCAGGTCGTCGCTGGCAAAGCCAATCCGGCGCCTCCGGTCGGTCCGGCACTCGGCCAGGCGGGCGTCAACATCATGGGCTTCTGCAAGGAGTTCAATGAACGCACGAAGGCACAGGCTGGCCTCGTGATCCCGGTCGTGATCACGGTCTTCGAGGATCGTTCGTTCACGTTCATCACGAAGACGCCGCCGGCAGCTGTCCTGCTGAAAAAAGCGGCGAAGATCGACAAGGCTTCCGGCGAACCGAACAAGAAGAAGGTCGCGAAGCTCCCGCGTGCGGAAGCGCAGAAGATTGCCGAGCTCAAGATGAAAGACCTCAACGCTGCGGACGTCGACGCTGCTACTCGCATGATCGAGGGCACGGCGCGCAGCATGGGCATTGAAATCGTGGACTAATCTGCGGTTTCATCCCGTGGGAGGCACAGTACCGTTAACACCACGAGAGGAGTACTCACAATGGCAAAAGCTGGTAAGAAATACCAGGACGCTTGCAAGCTCATCGAGGCTGGCAAGCTTTACACGCCCGCAGAGGCGATGGATCTCGTCAAGAAGACGGCAACGGCGAAGTTCGATGAGACGATCGAGCTCCATGTCCGCCTCGGCGTCGATCCGAAATATCCGGACCAGCAGGTCCGCGGTGCCATCGTTCTTCCGAACGGCACCGGCAAATCGAAGCGCGTTCTCGTCTTCGCAAAAGGCGAGAAGGTCAAAGAAGCAGAAGCTGCAGGTGCAGACTTCGTTGGTTCCGACGAGATTGTCCAGAAGATCCAGGGCGGCTGGCTCGACTTCGATGTCGCTGTCGCGACCCCGGACATGATGGGCACGGTCGGCCGTCTCGGCAAGATCCTCGGCCCGCGCGGCCTCATGCCGAACCCGAAACTGGGCACGGTCACGATGGATCTTACGAAGGCCATCTCCGAGGTAAAAGCAGGCAAGGTCGAATACCGCACCGACAAGGCGGGCAATGTGCACGTCGCCATCGGCAAGGCATCGTTCGACGCTGAGAAGCTCCAGCAGAACTTCCAGGCCCTGATTGATACACTGATCCGCGTCAAACCGGCCGCTGCGAAAGGCCAGTACATCCGCTCCATCACGGTCGCTGCCACGATGGGTCCGGGCGTGCCGGTCCAGATCGGCTGAGCCTACGCAGATCATCGAGGCACTCGCCTCGCACAATCGAATATCTTGGCTGTAGACAGCAGGTTTGAGATTTTCATCTAACGGACAGGATGGGCGACATTCGTCGGTGAATCCTGGCGCCTGCCGAGGCCGGAGCACTGAACTTGAAAATTCGGAACCTCCGGCGTGCAGCCGGGGGTTCTTTTGCTTCGCTTTACAAAAACAAACAAGAATGGAGGTGCAATCCATGGGTGTTACTCCCGCAAAACAGGAAATCGTCGCAAAGCTCGCTGAGCAGCTGAAGAGCGCGAAAGGCGTCGTCCTCACGGGCTACAAAGGCCTGACGGTCGCGCAGGATACCGAGCTCCGTCGCGAACTCCGCGAAGCTGGCGTTTCCTATCACGTCGTCAAGAACACGATGCTCCGCATCGCTGCGAAAGAGGCCGGCATCGAAGGCCTCGACGAGCATCTCGAAGGCACGACGGCGTTCGCGTTCTCGGCGGAAGATGCTGTCGCTCCGGCGAAAGTCATCTGCGGTTTCATCAAGAAGAACAAGCTTGAGGATACCGAGGTGCTGACGGTCAAAGTCGGCATGGTCGAGGGCAAAGTCATCGGCCTCGACGAGGTCAAGGCGCTCGCATCGCTGCCGAGCCGCGAGGAACTCATCGCGAAACTCCTGGGCAGCATGAACGCCCCGATCGCGAATACGGTCAATGTCCTTTCTGGCGTTATCCGCAACGCGGTCTATGTGCTTGATGCGATCCGCGCACAGAAGGAATCCGCATAATGCGGCTGCATAGTTACTGAAAATTTTTCGAACAAAACCATAATCATTGGAGGTAAATTGAAATGACGAAAGAAGAAATCATGGAAGCCATTGAGGGCATGACGGTCCTCGAACTCTCCGAGCTCGTGAAAGCTATGGAAGAGAAATTCGGTGTCAGCGCTGCTGCTCCGGTTGCTGTTGCTGCTGCCGGCGGTGCTGCTGCTGGTGCTGCTGCCGAGGAAAAGACCGAGTTCACGGTCCAGCTCACGGCGATCGGCGACAAGAAGATCAACGTCATCAAGGCTGTCCGCGAAGCTACGGGTCTCGGCCTGAAAGAAGCGAAAGCTCTCGTCGATGGCGCTCCGGCTGCTGTCAAAGAGAACGTTCCGAAAGCGGAAGCAGAAGAGCTCAAGAAGAAGCTCGAAGAAGCTGGCGCTACGGTCGAACTCAAGTAATTTCATTCGAGATTGCACAGAGGGCTGTGCAGCTGCGATTTTTCGCGGCTGCCAGCCCTCTTTTTTGTTGCAGAAGTAGATACTTTTCGCTAAAATAAGAGTAAAGAAAGGGAGCGAGCTTCATGGCGAACCGCCAGTACAAGGATACCGTCTTTCGGAAATTCTTCAATCACGAGCGAGAAATTGCTGCGCTCTATCAAGCGATTCGCCCCAGTGATGTTGTCCGTACGAAAGACATCACGATCACGACGATGGATGATGTTTTCATTGGCCAGCAGAGGAACGATCTCTCGTTCCTCTGGAAAGACCAGTCCGTCGTCCTCGTCGAGCATCAGAGCAGCATTAATCAAAACTTACCATATCGTTTGCTGATATACAGCGCACTCGTCATGCTTGCGGGCTTCGTGGACAGCAAGGCGCAGTACGGCACGACGCTCGTGAAGATTCCCGCGCCGCATTTTTACGCGCTTTACATTGGCGACGACATGGATGTTGACGAAGATACGCTGAAGCTCTCGGCGGCGTTCAAAGAATCAGGAGCGGACCTTGAGCTTGTCTGCCATGTGTTCAACATCACGTACAAAGAACATCGCAGCATCTTGGAACGTTGTCGGCCGCTGCGCGATTACAGTTTTTTCGTCCATCGCATCGACGAGGGCAAGAAGCGCGGCATGACGCTAGACGAAGCGATCCGAGAGGCGATGGCATACTGTATCGCGCATGGTGTGATGAAAGAATTTCTTGAAAGTCATTGGGAGGAGGTTTTGAAAATGTTTGCGCTGAAATGGGACGTTGAAGAAGAGAAAAAAGTGATTCGTGAGGAGGGCGTGGAAGAAGGATTGGAGCGCGGACGTGCGGAAGGTACGGCTGCGTCAGCCCGTTCTTTGATGGAGACGCTGAACTGCACGAAGGAAAAGGCCATGGAGCTTTTGAAAATCCCCGCCGACCTTCGTCCGAAGGTGCTGGCGCTGCTTTGAATACGAAACCCGCGACGAAATCGGAGGAAATTCCTACTAGGAGTTTCCTCCTTTTATTGTTTTTTTGCATTTCGTGCCAAAAAAATGCGTTTCGTGCCGCTTTTTTGCGAAGTTCAAATGTTTTATAGTATGATGAGCGCAAGAAGAAAGTAGGAAGGATGGCCTGCGTCCGCGGGACGCGAGGCATAGCAAGAGAGAGGAAGTGTTTCTCATGAAGACATGGACGTCCCAGAAGGAAAACCGCCGGCTGGCGCTGCTCGTCGCCGGCACGCTCGGCCTGACGGCCGCGTTCACGGCATGCCCCTCCGTCGTGGACATGCGTGCTGCCGGTGTGGAGATCGGCAGCAGCATCGCGTATGCGGCGGATATGACGAGTGATGTTTCGACGTGGACAAACGGAAGGCAGACATTCAGCAATGGTCAGACCGTCACATTGACCAAAGACGGCACAGCGCTTACGACGTTCACGGCGACGGATGACAACACCACCATCACCTACGAGACGAAGGCAGACGGCTCGAATAAATTTAGCGCAACGTCCGGCAGCATCGAGAACTTGACGATTCACGCGAACACGGAAGTAAATTATACTCATGGGCGGGGTATTATGGAATATCCTGCGGCCACGCTCGATGGCAGCGGGGCTGCGTATACGAGAACCTACACTTCGGGGAATACGAGGTATGAGGTTATAGCAGCGACGGCGGAAGGCAACACGGGAACCTTAACGTATAAATGGAGCATGAAGGGGGATACGTACACGTGTACGGACGGCACGAGGATATCGACTATCGAGAATGTGGGTTTTGAGACCCCGTGAAAATTGTCGGCCCTTCGGACGGGGTGGTGGAGCTCCGCGGGGTTACTGACGACGGGGCTCAGCGTATGTTGGTAATTCAGGGCGGCACCACCGTCGATACAGGCCAAGCCAAGATTACGATAAATGGAGCTAGCACGCTTGATGTTAAAAATGATACGACCACCATTGGGAGCGGAAATTATGGCGACATCAGGAAATCGGAGTTTGGCACGGGCACGCTGACATTTGCAAAAGGCACAAATTTAACGGTAAACGACCTCGAGGCGGATACGCTCGCTGTAGAAAGCATCACGGCGAATAACCTCAACGTGAATACGCTCAGTGAAAACGGTGGTGCTGTTACCGTGAAGAATACCCTCACGGTGGGTGATGTCTATTTGAGTGGTGGATCCCTCACGGCTGGCACCATCAAAGCAACGGGCGACATCCACAACGAACAGTTGTCGGATAATACCACCGTGACGACCGGCGACCTCAAGGCGGGAAATATCGAGGGACGGAACGTCATTGCGCAGACGGGCAGTGTCATCGCATCGGGCAAGGTCTATGTGAATGAGAAGGTCGATGTGAAGGGCAACCTCACGGCGACCAATGTCACAGCGCAGAAATACGGCATCACGGTGGGGGGCAACCTTGTGGCGAACAATGTCGATGCGCAAAACATCAATAGTGAGCAGAACGGCGGTAACATCACGGCGGGCTCCATCAACGCAACGGGCAATGTCTCTGCGTGTGGGAGTATCAACGTGACGGACACGCTTGCGGTGGGGAAGTCGCTGAATGCACCAGATGTCACCGCCGCGACCGTCATCCTCGGCAGAGACGCGACGGCGACCGGCAAGATCATGACGGATACGCTGCAGGTCGATCCGACGACCGGTGCAGCCGCCCTCGCGAACGCGACCGTAACGTCCAAGACAGCGGACGGCAAGGTCAACATCACGGATGCGAACGGCTTCAAAATCAGGGATACGGCGACGCTCGCCGCCATCGCCAAGGCTGCGGGTTTGAGCGAGGGCAGCTATACCTCCCATGTATCGGAGAACTGGCGGAAGGCTGTAGCGGAGAAGCTCGACCCAGAAGATCAAAAAGAAGTGAAGGAGGACGGCACGCAAGACACGACGCTGAACGACGACGATGCCAGCAAGCTGCTCTATGAGCACACCTACACCACCAAAGGAACAGGCGACGGTTCCGCAATCGTCACGAAGACGGGCTTGGTGCAGATTGATGGCGATAAAATCAAGCTGACCCTGAACGGCGTGACGTATACGTTCAAGCTCAACGTTGCCACGAAAGATGGCAGCGGCCCCTTCCTCACGCTCATCGACACGACAGACACGACGATCGACGCTTCGGCTGTGGAACTGAAGGCCGACGAAATCCTCTCCCTCGAACAGGGCGACAAGGTCGAGCTGCTGACGAAAGAGAAAGAGAACGCCAAACTGGCGTATACCGGCGCCGCAGAAAAAAGCATTGTCTACACGAACGACGACAACACGGCCTCCGTCACAACGACGGGCACGCTGTCGACGGATGGCAAGAGCCTCTTCCTGACCGTCAAAGGCGTGACATACGCGTTCACGCTGACCCCCGCCACGACGGGCGGCGATATCTTCCTCACGACCAAGAATACGGGCGAGACGAAGATCGATGCCAAGGACGTGACGTTCAACACGGGTGCCGTCGCTAATAAAGTCCTGTCCCTCAGCAAGGGCGATACGGTCTATCTGCTGAAGAATGGGAAGGGCGGCACACTCGCGTATACGGATAATGGCAAACCGATCACGTTGGATCATACCTACACAAATAGCGACAAGACTGCCACCGTCCATACGACGGGCAAAGTGGAAGCGAGCGGCAACGACCTCGTGCTGAGCGTCGACGATGTGAAGTATAACTTCGACCTCGCCACGACGACGGCGCGGGACTACACGTTCCTCACGTCCGAGAACACGGGCACGACGAAAATCAACGCGGCCGACGTGACGATTAACGATAAGGCGCTGGATGGCAATGTCCTGTCCCTCAGCAAGAATGACAAGGTCTACCTGCTGAAGAATGACACGGAGACCGGCAAGCTCGCGTATACGGGCAACAGCACCACCGATCAGCGTACGTACAACTACACCAACGAGACGAAGGACGCATCCATCGAGACAAAGACCACGGTCAAGGCAGACGGCAACGACCTCGTACTGAACGTCGATGGCGTGACGTACACGTACAAGCTCACCACCGCGACGAAGGGCGGAGATACCTTCATCATCTCGCCGAATGCGGACGAGACGAAGATCGACGGCGACGACGTGAAGCTCGATGACAGTGCCCTGAAGGGTGAAGTCCTTTCCCTCAACAAGGGAGACACCGTCTACCTGCTGAAGAAGGCCGACGGCTCGCTCACGTATACGGGCACGAACGTGCTGACGCACACCTACGAGAACGACGACAAAACCGCCTCCATCGCGACGACGGCCACCGTCGGGAGCGACGGCAAGAGCCTCGTGCTGAACGTCGACGACGTGAAGTACACGTTCACACTCACCTCCACCATGGCGAAAGACGGCGAGACGCCCATGCTCACGATCCCGACCACGGCAGAGACGAAGATCGACGCCTCGGACGTGGATGTGAAGCTGGCAGAGGACGACCCGCTGTTTTTCAAGAGCAACGACACGGTCAAGCTGCTCACGGAAGCGGAGGAAGGTACGCTGACGTACAACAGCGGGAAGCCGTATGAAAGCACGTACACGAACAAGGTGGGAACGGCCACGGCCAGCGTCAAGAGGACGGGCACGATCGCGCAGAGCGGCAACGACCTCGTCTTGACGATCGGCGATGTGAAGTACACGTTCACGCTCACATCCGATGCAAAAGGCGACACGCCGCTCCTCACATCGAAAGACACCGGCGAGACGACAATCAACGCGGACGATGTGACGCTGAACACCGACGGCTTCCTCGGCCTCAATCCAAAGGAAACCGTTACGCTGATCAAAACCGAAGGCAAGCTCATCTACAATGGCGATGCGAAAGAGCTGGACGGTATCTACACGAATGTACCAGGGACAGCGACCGTGCGGACGTCGGGCAAGACCATCGGCATAAGCAACGACAATGCCCTCAAGCTGCAGGTTGACAACGTGGATTACACGTTCGCGGTTCCCTCCAACCCAACGAGTGAAGCGCTCATTACCTCGAATACAGGGGACGTGACCGTCAATAACGTGAAGGTGAATGCCAACGGCGCTGATGTCAATGTAGGCGACAAAATTTATCTCATCACGGCATCGGGCAACGTCACAAGCGATGTGGCGGACGGCGCGACGTATCACATCGCTGGCACCACCAAGAATTTCGTGGGCACGTTCCATAACAATGGCACGAGCCTCTCCATCAGCATCGATAAAGAAGAAGAACTCAATGTTCCGACCGAGAACAAGATCGAGGCAACCGACGCAACGACAGAAATCACAGGGAAGGCTTACACGGTGGCGCAGGACAGCACGACCGGCAAAACCCCGGATGCTGTCGCTGTCTATGCGCCGGACGATGCGACCATCGAACGCACGTTTACGAACAACAGCTCCACGACGCCAGCAGGTGCAGAAGTCCTCCGCGCCGCTGCGGTCGTGACGGCCAAAGGTGACGTGACGAACAACACGACTACTGTGGCAAACGGCGCGACGGTGAAAGACTTCCTGGTCGGCTCCCAGACGGCAGACGGCACGGCGGTGAGCAATACCGCGACAGCCACGGGCGCGACCATCGAAGGTATGGCGGCCGGCGGCTACTCTGCCAAGGGCGAGGCCAGCAGCAACACGCTGAACCTGACGGGCGGCACTGTCAACAGCATTGCCTTTGGCGGCGTAGCCGGCACGGACAGCAAAAACAACACTGCCACAATCTCCGGCGTCGAGATCAACAGCAATGTCGGCGGCGGCCTCAGCGGCAGCGGCGAAGTCAGCGCGAACACGCTGGAAGTGTCTGGCGGCACCACGATCAACGGCAATGCCTTCGGCGGCAAGGTCGCGTCTGGCACGGTCGCGGACAATACGGCGACACTGACAGATACCACGATCAACAACGGCAATGCCTATGGCGGCTATGCGGAATCGGGCGCGGTCGAAAGCAATACGACGACGCTGACGGGTGCCACGATCAACAACGGAAATGCCTATGGCGGCTATGCCGAATCGGGCGATGTCAAAGACAACAAGATGACGCTGACGAGCACCACGGTCAACGGCGACGTCTATGGCAGCTATACCAAGAGCGGCACGGCCAGCGGCAATGAGACGATGCTCGCGAACACCACGGTCAACGGCGATGTCTATAGCTATGGCAAGGCGTCGGAGGCCGGCAACACGATCACGCTGGCGTCCGGCAGCAAAGTCACGGGCACGCTCTATGGCAACAAGGGCGACGGCAGCAGTTCCACTGCGGGAGCAAAGGCGTTCAGCTTGCGGAGGATGCCGACCAATCATACGACGGGCGGAACCGTCAGCGATGCCGATACGACGAGCAGCGATACGCTGACCTCGACTGGCGACACGCTGAAGATCACGGGCTCGTCCGAGGCCGGCAACGTTTCGGGCTACTCCACGTACGAATTCGACCTTCCCAATGGGATGTCGAGCGGGGACACCATGCTCCATCTCACGGCGGATGAACCGACGAACCTTTCCGGCAGCAAGATCAGCGTCGTCCAAACCAGCGGTGCATTGAACCTTCGTCAGAGCCAGAGCATTTTCTTGATTCAGAAGGACAGCAACAAGCTGACCACGGATTCTACGATTAATCAGGAGGTCAGCGTCCTTGCTGGCGTCACCGCCAAGCTCACGGGCGAAGTGCAACAGTCCGACAACGACCTCCTGCTCACCATCACGGCGGAAGAAGCGAATCCGAGCAGCGGCGGCGGCAGCAGTTCTGGCGGCTCCGGTGGTTCGGGCGGTTCTGGCGGCTCCAGCAGCACGGACAGCACAGATAATAATACGGACAACACGGATAACTCCGGCGGATCAGGCGATTCTGGCAGCTCGGACACGCCGAGCAACGTCACGATCAACCCGAACACGAAGTCGGCCGTCGAGACGCGCGCGGCGCAGAGCAACGTGCTCAACATGGGCAGCGACTTCTTCGTCAATACGACGATGCGGCAGATCACAAGTCTCGCGTATGGCGAAGACGGCTTCGGCGCGTTCGGCGGATCGAGCGGTACGGGGCACATGCGCTACGAGACCGGCTCGCATGTCGACGTGAATGGCTCGGCGTTCAACGTCGGCATTGCGAAGAAGACGGCGAACAAGGGTGGCACGTTCACCTGGGGACCGTTCTTTGAGACCGGCCACGGCGACTATGACTCCTACCTCGACAACGGCACGCACGGCGACGGTTCGACGAGCTACACGGGCGGCGGCATCTTTGCGCGGCAGACGTTCCACAGCGGCTGCTACGTCGAAAGCTCGCTCCGCCTCGGCAAGACGAAGGCCGACTACTCCTCGTCGGATCTTGGCACGAGCTACAGCACGGATGCGCCATACTTCGGCGCACACCTCGGCGTCGGCAGGATCTTGCAGGTGGCGTCGGGCTCGCTCGATGTCTATGGCCGCTACCTCTACAGCCGTACGGGCCGCGACAGCGCCCACCTCGCCACGGGCGAGACGTACGACTTCGACAGCGTCGACAGCCACCGCCTGATGTTTGGCGCGCGCTACACGCGCGAAGCGACGAAGAAAGGCCAGTGGTACGCCGGCGCCGCGCTGCTCTACGAATGCGGCGGCGAAGCACGCGCCCACTATCAGGGCTACAGCCTCGCCAGCCCGTCGAGCGAAGGCGCGTCCGTCATGCTCGAAGGCGGCTGGAAATACACCCCGTCCGAGGCGTCTCCCGTGAACTTCGACCTCGGTGCGACCGGCTACCTCGGCAACCAGCGGGGCCTGACGTTCCACGCGAACGTGAGTTACGCATTCTGAGATTACGCCTTAAGCCTCCCCTTTGGGGGAGGTGCCCCGAAGGGTCGGAGAGGGTAACGTAATAACGACATTCTCATTCCTTTCGATAGGAATACAGAATTTGTCCATGCACTACCCTCTCCGCCTCGCATTCGCTCGGCACCTCCCCCAGAGGGGGAGGCTTTTTAAAATTGAGCGACAGCGAAAACGAAAAATACAAACGAGGGTTGACAAATTTTTTTCATCATGATACAGTAGGAAACTACAGGAAATGAATAGGGCGAAGTGTGCGCATCGAGCATCGGAAAGGAAAGAGAGAGAAGCAGGGCCGGAAGTTTTTGCCTTGTTTTTTTATTGTTCCTTTGTTCCGTATGCTGTTTTTCGTTTCCATTTTTCTATTGTATCGATACATCATGAACAGGCTAAGGGGTGAAGGATTTGTTATTTAATCCTGTGCCGGTGGGCAAACGAACCAGGTATAGCTATGCGCGGATCAAGGAAGTCATGGAGATGCCGCATCTTCTCGACATCCAGCGGAATTCTTACCAGTGGTTCCTCGATGAAGGTTTGCAGGATATCTTCAATGACATCTCGCCAATCACGGATTTCACGGGCAACTTTGCCCTAGTCCTCAAGAGCTTCTCGCTCGGAGAGCCGAAGTACAGCCTCGAAGAGTGCAAAGACCGCGACGTCACGTGGGCTGCGCCGATGCGCGTGAGCGTGCAGCTCGTGGACAAGACGACGGGCGAAGTGCGCGAAGATCAGGTCTTCATGGGCGATTTCCCGCGCATGACGGACACGGGCACGTTCATCATCAATGGCGCGGAGCGCGTCATCGTCAGCCAGCTCGTCCGCTCCCCGGGCGCTTACTATGGCGAGACCATCGACACGACGGGCAAAAAACTCTACAATGCCACCGTCATCCCGAACCGCGGCGCCTGGATCGAGCTCGAGACCGATGCGAGCGACATCGTCTGGGCGCGCATCGACCGCACGCGCAAGATGCCGGTCACGTTCCTCATCCGCGCGCTCCTCGGCCTCGCGAAAAAAGAAGAGAACCCGCAGGTCACGGATGACGAGATCCTCCAGCTCTTTGACGGCGACGAGCGCATCCGTGCAACGCTCGCGCATGACCCTGAGATCAATACGCCGGCAGAAGCGCTCAAAGTCATCTACAACCGCCAGCGCCCGGGCGAGCCTGTCACGATCGAGAATGCGAAGCAGCTGCTCGAAGGCATGTTCTTCGACTCGAAACGCTACGACCTCGCGACGGTCGGCCGCTACAAGATCACGAAAAAACTCGGCTGGCGCCGCCGCATCCTCGGCAAAGTGCTCGCCGATCCTCTCGTCGACAAAGAGACGGGCGAGATCGTCATTCCGGCCGATACGTATGTGACGGAAGACATGGTCGATGCCATCGACGAGAAGAAAGAACACGCAATCTTCGGTGACGGCGATGCGCAGTGCGTCTGCTATCTCAAGCGCAAGGACGGCAGCCGCCTGAAGATGCTGTGCTCGCCGACGCTCGAGTACCATCATCGCACGATGACGTATGCTGACATCCTCGCGGCCATCGATTATCTCTTGAACCTCATGGACGGCGTCGGCTCGACGGATGACATCGACCATCTCGGCAACCGCCGCGTGCGTGCCGTCGGCGAACTGCTGCAGAATCAGTTCCGCATCGGCCTGTCGCGCATGGAGCGCGTCGTGCGCGAGCGCATGACGATCCAGGACTCCACGACGATCACGCCGCAGGGCCTCATCAACATCCGCCCCGTCGTGGCAGCTGTCAAAGAGTTCTTTGGCTCGTCGCAGCTGTCGCAGTTCATGGATCAGCACAATCCGCTGTCCGAACTCACGCATAAGCGCCGTCTCTCGGCTTTGGGTCCTGGCGGTCTCTCGCGCGAGCGCGCAGGCTTCGAAGTCCGCGACGTCCACAACTCCCATTATGGCCGCATGTGCCCGGTCGAGTCGCCAGAAGGCCCGAACATCGGCCTCATCGGCTCGCTTGCGACGTTTGCACGTGTGAACCAGTTCGGCTTCATGGAGACGCCGTATCGCCGCGTCGACAAGGAAAATCACGTCGTCACGGACGAAGTCCGCTATTTGACGGCCGACGAGGAAGACGATCTCGTCATCGCGCAGGCCAATGAGCCGCTCGATGAGAACGAGTGGTTCAAGAAAGAACGTGTCACGGCGCGTTTCCACGAGGAGACGGGCCTCTATCGTCGTGAAAAAGTCGATTACATGGACGTGTCGCCGCGCCAGGTCTTCTCCATCGCGACGGCCATGATCCCCTTCCTCGAAAACGATGACGCGAACCGTGCCCTCATGGGCGCGAACATGCAGCGCCAGGCCGTGCCGCTCCTGCGCACGCAGGCGCCGCTCGTTGGCACGGGCATGGAATACAAGGCCGCGTGCGACTCCGGCGTCATGATCCTCGCGAAGCATGCTGGCACGGTCGTGAACGTGACGGCCGATGTCATCGACGTCCGCCGCGAAGACGGCGAACTCGACCACTACAAGATGCAGAAATTCGTGCGCTCGAACCAGGGCACGTGCATCAACCAGGTGCCGATCGTCTATAAGGGCGATGTCGTCGCCGAGAAGCAGCCGATCGCTGACGGCCCAGCGACGGATCACGGCGAGCTCGCGCTCGGCTACAACATCGTCGTCGCTTATATGCCGTGGGAAGGCTACAACTACGAAGACGCCGTGCTCCTGTCGGAGAACCTCGTCAAGCGTGACCTTTACACGTCCATCCATATTGAAGAATACAACTGCGATGCGCGCGATACGAAGCTCGGCCCCGAGGAAATCACGCGTGACATCCCGAACGTCGCCGAGGACGCCCTCAAGGACCTCGACGAAGAGGGCATCATCTCCATCGGCGCCGACGTGCGCCCAGGCGACATCCTTGTCGGCAAGGTCACGCCGAAAGGCGAGACGGAGCTTACGGCAGAAGAGCGCCTGTTGCGCGCGATTTTCGGCGAAAAGGCGCGCGAAGTCCGCGATACGTCGCTGCGCGTGCCGCATGGCGAGCAGGGCAAGATCGTCGACGTCAAGATTTTCAGCCGCGAGAACAACGACGAGCTTTCGCCGGGCGTCAACCGCCAGGTGCGCGTCTACATCGCGCAGAAGCGCAAGATCAGCGTCGGCGACAAGATGGCCGGCCGTCACGGCAACAAGGGTGTCGTCTCGCGCATCATGCGCCAGGAAGACATGCCGTTCCTGCCGGATGGCACGCCGGTCGATATCGTGCTGAATCCTCTGGGCGTCCCGTCCCGTATGAACATCGGGCAGATCCTCGAGGCGCATCTTGGCATGGCCGTCAAGGTCATCGGCAAGCAGATCAAGGACGGCGACCCGGGCGTCGAACAGCGCCTGCGCGAAGCCGGCTATGATTTCGACAAGAACGGCATGCCGAAACCCGACGTCGCCGGCCTCCACATCGCGACGCCGGTCTTTGACGGCGCAAGCGATGCCGACGTCTTTGGCACGATCAAGGCGGCAGGCCTCCCCGCGGACGGCAAGACGATCCTCTACGACGGCCGCACGGGCGAGCCGTTCGAGAACCGCGTCACGGTCGGCTGCACGTACTTCCTCAAGCTCCATCATCTCGTCGCGGACAAGATCCACGCGCGCTCCACGGGCCCGTACTCCCTCGTCACGCAGCAGCCGCTCGGCGGCAAGGCGCAGTTCGGCGGCCAGCGCTTCGGCGAAATGGAAGTCTGGGCGCTCGAGGCGTACGGCGCCGCCTATACGCTGCAGGAAATGATCACGGTGAAATCCGACGATGTCGTCGGCCGCGTCAAAGCGTATGAGTCTATCGTCAAGGGCGAGAACATCCCGCAGCCGGGCATTCCGGAATCGTTCAAGGTCCTCATCAAGGAACTCCAGTCCATCGGCCTTGACATCAAGGTGCTCGACCAGGATGCGAAGGAAGTCTCCATCCAGGACGACGACGATGACGATATCAACATCAACACGCGCGCGAAAGACCTCGACCTCGACGTCGCGGGCGTCGATCCGACGAAGGAAGCGCCGACGGCCGCGAAAGAAGAAGCGGGCGCCGATTCCTTTGATGAAGGCGCGCAGTCCGACGATGAGGCGACGCTCGCCGACGATGACATCATTGCCGATATCGGCAACATGACGATCGGCGAGCAGCCGGAGCAAGACGGTGAGGAATAAGAAGGGAGTGTCATCTCGTTGTTGGATGTAAATAAATTTGATTCGATGCGCATCTCTCTCGCTTCGCCGGAACAGATCCGCGAGTGGTCGTACGGCGAGGTCAAGAAGCCGGAGACGATCAACTACCGCACGCAGAAGCCGGAACGCGACGGCCTGTTCTGCGAGCGCATCTTCGGCCCGACGCGCGACTGGGAATGCCACTGCGGCAAGTACAAGCGCGTCCGCTACAAAGGCATCATCTGCGACCGCTGCGGCGTCGAAGTCACACGCGCGAAAGTGCGCCGTGAGCGCATGGGCCACATCGAGCTCGCCGCGCCGGTCTCGCATATCTGGTATTTCAAGGGCATCCCGAGCCGCATGGGCCTGATCCTCGACATCACGCCCCGCAACCTCGAGCGCGTGCTCTATTTCGCGCAGTACATCGTGCTCGACCCGGGCGACAGCGGCCTCATCAAGAAGCAGCTCCTCGACGAGGCGGCGTACCGCAAGGCGCGCGAGGAATACGGCAGCACGTTCAAGGTCGGCATGGGCGCCGAGGCCATCAAAGCGCTCCTCGAAGAGCTCGACCTCGACAAGCTCAGCGAAGAACTCCGCAAGCAGGTCCGCGAGCTCTCGACGCAGAAAAAGATCCGCGCGATCCGCCGCCTCGAAGTCGTCGAGGCCTTCCGCAAGTCCGGCAATAAGCCGAGCTGGATGATCCTCGATGTCGTGCCGGTCATCCCGCCGGACCTCCGTCCGATGGTCCAGCTCGACGGCGGCCGCTATGCGACGAGCGATCTCAACGATCTCTATCGCCGCGTCATCAACCGCAACAACCGTCTGAAGCGCCTTTTGGAACTCGGCGCGCCGGACATCATCGTGCGCAACGAGAAGCGCATGCTCCAGGAAGCCGTCGATGCCCTCATCGACAACGGCCGTCGCGGCCGTCCGGTCACGGGCCCTGGAAACCGCCCGCTGAAGTCGCTCTCCGACATGCTGAAAGGCAAGCAGGGCCGCTTCCGCCAGAACCTCCTCGGCAAGCGCGTCGACTACTCCGGCCGTTCCGTTATCGTCGTCGGTCCGGAGCTCAAGCTCCACCAGTGCGGCCTGCCGAAGGAAATGGCGCTCGAGCTCTTCAAGCCTTTTGTCATGAAGAAGCTCGTGCAGTCCGGCGCCGCGCACAACATCAAGAGCGCGAAGCGCATGGTCGAGCGCGCGCGTCCCGAGGTCTGGGACGTACTCGAAGACGTCATCAAAGAGCATCCGGTGCTCCTGAACCGCGCCCCGACGCTTCATCGTCTCGGCATCCAGGCCTTCGAGCCGGTGCTGACGGAAGGTCGCGCACTGAAGCTCCATCCGCTCGCCTGCACGGCGTACAACGCCGACTTCGATGGTGACCAGATGGCCATCCATCTGCCGCTGTCTGCCGAGGCGCAGGCCGAGGCGCGCATCCTCATGCTCGCCGCAAACCACATCCTCGCGCCGAAAGATGGCAAGCCGATCATCGTCCCGACGCAGGACATGGTGCTTGGCTCGTACTACCTGACGATCCTGAAGCCGGGCGCGCTCGGCGAAGGCAAAGTCGTCACGAGCATCTCGGAAGCCCTCCTCGCGTACCAGCAGCACGAGCTCGCCATCCAGGCGGAGATCCGCTGCCGCATGAAGACGCCGGACGGAAAGACGAACCTCGTCAAGACGAGCCTCGGCCGCATGATTTTCAACGAGATCCTGCCGGAGGAGCTCCGCCATTTCCAGCAGGACGAAGACGGCACGTGGACGCTTGGCAAGCTCATGAAGAAAAAGCAGATCGGCGCACTTGTCGCAGACTGCTACAATCATTTCGGCGCGACGAAGACGGCTGAGATCATCGACGGCGTCAAGAACCTCGGCTATCATTATGCCTGCATCGCCGGCATCTCGATCGCCATTTCCGACGTCATTGTGCCGCCGGAGAAGCAGCAGATCCTCACGGACACGGAAAAACTCGTCAACAAGGTCGAGCGCCAGTTTGGCCGCGGCCTCGTGACGGAGGAAGAACGCTACAAGAAGGTCGTCGATCTCTGGTCGAAAGCGACGGATGACGTCGGCAAGGCCATGATGGCGAACATGGATACGTTCAACCCGATCCTGATGATGGCGGACTCCGGCGCTCGTGGTAACGACAAGCAGATGCGCCAGCTCGCCGGCATGCGCGGCCTCATGGCCGATCCGTCCGGCAAGACGATCGAAGTGCCGATCACGGCGAACTTCCGCGAAGGCCTCTCCGTTTCCGATTACTTCATTTCGTCGCATGGCGCCCGCAAAGGCCTCGCTGATACGGCGCTCCGTACGGCAGACTCGGGCTACCTCACGCGTCGTCTCGTCGATGTCGCGCAGGACGTCATCGTCCGCGAGGAAGACTGCGACGTCTCGACGATCAGCCTCGTGCTGCAGCGTGCCGCCATCGCGGAAAGCACGATGGATGCGCTGGAAATCCTCAATGATACGCTGCTCGGCCGCTTGCTCGCTGCCGATGTCATCGATCCTGCGACGAACACGGTGCTCTTTGAAAAAGACACGGTGCTCGGCGAGGACGAGCTCATGGAAATCGCGGAACATGAGGTCCCCGAGCTCATGGTGCGCGGCTCGTCCGTCGTGACGGCAGCGTCCGTCTCGAGCGCGATGGTCTCCGAGGTCATCAAGCTCGGCACGCCGGACGAAGAAGAGCGCCAGAAGGCGCATGACGCCATGCTTCACGAGATGCTGGGCAAGGAAGTCACGAAAGACGTCGTCCAGAGCGACGGCACGGTCGTTCTGGCCGCGCACGAGCACATCGACGAAGACAACTTCGAGCGCATCCTCGCCTCGGATGCCAAGGCGCTCCATGTCCGCAACAACAATGTGCGCGGCATCGAGGTCGAGGCGATCAAAGAAGGCACGGGCGTCATCGAATCGCTCGAGGAACGCATTGTCGGCCGCGTGCTCGCGGAAGACATCGTCGATCCGAAGACGGGCGAGAAGATCGCGTCGCTCAATGACACGGTTGATGAAGCGCTGGCGAAGAAGATCGCCGCTGTCCGCGAACGCGTGTCGATCCGCAGCGTCTTGACGTGCAAATCGCAGTTTGGCGTCTGCATCAAGTGCTATGGCCGCGATCTCGCGAACCAGGCCGAAGTCGAAGTCGGCGAGGCGGTCGGCGTCATCGCCGCGCAGTCCATCGGCGAACCGGGCACGCAGCTCACGATGCGTACGTTCCACTCCGGCGGCGTCGCCGGCGGCGATATCACGCAGGGCCTTCCGCGCGTCGAGGAACTTTTCGAGGCGCGCAAACCGAAAGGCCATGCCATCATCGCCGAGATCGAAGGCACGGCCGAAGTCGAGGACACGGGCAAGGGTCTCAGCAAGGTCACGATCCATCCGTCCGAAGGCGATGCGCGCGAGTATGCGATCCCGTTCGGCGCGCGTATGGCTGTGAAGGACGGTCAGCACCTCATGCCGGGCGACAAGCTCACGGAGGGCTCCGTCAATCCGCATGACCTCCTGCGCGTCTGCGGCCTACAGGCCACGCAGCGCTACCTCGTCTACGAAGTGCAGAAAGTCTACAAGACGCAGGGCGTTGAGATCAACGACAAGCACATCGAAGTCATGGTGCGCCAGATGCTCCGCAAGGTCAAGATCGAGGAATCCGGCAGCACGGATTTCCTGCCGGGCGAATACATCGACATCAATCAGTTCGAAGCGACGAACACGAAGGCCATCGAGGAAGGCGGCGAGCCCGCTGTGGCGAAACCGATCCTCCTCGGTATCACGAAGGCCTCTCTTGCGACGGATTCGTTCCTGTCGGCCGCTTCGTTCCAGGAGACGACGCGCGTCCTCACGGACGCCGCCATCAAGGGCAAAGTCGATCCGCTCGTCGGTCTGAAAGAAAATGTCATCATCGGCAAGCTCATCCCGGCAGGCACGGGCATGAGCCGCTATCACGACCTCCAGATCGTCGATGCCGAAGGCCAGGAACTCACGGGCGAGCCCCCGCAGGCGGAAGCCGAAGAAGAAGACTTCGCTCCGGCGGAGTTCTGAGAAAAAACGCTCAATATAAGATAGCCCGTTGCAATTGCATGGTTGCAACGGGCTATTTGTTTTATAACTCAGACGGAAAAAGCACAGAAACCTAGCCTCCCTCACCGAGGGAGGGGGACCGCGTTAGCGGTGGTGGGTGTGGCGAAGGTAGGACAAAACGAAATCAACGATTGTGCAGTCGGAGGGCGTACTCAGTCATCGTACCACGGTCCGTTCCCGATGACGATCGTTCCGAAGATCGCGCCACAATTTCCGCTCGTCGCGACAGCTTCCGGCACGCGCGTCGAGAGTTTCGTCGGCGTGTCGGCGAGCCAGGCCGTCACGAGCACGGCGTCTTCCTTGAACGTT
>Ga0256404_1002782_pt1 | contig 37539 bp, 41 predicted proteins | sample RumenRJG_01DNA_FD_185990 | JGI IMG/M metagenome (GOLD analysis project Ga0256404, IMG submission 185990) | Bovine rumen microbial communities from Lethbridge, Alberta, Canada - RJG_01 | ecosystem: Host-associated > Mammals > Digestive system > Stomach > Rumen | place: Canada: Alberta | collected...
CGCGGGCGCGCTCCAGGACACGGGCGCGGCGACGCTCGTCGGCACGACGAGCTACGGCAAAGGCTCCGTCCAGGTCGTCGTCCCGATGTACCACGACGACGCCGTGAAACTCACGATTGCGAAATACTACACGCCCAGCGGCCGCAGCATCGACGGCACGGGCATCGAACCTGACGTCGTCGTAGAATTTCCGCAAGGCGCGACGAGCGACGTGCAGCTAGAACAGGCGGAAAACGTGTTGAAAAGCAAGCTTGCAGATTGATCTCGAACATGATGGACGTATTTCAGCGCATATGAAAAAAGCCGCCTCACGGCGGCTTTTTTCATGCAGTTACGGGATTCGGCGTCAGCGTCAGGCGCAGGTTCAGCGCTTGCGACAGTTTTAGCAGTGTGTCGAGGCGCGGCGTTGACTTCAGCGATTCGATGCGTGCGACGGAAGATTGCGGAAGGTCGCAGATTTTTGCGAGCTCGCGCTGCGAAAGCCCGAGTGCGTTGCGCTTTGCAATCAGTTCGGAAATAATGTTTGCGGCGGCGTTCATTTCTTCCATGTCACACGCAGCAGCAGGATCATTTTCTTTTACGAACATTTCGTAATCATCCCATGTGATGATGTCGTTCTTGTTCATTTGTCGGTTCCTTTCTGACGGATATAGTCGTCTCGTTCTCGTTTCGCCTGTTTGATTTCACGCGGCGGTGTTTCCTGCGTCTTCTTTCGGAAATGATGAAGCAGGACATACGCATCGCCCTTGTGATAAAAGAATAGCACGCGATTATTCCCAGGACGCAATTCCCAGATGTCATCGTCAAGGTGTTTAGCGATTTTCACAGAGAGATTCGTGCCATTCGTTCGTAGGAGGTCAATATAAAGGTTCATTTGTCGGAACTGGATGCGCGCGTCTTTGTCCGAGCTGGATCGTTGGCGCAGATCGTCAAGGAAATCCAGCACATCTGACGTTCCGTCTCTCTTTCGATAAAATTCGATGCGGTTCATTTGATGTCCTCGTTTCAACGTTTCTATTTTGATGATAGCATAAAAGCTATTAAATAGCAATTTCGTATTTTAGTGGTTTCTTCCTTTTCGAGGCCGATTATGGTAAAGTAGTGGCAACGAGAAGAGATGTTCCGTCGTGGAGGAGGAACGATATGAAAAAATACGTTACAGACGCTCCTGTGCTGGAGAACGCCGCAATTTCCGACGGCATTTATCGCATGGTGCTGCACGCGGAAAAAATTGCGCTCGCATCGCAGCCGGGGCAGTTCGTCATGGTCATGAAGCCGGATGATTCGGGCGCGTTCTTGCGGCGGCCGTTCGGGATTGCCGACGCCGATGCGGGCGCGGGGACGGTCACGATCATCTACCGCCTCGTCGGCAAGGGGACGCGCGCGTTTGCGCGGATGAAGCAGGGCGAGCTCCTGAGCGTTGAGGGACCGATCGGGCATGGCTTCACGGTCGGTGCAGGCAAGACGCTGCTCGTCGGCGGCGGGCTCGGCATCGCGCCGCTCCTGTTCCTCGCGAAGAGCCTCCCGGAAAAGCCCGTGTTCCTGATCGGCGGGCGGAGTGAAAAGGAAGTCTTTTGGAAAGAACTGCTCGCACCGCTCGCGGAGAAGATTTACGTCACGACGGACGATGGCTCCTTCGGTACGAAAGGTTTCACGACGACGCTGTTGCCGGATGTGCTCGAAAAAGAACAACCTGCACGCGTCGTGACGTGCGGGCCGACGGTCATGATGAAGGGCATCGCCGCCATCGTGCGCGCGGCCGGCCTGCCGTGCGAGGTCTCGCTCGAGAAGCGCATGGCCTGCGGCATCGGCGTCTGCCTTGGCTGCACGTTTTTGGCGACGAGCGGCACGCGCAAGAAAGTCTGCGTCGACGGCCCCGTGTTTGACGCGAAGGAGGTGTTCGCATGAAGAAAAGCAGACTCGCCACGGAACTTTGCGGCCTCCATCTCGCGACACCCGTCATGGGCGCGTCCGGCACGTTCGGTTTCGGCGTGGAGTATGAAGACTTCGTCGACATGGCGGACGTCGGCGCGATCCTTTCGAAAGGCATCACGCCGCAGCCGCGCAGCGGCAATGCCGGCGTGCGCATCGCCGAGACGCCCGCGGGCATGCTGAATTGCATCGGTCTCGAAAATCCCGGCGTAGACGTGTTCCTGCGCGATATCCTGCCGACAGCGGGCCATCTCGCCGCGCCACTCATCGTGAACATCTCGGCCGGCACGGCGGAAGAATACGGCGCGCTCGCCGCGAAGCTTGACGTGGACGGCGTCGCGGCCATCGAGGTCAATATCTCCTGCCCGAACGTCAAAGAAGGCGGCATCGTCTTCGGCACGGATCCGCGTGCGGCAGCGCGCGTAACGGAACAGGTGAAAGCGCACACGAAAAAGCCCGTGATCGTCAAGCTCTCGCCGAACGTCACGGACATCACGGTCATGGCAAAAGCCGTCGAAGCAGCGGGCGCGGACGCGCTGACGGTCTGCAACACGTTCCTCGGCATGGCCATCGACATCGAGCGCCGCACGCCACTCCTCGGCAACATCACGGGCGGCCTCAGCGGCCCGTGCATCCAGCCCATCGCGCTGCGCCTCGTCTACCAGACGGCACAGGCCGTCGACATCCCCATCATCGGCTGCGGCGGCATCCAGACGGGCGACGACGCCGTCGCCTTCCTCCTCGCCGGCGCGACCGCCGTCGAAGTCGGCGCCGAAAATTTCCGCAACCCCCGTGCCGTTGTCGACGTTGCGGAGGGGATCGACCGGTATCTCGAACGGCATGGAATCGCACACGTCCGGAACCTTGTCGGGAGCTTGGATGCGTAAAACAGGTTCACATTCTGCTTCTTGATAAGATGTGTAATATTGTGTATAATAATCACTGAGGTGATACAATGACGACGGCGGAACTGCTGCGGTTGTTGAAAGAACACGGATGTTATCTTTACGATCATGGCGGACGTCATGACCGTTGGAAGAGTCCTGTGACCGGGAAGACATTTTCTGTCGGTCGTCATGCGAGGGAAGAAGTCCCGAAGGGCACGCTGAAAAAGATTTTAAAAGATGCGGGCATCGAGCAGAAGTAAGGAGGCTGCGCTATGAAATATCAATATCCTGCGGTGTTCACGTATGATGACGATGCAATCCTTGTCGATTTCCCGGGGTTGGACGGTTGCTATACGGACGGCGCGGATGAAAAAGAAGCGTTCGAGAATGCGGAAGATGTCTTGAACCTTGAGCTCATGTCGCGGGAGAATCACGGCGAGCCCATTCCCGCGCCAGCCGACATCCGCAGCCTCGCGAAGCCGGAGCACGGTTTCATCGGCATGATTGCAGCGGACACGACGGCGTACCGCAAGAAAGTGGATACGAAGACGGTGCGCAAGAACGTCTCAATCCCAAGCTGGCTCAACCAGCTTGCGGTCGAGCACAACATCAATTTTTCAAACGTCTTGCAAAATGCGCTGCTGCGCGAACTGCATGCCGTTTGAATAACGATGAACCCACGATAGGATCGGAGGCGTTTCCAACTCGGGAATTCCTCCGGTTTTTTTTGTATTTTGTGCTACTTTTGCATCACGGGAAAATGCGACAACGTGTCAATGGAATTATGGGGAAACCATCCGGGGAATGACAGAGAAACGGCCGTCCGCCTTTCGCGCGTAATGTGAAAGGCGGGCGGCCGTTTTTGTTGGCGGATGTTGTTTGCGAGGCGTTACTTCAGCACGACGAGCTCGTATTCCCTCGATCCCATGCCGAGCTTTTCGGCGTGCTCGAGGGTTTCTTTCCACTTGACGTTCGGGTTCGAGTCGAGGAAGTGGTCGTGGTGGTGCGGAAAGTCCGGCTTTGCGAGGTTGTCGGCGAGCTGGCTGTTCGGCAGCGGCTCGGCTTTCATGCATGCATCGACGCTGGCTTGGTCGAGCGCGACGGGGTCGAACGAGGCGAACATGCCGATATTCGGCAGGATCGGTGCGTCGTTTTCGCCGTGGCAGTCGCAGTTCGGCGAGATGTCGCGCGCGATGTTGATGTGGAAGCAGGGGCGGCCATCGACGACAGCCCAGGCGTACTCGGCCATCTTGCGGTCGAGCTGGTCGTTCGCGTCCCACGTCGCGTTGCTGATCGCGTCGAAGCCGCAGGCGCCGATGCAGCGGCCGCAGCCTTTGCAGATGTCCTCGTGGATGTGCGCCTTGTTGTTTTCATACGTGATGGCGTTCGAGCCGCATTCTTTCGCGCATTTGCGGCAGCCTTTGCAGAGCTCCTCGTTCACGACGCATTTGCCGGACGAGTGCTGCTCCATCTTGCCGGCGCGGCTGCCGCAGCCCATGCCGATGTTTTTGAGCGCGCCGCCGAAGCCCGTGGCCTCGTGGCCTTTGAAATGCGCGAGGCTGATGAAGACGTCGGCGTCCATGATGGCGCGGCCGATCTTCGCCGTCTCGACGTACTCGCCGCCGCGCACGGGCACTTCGATGTCATCCGTGCCCTTGAGGCCGTCGGCGATGATGACCTGGCAGCCCGTGGAGATCGGGTTGAAGCCGTTGAGATTCGCGCAGTCCATGTGCTCGAGCGCGTGCTTGCGGCTGCCGGGGTACAGCGTGTTGCAGTCTGTGAGGAACGGGCGTCCGCCTTGTTCCTTCACGATGTCGGCGACGCATTTCGCATACTGCGGACGCAGGTACGCGAGGTTGCCGAGTTCGCCGAAATGCATCTTGATGGCGACGAACTTGTTCTCCATGTCGATGTTCTTGATGCCGGCCGCGAGGCAGAGGCGGCGCAGCTTCTCCGTGATGCTCGTGCCGACGGGACAACGGAAATCCGTGAAATAGACTTTCGATCTGCTCATGATGTTCCTCCTGCTAATGAGAACGAATCTGCTTCGATTAGTATACCATTTTTTCGCGTTCGTCGCATGAAAAATACAACATTGCAGATGATTGCTTGCAGTGTCCACAAAATAAGGACAAAATAAAGAGAGTATCGTCTTACAGTGTGCATGCCGCGGACTGTCCATTTTCTATGGACAAGAATACAGAATAATGCTTGAAAAATGTGCACTGCTCGTGTATACTAGTTTCTGTTATGATTTTATGGAAGGATTCTGAAAGAATCTGACATCGTTAGGAGTTGTTTTCATGCTGAAAAAAATTGGTCAGAAGTACCAGGAGACGGCGCTCATCAAGCTCATCGCCGTCGGCCTCGTGCTCGGCATCCTGCTCGCGGTCACCATGCCACAGGCCGTGCCTGCCGTGTCGATCCTCGGCGATCTCTTCGTCAAGGCCTTGAAAGGCGTCGCGCCGATCCTCGTCTTCGTGCTCGTCATGAACGCGATGGCGCAGAAGAATGCAGACGCGAGCGCGTCGATGAAGCCGATCGTGAAGCTCTACATCTTCGCGACGTTCTTCGCCTCGCTCGTCGCTGTCGCGTACTCGTTTGCGTTCCCGACGACGCTGCACCTCGCCGTCCCGCCCGACGCGAAAGTCGCGCCGCCGTCCGGCATCACGGAAGTCCTGCACAATCTCATCCTCAGCGTCGTCGATAATCCGATCCATGCGCTCGCGTCAGCGAACTACATCGGCATCCTCGCATGGGCGGTCGTCTGCGGCATCGCGCTGCATTCCGCCGGCGATCAGACGAAGGCCGTGCTGAATGACCTCGCGAAAATGGTCACGAAAGTCGTGCAGTGGGTCATCCGCTTCGCGCCATTCGGTATTTTCGGTCTCGTCGCGAATGCCATCGGCACGGCCGGCCTCGGTGCGCTCATCGGCTACGCGCAGCTTCTCGCTGTGCTCCTCGGCGCGTTCTTCACGGTTGCGCTGATCATGAACCCGATCATCGTCTACAGCCAGATCCATCGCAATCCGTATCCGCTCGTCTGGACGACGCTGAAGGAAAGCGGCCTCTACGCGTTCTTCACGCGCAGCTCCGCCGCGAACATCCCGGTGAATCTCAGCCTTTGCGAGCGCTTGCACCTCGACAAAGATACGTATTCCATTTCCATCCCGCTCGGCGCGACGATCAACATGAGCGGCGCAGCCATCACGATCGCCGTGCTGTCGCTCGCGGCGGCGACGACGCTCGGCATCACGGTCGATCTGCCGACGGCGCTCTTACTCTGCATCGTCGCGACGGTCGGCGCATGCGGCGCTTCGGGCGTCGCGGGCGGCTCGCTGCTCCTCATCCCGGTTGCTTGCGCGTCGTTCGGTATCGGCAATGACATCGCCATGCAGGTCGTCGGCGTCGGCTTCATCATCGGCGTGCTGCAGGATTCCTGCGAGACGGCACTGAATAGCTCGACAGACGTGCTGTTCACGGCGACGGCGGAATTTGCCGCGAAAGCGAAAGAAGGCACGCTGAAGGCCGAAGACCTCGTGCCAGAGCATAAGTAAGCTGCTTTTTTGAAACAAGAACTCGTGCTATACTGTCTGTGTAGCACGAGTTTTTTGACGAAAGGAATCACATGGACGGATACAAGAAATCGAATCTTACGACGCTCTGCTATCTTGAGCGCGACGGGAAATATCTCATGATGCACCGCGTGAAGAAGGCGCACGACATCAATCACGACAAGTGGGTTGGCGTCGGCGGGCATTTCGAGCCGGACGAGAGCCCAGAGGAATGTTTGTTGCGCGAGGTGAAAGAGGAGACGGGCGTCACGCTTACGCGCTGGCGGCTGCGCGGCATCATCACGTTCGAATCCGACGCGTGGCAGACGGAGTATATGTTCCTCTACACGGCCGACCGCTGGGACGGCGAGATCGCCGGCCGCGACGTCTGTGACGAAGGCACGCTTGCCTGGGTCGAGAAAGCGCTCGTGAAGGAGCTGCCGATCTGGGAGGGCGACAAGATATTCTTCCAGCTTATGGAAAAAGAAACGCGCCCCGCGTTCTCGTTGAAACTGCGTTACGTTGGCGAAAAGCTCGTCGAAAAAGTGCTCGACGGTAAAGCGCTTTGATGGTGGATTCAGGCATTTATCAACGTTGTATATGACGTTTGACAGGGAGGCGTCGCCATATAATTGATAGTTACAGCGCGTGACATGGTTTACATGTATACATGTATAATCTTTGCATTTCATCATCGTGCGACGTATAATAGTCCACAGACACGGCAATGGCGCCGTTTATGGAGGGACTTGCTATGGATACGCATGCTTTATCAGTCGCACGGGTCAAGATCATCGCTCTGAGCCGCATCCGCCAGATTGAGGACGATTACCATCGAGCCCCTCTCGGTTACCGCCGCGATACGGACGAGTATTGCGCAGCGATGTACGACATCATCGACACGATGCCAGAGGCGCGCCTGACGGATGTCGTCACGGAAATCTACAACGGCTATGCCGACGTCGGCATGGCGGAGGAAAGCTACACAGCTGACTCGCTCATGACGCTCGCGCTCGCGATTTATCAGGACGAGATCGGCGAGCAGACGATTTACGACATCGGTTGGGACAAGTTCGTCGAAGACTTCTTCCGCACGGCATCGGCGTGAGAGCATTATCACTTGGGACAAGCAAGCAGGGAATCTGGGAAACGGATTCCCTGCTTTTTCGTGTGCGGAGAACGGCAAAAAAATACCCGCGCAACGAGCGCGGGCGAAATATCAGGGGATTTGGAGGAAATAGGGGTATCACAGCTGGAAAGAGGACATCAAGCGAATGGGTTCTCAGACGGGTAGCGGACGCCTTTCGGCTGGTTGTAGGAGATGTCCTCGACGCCGAGCTGGCGCAGGATGTCGAAGATCGTCTTGCCGAAGTGGCCGAAGGCGACGGCGCCGTGATGCGGGAAGCGCTTCTCGATGAGCACGTGGCGGTAGAAGCGGCCCATCTCGGGGATGGCGAAGATGCCGATGCCGCCGAAGGAATTTGTCGCGGCCGGCAGGACTTCGCCTTCGGCGATGTAGGCGCGGAGCTTGCCGTCCGCCGTGCTCTGCAGGCGATAGAACGTGATGTCGCCGGCCGCGATGTCGCCTTCGAGCGTGCCGCGCGTGATGTCCGGCGTATTGCCGTTCTCGAGCAGGCGGTTCTGGATGAGCTGGTACTTCACGCCGCCCTTCTTGAGCTTGCAGAGCGGCGTGTTGCCGCAGTGGAAGCCCATGAACGTGTCTTCGAGCGTGTAGGATTTCGTGCCTTTGATGTTTTCATCGAACAGATCGCGCGGCACGGAGTTGTTGATGTCAAGGAGCGTCACGGCGTCGCCGCTGACGCAGAGGCCGATGTACTCCGACAGCGCGCCATAGATGTCGACTTCGCAGGCGACGGGGATGCCGCGCGAGACGAGGCGGCTGTTCACATAGCACGGCTCGAAACCGAACTCGCTCGGGAACGCCGGCCAGCATTTGTTCGCGAACGCGACATATTTGCGTGCGCCTTTGTGCGCTTCCATCCAATCGAGCAGCGTGAGCTCGTACTGCGCCATGCGCGGCAGGAGGTCGGGATACGGATTGCCTTCCTTGCCGAGCTCTTTCGCCATGTCTTCCACGACGCTCGGGATGCGAGCGTCATCTTTATGTGCGCGATACGAGACGAGCAGGTCGAGCTCGGAGTTTTCCTCGATCTCGACGCCAAGGTCGTAGAGCGGGGCGATCGGCGCGTTGCACGCGAAGAAATCCTGCGGGCGCGGGCCGAATGTGATGATCTTGAGACCCTGCAGGCCGAGCAGCGTGCGCGCGATGGGCTGGAACTCGGCGATCATTTTCGCGAGTTCTGCCGCCGTGCCGACTGGGTACTCCGGGATGAACGCCTTGAGGTGGCGCAGGCCGAGGTTGTACGAGCAGTTCAGCATGCCGCAATAGGCATCGCCGCGCCCATTGATGAGGTTCTTTCCTGTTTCCTCAGCGGCGGCGACGTACATGACCGGGCCGTCGAAATATTTCGCGACGAGCGTCTCCGGCGTCTCGGGGCCGAAGTTGCCGAGGAAGACGACGAGCGCGTTGCAGCCGGCGTCTTTTGCTTCCTGCACGGCGGCGAGCATGTCCGTCTCATTTTCGACGGTCTTCTGAACTTCATAGAGGTCGCCGTATTTTTGGTAGGCGTCGACGATCGCTTTGCGGCGGTTTTCCGACAGCGAGATGATGAAGCAGTCGCGGCTCACGGAGAGGATACCGCATTTGACTTCGGGGAGGTTGCTCATAGACATTTCGAAATACACTCCTTTGATGTGCATGTGCGATTGGATGCGTGCGTGTGCACGCTTGATTGATTAGAGAATAGCACGCGTTTGCACGCATGTCAAGCAGATTTTTATCGAAAAAATTGATTTCCCCAAAATTCACGACTTCTTTGCGAAAAACATCAAATAATTGTAACAGAAAACGTGAAAATAAAAATATTTTTTGCGTAAAATTTCTTGTTGACGCGCACTTCCACGTGTGCTATATTAGAGCAAATCAATCGCGTGCTTGAGCACGCAATAACGATAGCGTTCATAGCACGCATCCACAGGAGAGCAGATGGAGGAACCGTATGAAGTATTTGATCGGTGTCGATCTCGGCACATCGGCGACGAAAACCGTCTTATTTGATGAAGCGGGGCAGGTCATCACATCGGCCGCGCAAGAATATCCGCTGTTGCAGCCGGAAAATGGCTGGGCTGAGCAGGACCCGCACGACTGGCGCGATGCGACGACCGCGACGATCCGCGCCGTCGTGAAAACATCCGGCGTGGCGGCCGAAGACATCAAGGGCATCGGCATCTCGGGGCAGATGCACGGCCTCGTGATGCTCGACGAAAAAGATGAAGTCATCCGCCCGTCCATCATCTGGTGCGATCAGCGCACGGGCGAGGAGTGCAAGGAGATCACGGAGCGCGTCGGCCTGGACCGCCTCATGGCCATCACGGCAAATCCGGCGCTCACGGGCTTCACGGCGTCAAAGATCCTCTGGGTGCGCAATCACGAGCCGAAAAATTACGCGCGCTGCCGTCACATCCTGCTGCCGAAAGATTACGTCCGCTTTACGATGACGGGCGTCTTCGCGACAGATGTCTCGGACGCGAGCGGCATGCAGCTGCTCGACATCCCGAAGCGCGCGTGGTCGCAGGAAGTGCTCGATAAGCTCGACATCCCGCGCGAATGGCTGCCGGAGGTCTACGAATCGCCGGAGGTCACGGGCCATCTCACGAAAGCATTTGCGGAGGCGACCGGCCTCACGGAAGAGACGGTCGTCGTCGGCGGCGCGGGCGACAATGCAGCGGCGGCGGTCGGCACGGGCGTCGTGCGCGAGGGACGCGCGTTCACGACGATCGGCACGAGCGGCGTCGTCTTCGCCCACATGAATGCGCCGCACATCGACCCGAAAGGCCGCGTGCACACCTTCTGCTGCGCCGTGCCGGGCGCGTGGCACGTCATGGGCGTCACGCAGGCGGCTGGCCTGTCGCTGCGGTGGTTCCGCGACAACCTCGCGGAGTGCTACAAGCGCCGCGAAAAAGAAACGGGCATCGACGCCTACGCGTTTATGAATCACGATGTGGCGGAGGTGCCGCGCGGCAGCCGTCGCCTCATCTATCTGCCGTATCTCATGGGCGAGCGCACGCCGCACCTCGATCCCGATTGCCGCGGCGTGTTCTTCGGCCTCTCGGCCATCCACACGAAGCAGGACATGATGCGCGCTGTCATGGAGGGCGTGAGCTATTCGCTCTGCGACTGCCAGGAGATCCTCCGGGAGATGCAGGTGAATACGAAAGCGATGATGGCCTGCGGCGGCGGTGCGCGGAGCGAGGTCTGGCGCCAGATGCTCGCCGACATGTACGGCTGCCCCGTGCAGACGATCCGCGCGAAGGAAGGCCCGGCGCTCGGCGCTGCCATCCTCGCCGGCGTTGGCGCGGGCGTGTTCCCCGACGTCGTCACGGCCTGCGAGCGCCTCATCGAGCCCGACGCCGTCTGCCGTCCTGATGCGGCCGCGCACGCCTATTATGAAAAAGGCCACAAGCTGTATCAGAAGCTCTATGCTTCGCTGAAAGACAGCTTCCAAGACCTCGCAGCGCTTTGAGGCGCGGCGGTTCAAACGTTCTGAAGATGGAAAGGATGGAACATCATGGTCACTGCAAACACGATGGAAGACCCCGCTGCGCGCAAGAAGAGCGCAGCTCGCATCCGTGCGTTCATTTATTTTGCGGCTGGCATGGCCGGCCTGCTCTTCGGCCTCGACCAGGGCGTCATCTCCGGCGCGCTGCCTTTCATCAGCAAAGAGTGGAATCTTGACAGCGTCGCACAGGAATGGGTCGTGAGCTCGATGATGGTCGGCGCGGCGACGGGCGCGATCGTCGCCTCGTATCTCGCGCGCGGCATCGGCCGCAAGAAGAGCCTCATGGCAGGCGCGACGCTCTTCATCATCGGCTGCCTCGGCTCCGGCCTCTCGACGGGCGCGTCCATGCTCATCGGCTTCCGCCTGATCCTCGGCCTCTCCATCGGCATCGCCTCGTATACGGCGCCGCTCTATCTCGCGGAAATGTCGGACAAGGATTCGCGCGGCAAAGTCATCTCGGGCTATCAGCTCATGGTCACGGTCGGCATCCTGCTCGCCTTCCTCTCCGATACGTATTTCAGCTACTCTGGCTCGTGGCGCTCGATGCTCTCGATCATCGCCATCCCGGGCTTCGTGCTCATCCTCACGGTCTTCACGCTGCCGGACAGCCCGCGCTGGCTCGCGACGAAAGGCCGCTTCGAGGAAGCGGGCAATGTCTTGAACATGCTGCATGACAAGGCGGAAGTCGCGGAAGAAGAACTCGCGGAAATCAAGGAGACGCTCAAAGTCAAGCAGGCGGGCTGGCAGCTTTTCAAGGCGAACAAAAATGTGCGCCGCGCCGTGTTCCTCAGCGTGCTCTTGCAGGCCATGCAGCAGTTCACGGGCTTCAATGTCATCATGTATTATTCGCCGAAAATCCTCGGCCTCGCGGGCTTCTCGAGCACGGAAGATCAGATGATCGGCACGGTCATCAATGGCCTCGTCTTCACGCTCGCCACGTTCATCGCCATCGGCATGGTCGACAAGTCCGGCCGCAAGCCGGCACTGAAGATTGGTTTCGCTGTCATGGCGGCCTCCATGGCGGTCGTCGGCGTCTGCATGACGATGCTCGAAAGCGGAAATGCCCCGGCCTTCGTCCCGTATCTTGCAGCCATCATGACGATGGTGATGATCGCAGGCTTTGCCATGAGCGCCGGCCCGATCGTCTGGGTGCTCTGCTCGGAAATCCAGCCGCTGAAGTCCCGTGAATTCGGCGTCGCCTGCTCGACGATGACGAACTGGATCACGTGCGCGATCGTCGGCGCGACATTCCTCTCGCTCATCGACACGCTCGGCTCGGCTCATACGTTCTGGCTCTATGCCGGCCTCAATGCACTCTTCATCTTCCTGACGTTCGCCTATGTTCCGGAGACGAAAAATGTCTCGCTGGAAGAAATCGAAAAGAACCTCATGTCCGGCAAAAAGCTCCGTGACATCGGCTGCTGAAATGATTATCTGTAGAAATCATCAACTGGAGGACTTATCATGTTGACTGTCAATGATCCACAATTCCGTCCCTACGGGCGCGTGCTGAAACTCGACCTCGCGGCGTTCGAGGCGGCAATCAAAAAGGTGGAACTTCCAAAAGACGGCACGATGTACGAGCCGTCGACGCCGGCGTTCGAGGCGCTGCCGCTGTTCACGGAACTTCAGGATAAAATTTTTGGCGAGCTCCCCATCGAGTTCGGCCATTGCAGCGGCCGCAATCACAAGCTGAATGCCGTCGAGTATCATCGCTCGTCGGAAGTCGACATCGCGGCGACGGACCTTTATCTCATGCTCGGCAAACAGCAGGACATCGATCCTGCGACATTCCACTATGAGACGAAGCGCATCGAGACGTTCTTCGTGCCGGCGGGCACGGCGGTCGAGCTCTACGCGACGACGCTCCACTTCGCACCGTGCAGCGCTGGTCCGGACGCAGAATTCCGCTGCGGCGTCGTGCTGCCGAAGGGTACAAACGAACCGATCAAAGAGACCACGCGCGGCGCGGGTGAAGACCGGTTGCTGTTCGCGAACAACAAATGGCTCATCGCGCACGCAGAGAGCGGCCTCGAAAAAGACGGTGCATTCGTCGGCCTCGTCGGAGAAAACCTCACGCGCTGAACGCGTGTGCATGCACAAGGCACTGAAACGCATGTTGCCGAAGTTCGTTCATCTTTACCTCTTCCCAAAAATCTGATACAATGCGTGCATAGGAAAATCGGAGGAAAAGTGGGGAAGTCCTATGGTAACGATGAAGAAAATCGCGGAGCTTTGCGGCGTGTCGCGCGGCACGGTCGACCGCGTGCTGCACGGGCGCGGGCGCGTGAACGCGGACACGGCGGCCAACATCCGCCGCGTTGCGAAAGAGCTCGGCTACGAGCCGAACCCGGCCGCGAAAGCCCTCGCGGCGCGCAAACATCAGCCGCGGGTCTGCGTGATCTTGCCGAGCGAGGGCAATGCCTTTTTCGATGATGTCATCCGCGGCCTGCGGACGGCGGCGGACGAATACAAGATTTACGGCCTCTCGATGGAGCTCTTGACGATGAAAGGGTACGACCCGGAGCGGATGCTCACCCTGCTGGACAAGGCGGCGGACGCCGATGCCGTCCTCATCGACCCGATCGACGACGCGCGCATCCGTGAGCGCATCGACGCGTTCGTCGCGGCAGGCAAATTCGTCGTCACGGTCAATGGCGACTTGCCGGACTCCCGGCGCCACTGCTACGTCGGCAGCGACTACGAGAATGGCGGCGTCACGGCCTGCGCGATCCTTGATGCATTCACGCACGGCCATGCGGTCGTTGGCGTCGTGCTCGGCAGCCGGAGCATCAGCGGCCACCGCGCGCGGCTCGAGGGCTTCGAGCAGCGCATGAAAAAATCGCCCGGCCTTTCCATCGCGGTGGTCGTCGAGAACGACGACGACGAGTTCACGTCATTCGAGCGCACGAAGGCGATGCTGCAGACGCACCCGGACATCACGGCGCTCTTCCTCATCGCGGGCGGCGTCTATGGCGCCTGCCGTGCCGTCAAAGAGTTCGCGCCGGAGCGTCGTCCGACCGTCATCGCGTTCGACAGCGTGCCGTCGACGGTCGAGATGATGAAAGAAGGCATCGTGCAGGCCATCCTTTACCAGCACCCGTACCGCCAAGGGCACCGTGCCATGGAGCTTGCGTTCGACAAGCTCGTGAACGGGCGGGAGCCGTACAAGGAAATGTACATTTTGAACCACGAGATCCGATTGCTCGAAAACGTATGAGATTTGCGGAGCTGTTGCAAGTTTGCGGCAGCTCCGCTTTTTTTGGAATTTGAACAAAAATAATGATTCCTTTTTCCATGGTAGGCAGGATTTCCCACTTTCATGAAGAATAAAATATTTGATGTAAAATTCTCTGGACAACGAAGTCTGTGCGAGGAAGGACAGATTTGGGGGAGTCTGTCGTTTTTTTGCGCATGGAGGACACGGCAGATAAGGAGTGTTGTATATGAAATGGAAACAAGGGCTCGCGTGTTTGCTCGCAGCCGGCATGATGGCGGTCGCGGCAGGCTGCGGCGGTTCGGGCGGCAGCGGGTCGAAGACGATCGCGTTCGTCTCACACGATACGGTGGACAAAGATTTCACGGGCGCGCTGCGCAAGGGCGTCGAAGCGCAAGGGCAAGCGCTCGGTTTCGAGGTCGAGACGACGAATGCGAACATGGACGCGAACGCGCAGATCGACCAGATGAACGAGGTCATCGTGAAAAAGCCGGCCGCCATCGTCCTCTTGCCCGTCGAGGCGAACGCCTTGACGCCGGCTGTCGAAAAAGCGAACAAGGAGGGCATCCCGGTCCTTGTCACGAACCGCGATATCGCGGGCGGGCAGACGGCACAGGTTCACTCGGACGAGCAGCAGGCGGGAAGGCTCCAGGGTGAGTTCATGGCAAAGCATCTGCCGCAGGGCGCGAAGATCGTCTACTTCATGGGCGACAGCACGCAGGCGGCGGCACGCGTGCGCTGGGAAGGCTTCAAGGCCGCTTGCCTTGACAAGCGCCCAGATATTGAATTGCTCGCCATGGCGGATGCTGCGTGGAGCCGCACGGAAGCGATGAAGTACATGAAGCTCTGGATGCATCTCTTCCCGCAGATCGATGCGATCGTCTCAGGCAATGATGAGATGGCCATTGGCGGCATGCTCGCGATGAAAGAAGAAGGTCGTTTCAACAGCAATGTGCTCGTCGGCGGCGTCGATGCTGGTGACGAGGCCGTGAAGTATGTGGCCTCCGGTGATATGAGCCAGACGATCAAGCAGGATGCCGACAACACCGCGAAGACGATCCTCGACATCGTGCAGCAGATGGTGCAGGGCGGCCAAGTGACCGTCGATGAAAAAGTACCGTTCATCGAGATCACGAAAGACAATGTCGCACAGTTCTTGAAGTGAGCAGGAGGGGAGTATTTTGAAAAATATCAGCGTCAAAATCAAAGTCCTGCTGCTCGCGGTCATCATGCTCATCATCACGTGCATCGTGGCGGCTGTCGGCATTTACTCGAATCATCAGTCGAAGCAGGCGACGGATGACATGTACAACCACAACCTCATGACGACACAGTTCCTCAATGAGGCGACGGTGCAGCTGCGGACGATGGAGAGCGATGCCGACTATCTGCTGCTCCAGAATTTCTCCGTGGACAACCAGAAACTCTTGCTCGACGACATGATCAGCAAGGCGAAGACCATCCAGGGCGACGCGGACAAGATCAAGGAGATCGACGATGGCGAGCGCGCGCAGGAATCGCTCGCGAAGCTCGATCAGAACCTCAGCGAGTTCATCACGTCGGCGGAAAGTGCGAAGAGCCTGACGAATTCGCCGGAAGACAAGGCGAAGCTCATGAAGAGCCTCGGCGGCGTGAAGGAAATCAGCGCGCGCCTTTCGGAGCTCACGCCGGACAACATCCAGCAGGGCAAGCTGCATTTCGAGGAATCGAATGCCGTCTATGACCGCACGATCAAGATTTTCCTCGCGATCCTGCTCGCCGGCCTCGTCATCGGCGTCGTGGCGGCCCGCCAGATCGCGAAAGGCATCGCCGATCCGCTCGAAGAATCCGTCGGTCTTTTGAATGCCGTCGCGGATGGCGACCTCACGCAGGAGCTCCCGCCCGATCTCGCGGAGCGCCGCGATGAAGTCGGCGAGATGATCGTCGCGCTTGAAAAGATGCAGGAATCGCTGCGCCATTTCCTCAAGGATGTCCATGATGAAGCGGAGCGTAGCGTCGAGATGGTCGGCGAGGTGCAGAGCCTCGTCGGCGAGCTGAACGACAGCGCGCAGGATATGTCGGCTGTCACGGAAGAGATGGCGGCGGGCATGGAGGAGACGGCGGCCTCGACGTCGAACCTCGAAAACCTCAGCGACCAGATCAGCACGAGCGTGAAGGCGAATGCGGACGAAGCGCAGAAGAGCGAGGCGTACACGAATGAAGTCGCCGAGCGCGCGAGCAAGCTCAAGCAGGACATGGATGCGTCGAGCAAGCGCGCTTATGATGTCTATCATCAGACGAAGGGCTCTGTCGAAGAAGCCATCGAGGCCGCGAAGGTCGTCGATCACATCACGACGCTGACGAACGACATCACGGGCATCGCCGAGCAGACGAACCTCCTCGCGCTCAATGCGGCGATCGAGGCGGCGCGCGCCGGCGAGGCAGGCCGCGGCTTCTCCGTCGTCGCGGACGAAGTGCGCAAGCTCGCCGAGCAGTCGCAGCAGACGGCGGAAAAAATCCAAGCGCTTACGAGCAAGGTCACGGGCTCGGTCAACAATCTGTCCGAAGGCGCGAACGGCCTGCTGCAATTCATGGAAGAGAACGTCACGAAAGACTATGAGGCTATCTTGAAGACGGCCGACCAGTACCGCACGGATGCGGATTACCTGCGTGACTTCTCGCGCAAGAGCAACACGGCGTCGCAGGCCATCGCCGGCGATGTCGACACGATGAACAATGCCATGACGCAGATCGCGAAAGCGACGCAGGAAGAAGCACAAGGCAATACGCAAGTGGCCGAGAAGGTCACGGACGTCGCCGACAAGGCAAACCAGATCCTCGACAAGGTCCGCCAGTCGCAAGAGGGCGCGGACAAGCTGAAGGAACAGGTCGCGAAGTTCAAGATTTGAGGCAGGTCCCATCAAAAAATTCGGCCGCGCGTGTTGACGCGCGGCCGTTTCGCGTTTCGGGAAAGCGCTTCAACGCTCTGCGGGATGCAGAGGCGAACGTTTTTCAAGGTGGCGTTAAAAATATTCATTTGTGATACCTCCTAAAGAGCAAAAGAAATTTAATTCATATTATAACATAGGCAGGATTTTTAGGACATATCACGAATTATGAAAGCATAAACAGGTCTAAGGGTACTGGAAGGGAAGAAGGGGTTCAATGTTTTGTCGGAAATGTGGAAACGAGCTGCGAGATGACGATGAATTTTGCAGCCGCTGTGGTGCGAAAGTCGTGCGTGACGCAGAAGCAACACAGCAGGACGTGAAGGTGCAAGAGCAACCAACTGCCAGCACGCCGCCATCTGCATCAGCGTCGCCAATTGTAACAGCAGCGGAACAGGCAGCATCCGAACAGGGTCAGAGGAAACGGTTCACATTTTTGCAGAGTGTGGTGCGATTCGCTATTTGCATGGCGGCGCTAGTTGTGTGCGATTCTGTTGTTTATACGATTGATTCTGGAAAAGCCTCCGTCGTGGAATATATTATGGATTCGCGTGGGCTGATGGGGGATCTTGCGGAGGCGTGTGGTGCTTCCCTTTTAGCGATCCTCTTTTTCCTTCCATTGCTTTATGCGTTGGCGCGTTGTGGGTATACCAAGCGGACGTATGCGATGGAAGCGTTCTTCGTCATCAATCTGCTGTTTTTTACGTTCGGGCCGGGGTTTGGTTCAATCATGATTCCCGTCATGTTTGTCGTGCTCATCGTCGGCGTATTGGTTCGGGTCTTTGCGCCAAAGACGACGTGAAAAATGTGCTGAGACAGACAGAATCATGAAAGACCAATGAAATTTCGATAATCTGGATTTTTATGAGGGAGGTTGCATCGCCGTGAAAATTTTGGACTATCGCTTGAATCGCAAGAAATTCTTCTTCGGCTTCTTGGTGCTGTCGATGCTCGCGCAAATGTCCGCGAGCTTGGGGATGCAGGGGAATGACGGCCTGTATGTATTTGTCGCCTGCTATCTCGTCCTGACGTTCCTGCTCGTGAAAATGCGCTGCAATCATATCGGCACGACGCAGGGGACGTGCATTGGCCTGTTCTTGGCTTCCATCATTCCATTGGTTTCCCTGATTCCACTCGGGTATCTCTTGTTCAAGAAAGGGCGTGAGGGAGATGCTGGACAGGCGGATTGACAACTGCCGTTGGCTCGTGCCGGTCATGATTCTCGCGATGGCGTTCGTTCTCGCCGGATGCAAGTCGGGAGGCCTGCTGGAGATGCAGGAGGATGCGAACAAGCCGATGGAGCAGGCAACATTTTGGGGAACGGGCGGTAAGATGACGATCGAAACGCCATTCAAAATGGGGACAAAAGCGGAAACAGAACCGTTGGAGGGAGAAGGCGCAGAGGCTTTTGACCAAGCAGAACGCTTCACAGGGACGGGAAACGGGATGGCGGTGACCATCGAGCATGGCGTTCTCAAGACAGAAATCGCCAAGAACGTAGAGGGGCGGATAGATGAATTTTTAGATGCAGCTGCGGATGAAGACGTCGAGGAGATCAAGACGACGAAAAAATTTCGGAACATCAAGATCGTTTCAAACAAGGCAAAGGAAATCCATCAAAATCCCTGCCGTCTAGTGGTTGTGACCTATGATGACAACAAGGGGCGCTATCAGACAAAATTGCTGTATGGTGTGAAGGGGCAAGATGTTTGGCGCGTCGGCATCGATATGATGGCTTCCGATCATCTTGCAGACGAGTACTCGGAGAAGATCGTGGATAGCTTCCACATGGAATGAAGGTGAAGCAGCATGTTCTGTCATGTATGTGGAAAGCCGCTCAACGACGATGCACAGTTTTGCAGCTACTGCGGCGCAAAAGTCGTGATTCCGGAATCAGAAGGGAAAACTCCGCTTCCAGCTGAAACGAAGGAACAGACGACGGACGAACAACTCATCCAGATGGCGCAACAGATGATGAGGCCACATGAGGTGGACAAGACATTGCCAATGTGGAAACGCATTGGGAAGAAGCTCTTGTCGTGGATTTCCGCAGCAGTCTGGTTTCTTGTCATTGTGACGGCTGGGACGATCGGAAAAATGGCGGCGCACGATCCGAATACATCACGCACGATGGCCTATGTATTGCCGGGTGCGATGGCGGGCCTTGTGGCTGGAATTCTCTGCTGCATCCTTGCGAGCAACTTCGAGAAACTGTCACACAAAAAGGCATGGATGGCGGCGAGCGTCGTCATCTGCATCGCGGCGGGCGTGATCGGCGGCTATGTGTTTGCGGCAGGGGCAGGCGTGATTTTCGCACTGCTGTTATTTGGCTGCTCGCGTTAGGAGGATGGTGCACATGAAACGGATGATTGCGTGTCTCCTTTTGCTGCTGCTTGCTCTCACCAGTCTCGATTCTTCTTTCGCAGAGGCGAAAAACTGGGTTTGGGTTTCGTCGAATGATTTTGCAACCTATTCGATTGACAGCGATAGCGTTAGCAAGTATCGCGGGACGATTTATTATTGGAACAAACGACAGTACATTGAGAGCCCGGAGCGAACGGCATACATCGAGCAGCTGAAACAGTATCGACGTATGGAAGGCGATGATGATACAGACTTTTCGGATTTATGGGCGGTCAGCAAGTATATGCACGCATATCTTTCGATGGACGGCACGGTTTACTTCAAAATTTTAGATATCTTTTATCTGGATCATGGAGGGAATGTGATTTCTACCAGAGTTTATCCGGAGGATGATGCTGTGTTGATGAAAGCACCGAAAAATTCTGTTGGCTATGAAGAGTATAATGTCGCTCGCCATTACGCAAAATAGCAGGATGAAGGATTGGAAATTCACGATGGGACATGGTAAAATAAGCATAGAACTGGACGAGCTCACGCCGTGCTTGCGCCGCCTCTCCGACGGCGCGGTCGTCGATACGAAATCGTACCGATTGAAGAAGCTCCCGCAAGGCGTGGATTTTTCCGAGTGGGAATTTGATTGGCGGGGGCTATTTTCGGAAGGATACGAGGTGTATTCCATCAAGGCGGAAGGCGATCCACGCATCCAAGGGCTGATTGCTTTGGAAGATCGGCCGGACTCTCTGTCGATGTTCATCCAAGATGTCGAGTCCGCGCCGTGGAATAGCAAACACAATCCGAAATATGCGACGAAAGAGTATGCAGGTGTCGGTGCGCATCTCTTTGCGCTTGCTTGCTTGGTGAGTGCGAAACGAGGTTACAGCGGCTATGTCTCCATGGTCGCCAAGACGAATCTCATCCAGTATTATGTGGAGAAGCTGGGCGCGAAACAAATCGGTCACAGTTCTTCGATGTTCCTTGACGAAGTTTCTGCGAGAAAATTGCTGGTGATGTATTATGGTAACCATTAAACCTGAAAACATTCAGACGCTCGAAGACCTCTTGGATGTTCCCATCGAAGCACCGAAAGACGTGAATCACTATATGATTCGCGATCTCATTCGCTATTGCCAAGAGCGCGGCATTGGCACGGAAGACGTGACAGACGAGGAGCTCAAGCAGTTTGAGATTGTGTCGTGACGGTAAGTCGCGAAGTTCAAAATTTGATGGCGGATGCCCCAAAAAATTCGGCCGCGCGTGTTGACGCGCGGCCGTTTCGCGTTTATGATGGAATGGATTAGAAAACACTCGGGCTGTCCGCTTGCGGACGAGCCCATTTTTCCGTGAGAAGAAAAAGAATCAATGCAGGAGAATGTTCATGAATACGTTATTCCGGGCGCTCGGCGAAGATGCGGCCGTACAGAAGATTCACGAGGCGTTTGCAAAGGACAGCGGCAGCACGTTCGTCTACGGCTTGTCGGGCTCGCAAAAGCACGCGGTCTATGCCTCTGCCTTTGAGGCGATGCCCCGGCCGACGGTCATCCTCGTCCACCATCGCGAGGCGCTCGACGGCTGGCGCGAAAATCTCTCGGCGCTGCTGCCGGGGACGACGGTGCTCGAACTGCCGGAAGTCGATGCGGCGGGCGAAGATATCCAGGCGAGTGCGCGGAGCCTCGAACGCTCGGCGCACCGCATGGACGTGCTCGGGCGGCTGCTGCGCGGCGAGCCGGTCGTCGTGCTCGCGACGATGGCGGCGGCCGCGACGAAAGGCATGTCGCGCACGGAGTTCGAGCGGCTGTCTCTGCGCCTCGGCACGGGCGATGTCATTCCCCGCGACAAGCTCCTCGGACGGCTCGTCGACCTCGGCTACCAGCACGTGGACGAGGTCGAGACCATGGGGCAGTTCTCGGCGCGCGGCGGCATCGTCGACGTCTTTCCCATCAACCGCACGGCGCCTGTGCGCATCGAGTTTTTCGATGACGAGATTGATTCGCTGCGCGAGTTCGACGTCGATACGAAGCGCTCGATCAAAAACATCGGCGCGCTCTCCGTGCTGCCGCTCGCGAAGACGGACGCAAAAGGGCGGCCGGCACTGTTTTTGTCGTATCTCAAGGGCAAGGGCGTCGTGCTCTTCGATGAGCCAACGCGTCTGCGCGATGACCTCCGCACGATGGTGAAGGAAGACCCCGAGGTCAAAAAGCATATTTTTGCATGGGACGACATCCTCGCGGAAGCGCAGAAAAACAACGTGATTTTCTCGGCGCTGATGCTCCAGCAGGTGCATGGCGCGGAGCTCGACGCGACGATCAGCATCACGGTCACGTCCATGACGCCATTCCAGCGGCAGATGGATCTCTTGGCAAGCGAGCTTTCGCGCTATCTCGCGGCGAAAGAGCGCATCCTGATCCTCATGAGCACGCGTGAAAAGGCGAATGGTCTCCGGGAGCTCCTCGCAAAGCGCCGCCTGCCGTCGCGCGTCATCGAGGCCGGCGCGGAACTTCCGAAAAAAACGATCGCCATCCAGATGGGCGGCTTGCTCTCCGGCTTTGAGCTCGCGGCCGACCGCCTCGTCGTCATCACGGAGCAGGATGCCTTCGGCCATGTGAAGCGGCGCGTGCTCCAGGCGGCGCCCGACGGCGCGAAGATCACGCATTTTCGCGACATCAAGCCTGGCGACTACGTCGTGCATGTGAATCACGGCATCGGCAAGTACGTCGGCGTCGTGACGATGGACGTGCTCGGCAGGAAACATGACTACATGCGCGTGAAGTTCGCCGGCGATGCCGTCATCAACGTGCCAACGGATCAAGTGCAGCTCCTCCAGAAATATATCGGCTCCGAGGGCGAGACGCCGCGCCTGTCGCATCTCGGCGGGCAGGAGTGGAAGCGCGCGAAAGCGCGGGCGAAGAAATCCGTCGAGGATATCGCAGCGAAGCTCATCGAGATCTACGCGAAGCGCAAGGACGCGACAGGCTTTGCCTTTTCGCCCGACGATGCGAGCCAGGAAGAATTCGAGGATGCGTTCCCGTTCGAGGAGACCGCAGACCAGGCGAAGGCTATCCGCGAGATCAAGATGGACATGGAACAGCCAAAGCCCATGGATCGCCTGCTCTGTGGCGATGTCGGCTTCGGCAAGACCGAGGTCGCGATCCGCGCGGCGTACAAGGCCGTCATGGACGGCAAGCAGGTCGCCGTGCTCGTGCCGACGACCGTGCTCGCGCAGCAGCATTACAAGACATTCTCCGAGCGCTTCTTGAATTTCCTGCCGACCGTCGATGTCTTGAGCCGCTTCCACACGGATCGCGAGCAGCGCGAGACGCTGGAAAAAGTCGCGCGCGGCGATGTGGACATCCTCATCGGCACGCATGCGATCCTCAATGCGAACAAGGTGCAATTCAAAAACCTCGGCCTCCTGATTGTCGATGAGGAGCAGCGCTTTGGCGTGAAGCAGAAGGACAAGATCCGCAGCCTCGCGGCCGGCATCGACGTGCTGACGCTCTCGGCGACGCCGATCCCGCGCACACTCCACATGTCGCTTGTCGGCGCGCGCGACATGAGCATCATCGAGACGCCGCCCGCGGAGCGCGTGCCCGTGCAGACGTACGTCGTCGAAGCCGAGGGCGACGTGCTCGCGGGCGCGATCAAGCGCGAACTGCGGCGCGGCGGCCAAGTCTTTTTCGTCTACAATCGCGTCGCGACGATCGACAAGATGGCGATGCGCCTCCACGAGCTCGTGCCGGAGGCGCGCATCCTCGTCGGCCACGGCCAGATGGCCGAGGCGCAGCTCGAGCGCGTCATGATGGATTTCTACGAGGGCGAAGCCGACATCCTCTTGGCGACGAGCATCGTCGAGAATGGCCTCGATGTACCGAATGCGAACACGATCATCGTCTACAATGCCGACCACTTCGGCCTGTCGCAGCTCTATCAGATGCGCGGCCGCGTTGGCCGTTCGCCGCGCATGGCATTCGCGTACTTCGTCTATCAACCCGACAAGGTCATCACGGAGACGGCGGAGAAGCGCCTCGCGGCCATGAAGGAATTTGCCGAGCTCGGCGCGGGCTTCAAGATTGCCATGCGCGACCTCGAGATCCGCGGCGCGGGGAATCTGCTCGGCGCCGAGCAGCACGGCCACATCGCGAGCGTCGGCTTTGAGATGTACTGCAAGCTGCTCGAAGAAGCCGTCGATGCGTTGCAAAAGAAAAAGCCGACGAAAGTCAAACCCGAGCCGACGATCCAGATCCCCATCGAGGCGTACATCGAGAGCGATTACATCCCCGACGCGCAGCACAAGCTTGAAATCTACCAGCGCATCGCGGCGTTGCGGAAAAATGAGGACATCCCCATGTTCCTCGACGAGCTCATCGACCGCTTTGGCGAGCCGTCGCCCGGTGTGCTGCGCCTGCTCTCCATCACGCGCCTCAAGAACTTCGCGCGCGGCCTCGGCATCGCCAGCGTCGCGCAGAAACAGGCCGTGCTCGAAATCCAATTTTCGAAAGAGCCGACGTTCGAGATGGATGATCTCATGTGGCTCAAGGAACAATTTGGCGCTGGTCTAACGATTTTGCCGAAACAAGGGCTGTTGCGTTTCCGCCTGTCCCCGTCGTATGAAAAGAACATCACGAATTTCGCCACGCGTGTGTTGCTGGCGCTCGGCGGCGACCATGCGGCGTTGACAGCAAAGCGGACGGATGTACTCACGGGCAAAGCACGTGAATTACACGAAGCGCACGAAAAAACAACGACATCGAAAAAACGCCGGGCACGGAAAGGAGCTTGACGCATGGAGAACAAAGAAGGCAAGGGCAGCATCACCGTCATCGGCCTCGGCCCCGGCCGCGCCGGCCTCATCACGCGCGAAGCGTGGGAGCTCATGGAGCACGCGGAGACGCTTGTGCTGCGCACGGCGATCCATCCGACGGTCGCGGCCGTGCGGGCGGCGGGCATCACGTTTACGACGTACGATGGATTTTACGAATCCGCGCCCGACTTTGAGACGCTCTACCGCGCCATCGCGGACAATCTCGTTCAGCGCGCAACGCAGGGCGAGCATCTTGTCTATGCGGTTCCAGGAAGTCCGCTCGTCGCAGAACGTACGGTGGTTCTGTTGCGCGCGTTGGCAGAACGCCGCAACGACATCACGCTGACGATCCTCCCCGGCATGAGCTTCGTCGAGGTGCTCTACACGCGCCTTGGCATCGATCCCGTAGAGGGACTCACGATTCTCGACGCGGAAGATGTCGCAAAGTTTTCGGGGCGTCCGTTCACGAACCTCGTCATCACGCAGGTCTATGACGCGTTCACGGCTTCGGACTGCAAGCTCGCGCTCATGGAGTTTTTGCCGGACGACGCGCCCGTGACGTTCATCCACAACCTCGCGCTTCCAGATGAGAGCGTACGTGAGATCCCCCTTTTTGAGCTCGACCGGCAGCCGGACATCGACCATCTCACGACGCTCTTCGTGCCGCGCGCCGCGGAAAAATAACGATTTTTTCTTGATCTTGTCCCTTTTTTCACGAAAAGCCTTGATTTTTCTAGGGTTTCTTGCTATATTTTTGGAAGTAGACACGACGGCGCGTTTCCAAAGGGCGGCGCGTCAGAGAACAAAAACTCTTAAGGAGGCTACGATTGTGAACAAATCGGAATTGGTAGCAAACGTCGCGGACAAATCAGGTCTCGGCAAGAAAGAGGCCGAGAAGGCCGTCCTCGCTGTCTTTGAAACCATCGCAGGCGCACTCAAAGAGGGCGACAAGGTGCAGGTCATCGGCTTCGGCACGTTCGAAGTCAAAGAGCGCGCAGAGCGCAAGGGCCGCAACCCGCGCACGAAAGAGGAAATCACCATCCCTGCTTCCAAGAACCCCGTGTTCAAGGCAGGCAAGGCACTGAAGGATTCTGTGAACGCTTAATATCCATTCATGGATTTCGAAAGCCTCCCACACATGGGAGGCTTTCTGTGTATCTCGGAGGATGTCGTGGAAGAGAAAGATCCGAAACAACAAAAAGTCGTCCTCGTCACGGGCGGCACGTCCGGCGTCGGGCTCGCGGCAGCACGGCGCTTCCTCGCGGGCGGTGCGTTCGTCTGCATCGCGGGACGCGACCCCGTGCGCGGTGCGGCCGCCGTGCGCGAGCTTCTGAAAGCCGTGCCGGGCTCGATGGCACATGTGTATTTCCGCGCGATGGATGTGCGCGACGTCTCTGCGTGCGAGGCGCTCGTCGAGGCGACCGTGCAGCGCTATGGGCATCTCGACGTGCTCGTCAATTCCGCCGGCGCCTATCTTGAGGGCGCTTTGGACGCGCTGACAGAGCAGCAGTTTGATGACATCCTTGCCGTCAATCTCAAGGGAACGGTCTTTGCGTGCCAGGCGGCGCTGCCGCATCTGCGTGAGACAAAGGGCTGCATCGTGAATGTCGGCTCGGACGCGGGCGTGCACGGGAATTATTGCTGCACGGCTTACTGCGCGGCGAAAGGCGGCGTCTCGCTTTTCACGCGCGCACTCGCGCTCGAGGTCGCGAAAGACGGCGTGCGCGTCAATGCTATCGCGCCCGGCGATCTCTTGACGCCGCTGACGGAGCGCCAGCTCGCTGCAGCGCCCGACCGCGAAGCCGCGATTCGAGAAATGGCATCCGTCTATCCCGTCGGCCATATCGGCACGGCAGACGATGCAGCGGCGGCCATTTGTTATCTCGCGTCCGCTGACGCGGGCTTCATCACCGGCACGATCCTTTCCATCGACGGGGGATTGACGGCATGAATATGAAGGGAGGCACACGATGATTGAGACACAACGAAAGCACCGTCGTTATCTCATCATGACGGCCTCCATCGGTTCCGGCCATGTCAAGGCGGCCGAAGCCATCGCCCGCGAAGTCCGGCGCGTCGATGCGGACGCGATCATCGAGATCGTCGATTTCATGTCGCGCGGCGTCTCGACGGTGAACTGGCTCATGAAGCGCCTGTATCTCTTGATGCTCGCGTTCGTGCCCGACCTCTACGACTATTGCTACAAGTTCGCGGGCGGCAATGCGACGGGACGACTGTCCGACACGGCGTTTTCGCTCGTCGTGTATCGTCCCATGGCGCGCCTCATCGACGCGTATCATCCGGACACGATCCTCTGCACGCATCCCTTTCCCGAGGGCGCGTGCTCGTTCATCAAGCGCTTTTCGCGGCGGCAGTTCCGTCTCGGCGTCGTGCTGACGGATTACTCTCTGCATGAAATCTGGGTGTACCCGCGCGTCGATGATTATTTCGTCGCCATCCCGAAGATGCGCGACGGACTCATCGCGAAAGGCTTCCCGCCAGAATGCGTCCATACGACGGGCATCCCCGTCGATCGGAAGATTCTGGAGCTTCCAGACAAAGCGGGCGCGCGCAAGGCCTTGAGTCTTGCGGCGGACAAGCCCGTCGTGCTGCTCATGGGCGGCGGCCTCGGGCTCGGCGGCATCGAGACGATGCTCGACGACCTCGAGCGCATCGAGGGGAAGATGACGCTCTTGGTTGTCGCTGGCCGCAATGAAGACTTGGAGCTCGCCGTCCGGAAGCGCGTGCCGACCTCGCGCCACGAGCTCCACGTTTGGGGCTTCACGCAGCGCGCGCAGCTCCTCATGCGCGCGTCCGACCTCATCGTCACGAAGCCTGGCGCACTGACGATGAGCGAAGCCTTCATCCTCGGCCTGCCGAGCGTGCTCCACGATCCGATTCCAGGGCCGGAGGAAGAAAATGCCGTCTATGCGACAGCGCACGACGCGGCCGTCTGGGTGCATCCGGGCGAAAGCCTCGCAGGCGCCGTGAAAGCGCTTTTGGAGCATCCCGAGCGCCTTGACGCGTTATCTGCGGGCGCGCGCGCGTGCGGACGGCCGCAGGCGGCGCTCGACATCGCGCGGGTCTTTGCATCCGGACGAGAAACGTCTCATTGAAATTAAATGTTCCGTGTGGCAGGTTTTTCTTGCGCGGCGTGGAACTGTTAACAACGAATGAATTTTCATATGCGGGGGTCGTTTCCTGCATATGTTTTCGTACGAAATTCCGCAAAGAAGATGGTGGGATCATGGCGGTAACAAAACTCGAAGTCGTCTGGGAGAAGCGCTACGTCTGTCCGCATTGCGGCAAGAAGCTCCATTATGTCGCGGGCGACGCCGTCTCTGTCGTGAACGGGCGCGTCGATATGAACAGCACGCTGCCGAAATATGTGTGCACGACGTGCAAAGTCTATTATAAAGAACTCCTCGGCTCCGGCTATTTCGAGGAATACGATATGCGCGACGAGGTGCGCGAGAAGATGGCGTCGGCCGCGAAGGCCGTGCAAGCGCGCGCGGCGAAGGCGGCGCCAGCCACGCCAGCACCAGAGAAACCGAAGCGCTACGTGAAGCCGACGGGCGACCTCCAGCCAATGCTCTTGAAGCGCGAGGCCGATGGCAAATGCCCGTGCCCGCGCTGCGGCGACCGCATGGATTTCGTCGAGGGCCAGCCCGTGCGCATTGTCGACGGCAAGCCGGACATGGACAACGTCATGGATCATTTCCATTGTCCGTACTGCGATTCCGTGTTCCGCCGCATCGCGACAACGGATTTCTTCCAGTACTCCGAAAAATGATCCGCTGACAAAATGCTTGCAGAAAATCCGAAATCCTTGTATCATAGACTGCGGAATCGTAGCATAGTATGATTCCGTGTTGCAAGCCGGAAGGGGAAGAGTGCGCGTGGAAAGCAGGATGGAAAGCAAAAAGCGGCGGCGGAGCCTCAAAAGCTTCAATTGGTTCGCCGTGCTCATGGTGGTCGTCATCGGCTATTTTGCTTTCAAGCTCGGCAGCCAGGAAGTGCATCTCCAGCAGGTCGCGGAAGACCAGGCCGTCGCTGATGCACGTCTCGCGGCGGCGCAGGCGGAAAACGAGGCGCTCAAACAGGAAAAGGCGAATCTCGAAGACCTCTCGTACATCGAGAAGATCGCGCGCGAAGAGCTCGGCATGACGCGCCACGGCGAGCTTCCCTACACCGACGCCGGCAAGTAACGAAGATTTGCTCACATTTAAGGAGGAAGAACGAATTTGGCCATTGAAGTAGGCAGCATCGTAGAAGGTGTCGTCACGGGCATCACGAATTTTGGTGCCTTTGTCGAACTGCCGGAAAAGAAAGTCGGCCTTGTCCATATCTCAGAGGTGGCGGACGAATACGTCCGCGACGTGCACGATTTCCTCGAAGAGAACCAGAAGATCAAGGTGAAAGTCCTCAGCATTGACGAGCGCGGCAAGATCGGCCTCTCGATCAAGGCGCTCGAGGACAAAAAAGAGGGAACGGAGGGCGCACGTGCGCCGCACGTGAGCCATGAGCCTTCCGGCTTTCATTCTTCCCCCCGTCCGCAGGGCGGCCGTGCACCGCGCGATTTCCATCGCGGCGGCGGGCGCTTCAGCGGCAATCCCCGCATGAACGCGTCCTTTGAGGACAAGCTCTCGAAGTTCCTCAAAGACAGTGACGAGCGCCAGACGGATCTGCGGCGCAAGACGGATTCGAAGCGCGGCGGCCGTGGCTCGCGGAGAAGCTGAACACCGATTTTCGAGCCTTCCCTTGCGGGGAGGCTTTTGTCGTTACGTATAGGAATCGCAGAGGAATGGAGGCGGGCGGCGTGACGAAACTCGCAAAGCGCCTCTATGAGCATCTGAAACGTACGGCGCTCTTGCCACACGGCGCGCATGTACTCGTCGCCTGCTCCGGCGGGCCGGACTCGCTGGCTTTGTTGTTGCTACTTCGCGAACTTGTGCCCATGTTGCATCTTGACGTGACGGTCGCACATTACGACCACGGCCTGCGCGGCGCGGCGTCGAAAGCGGATGCGGCGTTTGTTCAAACATTCTGCGAAGCGCTCGGCATTCCGTGTTTCGTGGGAAACGCACCGCCGGGCAGCATCGTGAACGCGAAAGCGTCGATGGAAACAGAGGCGCGCCGGTTGCGTTACTTGTTCTTGGAAGAAGTGAGAAGGGAGACGGGCGCGGACGTCATCTGCACGGCGCATCATGCCGACGACCAAGCGGAGACGGTGCTCATGCATCTCTTGCGCGGCACAGGGCTCGATGGCCTTGCGGGCATTCCTGCTTTTGACGAGGAACGTCATCTTGTCCGGCCCTTGTTGCCGTTTCGCAAGCAGGAGCTCATCGCTTATTGTGAATCCCAGGGCATCACGCCGCGCCATGATGCGACGAACGATGTGCCGGACGGCCTGCGCAACCGCGTACGGCTTGAGCTCCTACCCGAGCTTGCGGCGGGGTACAATCCGCGCATCACGGAGAGCCTCTGCCGCCTCGCGGAGATCGCGGGCGCCGAATGTGGTGCGCTCGAAGCGCTCGCGGAGGGGCGACTGCAAGAGATTTCGTGCAACGTGACGGCAACGCACCTCGCCGATTGGCGGCGCGGGATGGAGGCGGAGCTCCCGGCATCGCTCGCGCTCGGCGCGAAGCGCCTGCGGCATATGCACCCAGGTTTGGCACGGCGCGTCGTGCGACGCTACCTCGCTGTTCTCGGCCACGGTGTCGACGTTAGCTATGAGCGCATGGGCGAACTCCTTGCGCTCGCAGCGAAGCAGACTGGCTGCGTTGTCGAGCTCCCCGGTTTTTCCATCATGTTGTATCGCGGTTGGCTGCGGCCCTGCCATGTGCATCCGCACGTTTTTGACAAGCAAGAAAGTTGAGGAACAAGACCATGATGAACGACGACATCGCGAAGATTTACTTCACGGAAGAGCAGCTCAAAGCCAAAGTCAAAGAGCTCGGCGCGCAGATCACGGAGGACTACAAAGACGCGAAAGAGGACATTTATTGCGTCGGCATCCTCAAGGGCGCGTCCGTCTTTTACACGGATCTCGTCCGCGCCATCAATTTGCCCGTGCGCTTTGATTTCATGATCGCGTCGAGCTATGGCAATGGCACGTCGACGACGGGCTCCGTGAAAATCCTCAAGGACCTCGACTATGACATCGAGGGCAAGCACCTCATCGTCATCGAGGACATCATCGATTCCGGCACGACGATGAGCTATCTCTTGAAATATTTCCAGCACCGGAAGCCCGCGAGCGTCAAGCTGTGCGCTCTTTTGTCAAAGCCGTCACGCCGCACGGCGCAGGTGCCCATCGACTACTGCGGCTTTGAAGTGCCGGATGAATTCCTCGTCGGCTACGGCCTCGACTATGCGGAAATCTACCGCAACCTGCCGTACATCGGCGTCTTGAAACCTGAAGTCTATGCATGACATCATGCAGGAAACGCGTGCGGCAAGGACGCTGTGCGCCATCCGATTTTTGGAGGCATGCGAATGAATATGAACATGAACAAGTTCCTGCGGAACGTGGGCTTCTACCTGCTCATCATTCTCGTCGCCATCTCGTTTATCGATTATTTCTCGATGCAGAAGACGACGAAGCAGGAGGTCGGCTACACGCAGTTTTTGCAGGAAGTCGACGCGGGCTCCGTCGCGAAAGTCGTCATCGTGCAGAACACGCTGCACGTCACGACGGCGGATGGCACGGAGTACACGACGATCACGCCAGACGCGCCGAATGGCGACCCGAATCTCTACGGCAAGCTCGCTGCGAAGAACATCAACGTGACGGCCGAGAATCCGCCGGAGCCGCCGTGGTGGTCGCAGATGCTCTCGTCTCTGCTGCCGATTCTGCTGCTCTGCGGCGTCTGGTTCTACATGATGCAGCAGACGCAGGGCGGTGGCGGCCGCGGCGTCATGAGCTTTGGCAAGAGCCGCGCACGTATGAGCGGCGCCGACAAGGTCAAAGTGAACTTCAAGGATGTCGCAGGCGCGGATGAAGCGAAGCAGGAATTGCAGGAAGTCGTCGAGTTCCTCAAGCATCCGAAAAAGTACAACGAGCTCGGCGCGCGCATCCCGAAAGGCGTACTGCTGTTCGGCCCTCCGGGCACGGGCAAGACTTTGCTCGCGAAGGCGGTCGCGGGCGAGGCCGGCGTGCCGTTCTTCTCGATTTCGGGCTCCGACTTCGTCGAGATGTTCGTCGGCGTCGGCGCGTCGCGCGTGCGCGACCTCTTTGAGCAGGCGAAGAAAAATGCGCCGTGCATCGTCTTCATCGATGAGATCGATGCCGTCGGCCGCCAGCGCGGCGCCGGCCTCGGCGGTGGTCATGATGAGCGCGAGCAAACGCTCAATCAGCTGCTCGTCGAAATGGACGGCTTCGCGGCGAATGAGGGCATTATCATCATCGCGGCGACGAACCGTCCGGACATCCTCGACCCGGCGCTCTTGCGCCCCGGCCGCTTCGACCGTCAGATCGTCGTCGACAAGCCGGACGTGCGCGGGCGTCTCGCGATCCTCAAAGTCCACACGAAAGGCAAGCCCATTGGCGCGGACGCCGACCTTGACATCCTCGCACGCCGCACGCCGGGCTTCACGGGTGCGGATCTGGCGAACCTCGTGAACGAGGCGGCGCTCCTTGCGGCGCGCCGCGACAAGCACAAGATCGAGATGCAGGAGCTCGAAGAAGCCATCGAGCGCGTCATTGCGGGCCCGGAGCGCAAGAGCCACATCATGAGCGACGAAGAGAAGCGCTTGACCGCGTACCACGAAGGCGGCCACACGCTTGTCGGCATGATGCTCGAGCACGCTGACCCCGTGCACAAGGTCACGATCATCCCCCGCGGCCGCGCGGGCGGCTACACGCTCATGCTGCCGAAGGAAGACCGCAACTACGCGACGCGCACGGAGCTCATCGACCGTCTGAAAGTTGCGATGGGCGGCCGCGTCGCGGAAGAAATCGTGCTGAAGGAAATCTCGACGGGCGCGTCGCAAGATATCAAGCAAGCGTCGCGCATCGTGCGCTCCATGGTCATGGAATACGGCATGAGCGACGTGCTCGGCCCCGTCTCCTATGGCGAGGGCGCCGACCACCAGGTCTTCCTCGGCCGCGATTTCAACAACCAGCGCAACTACTCGGAAGAAGTTGCAAGCGAGATCGACAAGGAAGTCCGCCGCATTATGGAAGACGCCTATGAAGCGTGCCGCCAGATCCTCACGGAGAACCGCGACAAGCTCGAACTCATCGCGCAGGCGCTCATCGAGCGCGAGACGCTGACGGCAAAAGAGCTCGAAGAGCTCGTCGAAACGGGCAAGATCACCGACCCGCCCGCTGAGGACGATGACGACGATCACAATGATCACACGGGCACGCCGCTCGTCACGCCGATCCCCGTCGCCGCCACCGGCGCCGCGCCCGTCCCCGTGAAAGAGACGGAACCCGAGCCGGAGCCCACGGGCGAGACCGTGCCGAAGCTCAACGTCACGCATTACGACAAATAGGAGGAAAATTTTCATGTTCCCACATATCGGTGTCCCTGAACTGCTCGTCATCCTCGTCATCGCGCTCGTCGTCTTCGGTCCCGGCAAGCTTCCTGACGTCGGCAAAGCGCTCGGCAAGAGCATCCGCGAGTTCAAGTCTGCGAGCACGGAAGAAGAGAAGAAGACGATCGACGTCGCCGCGAAGGACGAGGGCGACAAGGCGGAGAAAAAATGACGGAGGGGTCAAAGCCGGAAAACGAACGGCCATCGTACGACGCGCCATTCGTCGAGCCGGCAGCCAATCCGCCGGACGCACCGCCCGCAGATGAAACGGTGGAAGCTTCTACGGAGCCCGTGGCGTCCGCGTCGGTTGCGGAGGCGGCGGTTGAAACAACGGGAGATGCCGCACCGCCGACCGACACGGATACGTCTGCAGACCATACAGACGACGGATCGATGTCGCTCATTGCGCATCTCACGGAGCTCCGTTCGCGCCTCATCAAATGCGTCATCGCCATCACGCTCGGCAGCGGCGTTGGCTATTATTTTCTCGACGACATCATGCACTACCTGACAGCGCCGGCGGGGAAGCTCTACTACATGCAGCCATCCGAGGCGTTCTTCACGTATCTGAAGGTCTCGATCGCGGCCGGCTTCCTCGTCGCGCTGCCTGTGATCTTTTATCAGGTCTGGATGTTTTTCCTGCCGGCGCTCACGCGGCGCGAGCGCATCGTGCTCGGCCTCATCGTGCCGGCGTCTGTGCTGCTGTTCTTCGGCGGCCTCGCGTTCTCGTTCTTCCTCGTGTTCCCGGCCGCCGTGCAGTTCTTCCTCGGCTTCGGCAACATGGAGCTCGAGGCGCTGTTTTCTGTTGACAAATATTTTGACTTCGTCATCTGGTTTGTCTTGCCATTCGGCTTTGTCTTTGAGCTACCGCTCGTCATGATCATCCTCGCGAAGATCGGCATCGTGAAGTCGCAGTTCCTCGGCAAATACCAGCGCGTCGTCTTCTTCCTCGCGTTCGTCATCGCGGCCATGATCACGCCGACGCCGGACGTCTTCACGCAGACGATGATCGCCGTGCCGATGTTCTTGCTGTATGAGGTGGGGTATCTCATCGTGCGGTATATCATGCGGAAATAAATAAAATATATGAAATGTAACCAAATATATCATTGACAACAATGATTTTATCTGGTAGAGTGAAAGCATCAAAATGTTCATAGAGCAGGCAGGGCTGACGGATGAGTGGAGCGTACCACGTGTCCTGCGTGCTTAGGAGAAGCCGACCGTCTGGGCAGAGCGATCTTCCCAGCGGTGCGGCTTTTTTGCTTGCTGACTATTTGCTGAGAAGACCGCTCATTTTGTTTCCTGCCATTGGCAGGACGAAAGGATGGTTTTCATGCGGAATCGTTGGCTCATCGCTCTGTCCGCCGTCGGGATTCATATCTCGATCGGCAGCGTCTACGCGTGGAGCGTGCTCACGCGCCCCATCATGCAGGAGCTCGGCTGGTCGCTTTCGGAAACGACGTGGGCGTTCTCCGTGGCGATCTTGTTCCTCGGCTTCTCGGCGGGCTTCCTTGGCAAATACGTCGAAAAATACGGCCCGAAGAAGAGCGGGCTCGTCTCGATGGCGTTCTTCGGTGCCGGGATGTTCGGTACGGCGCTGGCGCTGCAACTTGGCAGCTTGCCGCTTCTCTATCTCTTCTATGGTGTCATCGGCGGCATTGGTCTCGGTGTTGGCTACATCACGCCGGTCTCGACGCTCGTGAAATATTTTCCAGAGCATCGCGGCTTCGCGACGGGGCTCGCTATCATGGGATTCGGCTTTGCGGCGCTGATTGCCGGGCCGGTCATGCAGCAGCTGACAGCGCAGTTCGGCCTCGTGGAGAATTTCCTCATCCTCGGCACGGTCTACATGGTGCTCATTGGCGCGTCGTCTCTGTATCTGAAGCCGCCGGCGAAGAAGGCGACGGCGGTCGCGGCTGGTGCGGCGCGTGTGCCGGTCGCTTCGCTCGGTGCGACGGCTTCGGAAGCGATGAAGACATGGCAGTTCCGTGCGCTCTGGTGGGTGTTCTTCGTGAACATCACGTGCGGCATCGGCCTCCTCGCCGTCGCGTCGCCAATGGCGCAGGAAGTCGTGGGCATGGACGCGGCGCAAGCGGCCTCCATGGTCGGAATCATCGGCCTCTTGAATGGCGGCGGCCGCATCGCATGGTCGACGCTGTCGGATTATATCGGACGCGGCTTTGCCTATATGCTGTTCTTCTTGATCGAGGTCGCGGCGTTCGCGCTGCTTTCTGGCACGACGGATGCATTCCTCTTCCAGGCGCTCGTGCTCGCGATCATCAGTTGCTACGGCGGCGGCTTCTCGTGTATGCCGGCGTATCTCTCTGACCTCTTCGGCACGCGCGAACTCTCGGCCATCCACGGCCGCATCCTCACGGCGTGGGGCTGCGCCGGCGTCGTCGGTCCGACGCTCGTCGCGCTCTTCCGCGAGTACACGCAGGGTTATACGACGATCCTGTTGTTCTTCGCCGGCCTGTTCGTCGTGAACTTTGCTGTGGCCACCGTGCTGAAACTGCACGGCAAGCGTACGAAGGAAACGAGCGTCGTCATGGCTTGACAAGACAAATACAGTTGCTCAAAAGGCGGGCAACTGTATTTTTGTTTGACGTGCGGCCGGCTTCTTTTTCGTTGAGATTTTCTCATTGTCCTTGTATAATAGACGTGTCTGATTTCATTGTTACAGGAGGAAAACCTTTGGCATATCAAGATTTGCGCGAATTCATCGCGGCGCTGGAGCAGCGGGGGCTGCTGCGTCGCATCACAGAGCCGGTCGATTGCCATCTCGAGATCACGGAGATCACGGATCGCGTGTCGAAGATGGAGGGGAAGGACAACGTCGCTCTTTTGTTCGAAAATGTGAAAGGCTACGACATGCCGGTGCTCATGAATGCGTTTGGGAGCTACGAGCGCATGGCGCTGGCGCTTGGCGTCGAGAAGCTCGATGACGTCGGCGACGAGATCCGCGAGATTTTGCGCATCCCGTACATTTCTTTGCAGCACAAGATGGATGTCGTGTCGCTGATCCCGATGGCGAAAAAGGCCATTAATTTTCCAAAGTATGTGAAAAAAGCGCCGTGCCAGGAGGTTGTGGAGATGGAGCCTGACCTCGACAAGCTGCCGATCCTCACGTGCTGGCCGCAGGACGGCGGGCCGTTCATCACGCTGCCGCTCGTCTTTACGAAAAATCCGGCGACCGGCAAGCGCAACGTCGGTATGTACCGCCTGCAGAAATACGACAAGCGTACGACGGGCATGCATTGGCATATCCACAAGAACGGCGCGGACAATTTCCGTGATACAAAGACGGCGGGCGGCGAGAAGATCGGGGTCGCTGTCGCCATCGGCGCCGATCCCGTGCTGACGTATGCCGCGACGGCGCCGCTGCCGCGCGACGTGGATGAGATGGTGTTCGCGGGTTTCCTGCGGCACAAGTCCGTCGAGATGGTGAAGTGCAAGACCGTCGATATCGAAGTGCCGGCGGGCGCGGAGATCGTGCTCGAAGGCTACGTGCGCACGGATGAGATGCGCCGCGAGGGGCCGTTTGGCGATCACACGGGCTATTATTCGCTCGCGGACGATTATCCCGTGTTTCACGTGACGTGCATCACGCACCGCAAGAACCCGATTTACGCAGCGACGATCGTCGGAAAACCGCCGATGGAGGACTGCTATCTCGCGAAGGCGACGGAGCGCATTTTCCTGCCGCTGCTGCAGCAGATGGTGCCGGAAATCATCGACATCAATATGCCGCTCGAGGGCGTGTTCCATGATTGCTGCGTCGTCTCCATCGACAAGCGCTACCCGATGCAGGCGCGCAAGGTCATGCATGCGCTCTGGGGCATGGGGCAGATGATGAACGTGAAGATGATCATCGTCGTCGACAAGCATGTGAACGTGCAGGACATGAAAGAGGTCTGGTGGCGCGTCTTCAACAACATCGACGCCAAGCACGACCTCGAAATCGTCGAAGGGCCGCTCGACGTGCTCGACCATTCGTCGCCGATGGCGAAATGGGGTGCGAAGCTCGGCATCGACGCGACGAAGACGTGGCCGGAGGAAGGGCATCTGCGCGAGTGGCCGGATGAAATTGAGATGTCGGCCGATGTCAAAGCGCGGGTCGATGCAATCTGGAAACGGCTCGGACTGTGAAAATTTGCTATCGTTGATTACGAAAGCGACTATGATGAGAAGGACAAGCTGAAATATGCCGGCTATCTGACAGGTATCCTGACGAGATATTACGAGCAGCACGGCAAGTTTCCCGTTTTGCGCATGGTCGTCATTTATACTGCCGATGTCGTGCGTGGAACGACGAAGGACCAGTTGGATGCCGGCGCTCTCAAGATTCAGATGGATACGGCATTTCTCAGCGACTTGTCCGGCGATGAAATTTATTGCAGGCTGTCGTCGAAATTGCAGCAAGGCCAGCCGTTCGATGATACGGACTGCATGCAGTTCATGATCGCTCCGCTCACCTATCAGACAAGAGAGGCCAAGCAGGAAGCTGTGCACAAGGCGTACGAACTATCCAACTTGATTAACGATGCAGCAGTTTACAACTTTTAAGCCCTGAAAAATAAAATAACGCATGACGCGCCTTTGAAGTACAATAAGTCTGTTCACAACCAATAGCTCAAAGCGAGGCGTCATGCGATGGACTTATTATACAACGA